>Ga0115854_10192_pt1 | contig 14246 bp, 15 predicted proteins | sample InSIn2SAF170_FD_83868 | JGI IMG/M metagenome (GOLD analysis project Ga0115854, IMG submission 83868)
GTTAAGAGCTTTATGCACATACACGGTCTTGCAGGAGTTTCCTATTTTCTCAATTGTTATCTGCTAATTTAATCACAACTGTGAAGCTGAGCATTACAATTCAAAAGATGACTGCTGGGTCAGCTCTGCCAGCGCTCTCACATCACTTCGGAACCGCTCCTTTGGCGATTGCAGAGCCAAGGCAGACAAAATAGACGTCAGGTCATCCGCCGTCAAGGATCCAGCATTGTCGGTTAGGATCAGATCTCTTTCCTGCAGATGTTTGTATGATTCGGTGGCTAGAAAGACTTCGTTCCTCGTCAGGGAGACACCATTCTGGGCACGTGCAGCAAACAGAAACTTCAAGGCGTCTGTCAATTCTTCGTTGGTGGGTGGCCGCGATCGTGATTTCTTCGCTTTTAGTAGGTCGACAAGTCGACCGATTGCAACTTCAACATTCTTGGGTGTAGTTCTTGACCCCTCCAACGTCTTTGGTTTTGAATCTCCCGTCAGAAACTCGAAGAAGGTACGTTTTTGATGGTGACTGATAGTTGGTTGTATAGTAGGGGCATTTCGAGGTGCTGCTCGTTGTAAACATTCGGGTGGCACATATGGTCTATTGGCGATGAGAGCTCGGAATACCGATCGTGTCAGATTTGATGATCGCTTCATCTTCGTGGTTCTTTTCGAAGTATGTAGAACGACGCCAAAGGTCTTCTGTCAACACCACCCTCAGGGACATAAGGTTAAAATGGTCGTTTGTGATGGGTGGTGCTTCGTAGTGATGCCATACAGATTGAAATGCATGTGGTCAACTTGAACTAGATATTATGGCCGGTTTACGATTGCTAACTGCCGGCCTCGCTGTCCCGAACATCATCTTTTGAATTGTAATGCTCAGCTTCACAGTTGTGATTAAATTAGCAGATAACAATTGAGAAAATAGGAAACTCCTGCAAGACCGTGTATGTGCATAAAGCTCTTAACGTCGTGGAATCTACCATCAAGTACTCAGCAAGTTTCATGTCACAACCGGCCATTGACTCCGCAAACCGAGTCGGGGTTTCCTGCGCTTACTCACACCTGCATCGTCTTTTGCACCAAGTCTCAGGTCCAATCATCAGCTTCATTACATTCCTAAGCCTCTGCTTCCCAACAGTTCGACTTAGACTCTAATATACAGTTGTACCTGGAGAATGGCAGGCGAACAGATATTTCGTTGCTTGAGGCGGCCTACTTCCGTATGCGCCAGCTTCTCTCCCACTTCTCGTAAGTTGACTACCATTTCCACCGAAAACAGCTGCTAAGCCTGAATAGAAGTTCGAAGTGCATCAAAATTCGCTCTTTCGGCGTCTCGAAAATTCCAGGAAGAAAGAAGTGAAGAAGCAAGAGCCATGGAGAAGAACTTTACACGCGATTGGAAGGCCGGCGATGTTTACGCTCCCCATGACTTGAGTGCTGCAGAAGCGAGGAAATGGAAGAGTAAGAAGGCTCCAACCACTGATACATTTGATGTGCTGTCTTTGAACCCCTTGGATCTGTATAAAGTGAGTCTCATCCGCTGGGTAGGAACTTGAAGATCCCAATGCTTAATATCTATTAGAACTTCTCTGTCATGTCCGAATATGTTACAGATATGGGCAGAATAAAACCGAGAAGTCAGACTGGCTTAAGGCCCGTGAATCAGAGACGAGTGTCTAAAGCCATTCGAAGGGCTATTGCGCTTGGCCTAATGCCCAGTGTTTATCGACATCCCGAACTTCTGAAGATTGAAAAGAAACGAGCTGCAGCCTACGATTTCTACGTGTGAGATCTTGCCATGAAGCTGACGGAGCAATATCAAAAGCACAACCACAAACATCCATCGAGGCTCTACCTCCCTGTACAAGGGACCGATTTTGTCGTGGGTCGCTGGAAGAAGTCTCATTGCCTATACTAGCGAACAGCTCGTGCTGGTGGACGAAATTACGGTCTGGATGATGCGCTCAGCTGGCTTTACCGTTCTAGAACCCTTGCGCGGACATGGTGGCGGGATTAAGTGGCCAGCGTATCTCCATGTCGTCCTGTCGAGTATCAACCACGAAGTGGAAGAGAAACAAGCCTGGCAGGCGCAGACTTGGGTTGACGGTAGAGGGTGCTAGAAACACAGCAGGAAACTAAAGATCCTTGAACACGAAACCAGGGCCAAGTTCTAGGATGGCCAGGCAGCCACAACTGAGCTGTTATGGTGGAGGCATTTGTAACATCAATTTTGTATAGAAATCTACCAAACGAAGTGTGGGTGTACATTGAAGTTGGAAGTGAAAGATCACAACTCAAGCAAGGGTCTCTCCGAAACATTTCAGAACATGGAATAGCATTAATTATTGCAATCTGATACCTTCTTCAACAGAGAGTAACCTTGATCCGTCCAAGAAGCGCAGTGCACTTTACCAATCTTGCCAAAGATGTCTATCACCCCGGGTATTTGTCTGTATCACACAGATGGAACATCTGTTGCTAACAATGATCAGACAGCATCTTTGCTGCACTACCGAATACTACACGTGGACAGCCTACCCCGCTGTCCGCCGACTCGAAGGGTGAACGTATTGCGTATGCATCAAACAAGTCGATCTTCCTCCGATCCATAGACAACCCAGCTGTGTCGACGCAGTACACTCAGCATACGGCACCCACCACAGCTGCTCGCTTCTCGCCGTCCGGTTTTTACTGCGCTTCTGGTGATGCCTCCGGAGTAGTTCGAGTTTGGGACTGCTCTCCCAATGGTTCCGGCGCAACCAAGGGTGAATACTCAATCATCAACGGTCGAATCAATGATATTGCTTGGGATGGGGACAGTCAAAGAATTATTGCAGTAGGAGACGGGAAGCAAAGATACGGTCATTGTGTAACGGCGGACTCGGGCAATACTGTAGGAGAAATCAGTGGTCATTCTGCCCAAGTCAATGCCGTGAGCATCCGTCAGCAGAGACCTTTGAGAGCTGCTACCGTCGGAGATGACAAGAACTTAGTCTTCTATCATGGCGTACCGTTCAAGTTCAACAACATCCCCGGTCGAGGCAACCACACCAACTTCCTCTATGGTGTTGGCTTCTCGCCTGACGGGAACAACTTGGTCAGTGTTGGCGGAGACAAGAAGATCTATCTGTACGATGGGAAGACAGGAGAGGTAAAGAACGAGATATCAGACAGTGCTGATGGTCATAGTGGCAGTATCTTTGGCGTATCTTGGTCTAAGGATTCGAGGTCGATTGTGACATGCTCAGCTGACCGGACTGTGAAGACATGGGACGTAGAAGCTGGCAAGGTTACCCATACATGGGCATTCGGTGACACGATCAATGTCGCTGATCAGCAAGTTGGCGTGGTTTGGCCAGCCAGAGCAGATGACTTGATCATTTCACTGTCACTGAGTGGCGACCTCAACTACCTACAAGAGAATTCTGCAAAGCCAACGAAGATCGTCTCTGGCCACTCAAAGAACATCACCGCTCTTACGGTGTCCGGTACTCAGGCAGATCCAACATTGTGGACTGGTGACTATGATGGCAGACTTTGTGCATGGGACGTAGCCAAAGGCACAGCGGAGAGTGTTGAAGGAGATGGACACACAAACATTATATCAGGTCTCACAGCAACTCCCTCTGGCAGGAACCCTCATGTGTACTCTGTCGGCTGGGATGACAAGATTAGGACTACCGACGCCGGGGCAAAGACCTTCCTTGGTAAAGCCACCACTCTATCGTCTCAGCCAAAAGCCGTCACTTGCACCACTGATTCGATTGTCCTTGTGGCCCAGGATGAGAGCGTCATCGTTTACAGAGATGGAGAGGAGGATGGAGAACTTCCTTTGAAATCATCGCCTTCTGCCCTCGCGGCTCATGGTAGCACGGTGGCTATTGGTGGTTCCGATTCTTCTCTCAGGATCTTCAATGTTGTTTATGGCAAAGCTCCGAGGCAAAGCGCGGTTATCGACATGGTATCTGCGGCACCGATTACAGCATTAGCATTCTCTTCTTACGGCACATTGCTGGCAGCAGGTACCGCGGCAGGTAAAATTTATGTCTTCCGGCTTCGTACTGGTATCACAGGGTTGGTTACCGGATCTGTGTCACTAGAAGAGGTCACAGATCGATGGAGTGCTCACACTGCCAAGATTACCTCAATTTCTTGGAATGATGAAGGAACGCATGCAGTATCTGGAAGTTTGGACACCAACATATTCTTGTGGTCTTTGGACGAGCCTGGAAAGCGGATCAAGGCTACCAACGCGCACAAGGAGGGCGTTAATGGCGTTGCATGGCTGGCAGACGGTGTTTACAGCACAGGTGCAGATGCCACGGTGAAGAAATGGAAGGTGGTAGTATGAATTATATCCTCAACATAGCCAGAGAGCGTGAATGGCGTGATCGTAGATTTCTATAGAGCCCTTTTTAGTACTCCTCATGAAAGGAATTGTAACGAAGAAAGAAGTGAAGCTGAACAACATTCTACCTCGGCGACGACTGAAGTGAGAGACCGGTTTTTTGTGGCTGCATTGAAAAGTTCGGAACCCCCTATACGAGCTACATGCCTCTAGCGGAGCGGAGACTCGCGAACGCCATTCCGCTCTTGGCTTTGTTTAGTGTTTCGAGCACTCACTTCTCTGAATGTCGCATGGCCTTGTTCACATAGGACTTGTTTGCGCATATCGCGACATGGGATTCCGATGAGTTTGACGCCGAAGGCTCGCAATGTCAGTCGCGACCAATGCGCTGTCGAGTCTTCATCAATGCCACTCGTACTTCTGCAATAACCATTCGTTGCGCACTCGTTCTCGACTGCCCACGACTCTTCCCAGGATTTATGAGATAGCATCAATATTGGTCGCTCACCATGGCCGCCCTTGATGACACCTTCAACCCCGCTGCCCTTGCTCGCTCAGATACCCTCAACTCTATCTCGACCATCAAGAACCTCCCCTCCTCTTCTACAGCGTTCAAACCAAAATCGACCTCGAACTACCCCCGCATAGATCTTGAACCTATCTACACAGAGTTAAAAGATGCAATCGGGCACAAATGGGACATCTATTTCGATGCAGTCACGCGATTCGTGCGCGGTACGTAGACGCAATTTACCATGATATACTGCTTGAAGGTATGCTGATTTAACTCGAGTACAGGTGCGCTCCACGCTCATGAATTCGGCGACCTTACAGACGACATTCTTTACACTACCGACACCACCCCTCATCTCCACAACAAGTTCATCCTCGCCATAGCATTCAATTCTTGTCGCGATGCGCCAGATCCAGGGATCGCGACCTTCGTCACGGCAGCCAGTGATAAATCCACCTCCGCCACTACTACGAAACCCGCGACTGGTATTACAGGCGACGCAAGTGAGCAGAGATTAAAGAAGGAGGTCATGGCTATTCATGCCCGTGACCGTCGACGAATCAAGAATGCCAATACTGATACTGCTGCGGGCAAGGACAGTGACGATGGTGTCGTGGGAGGAGCAAGCAGGAACCAATACGAGGAAGCGTACAACGCAAGCAGAATACGGGTGCCGGAAGTACAGGTGCCCACTGGCACAGCAGGTCTAACCAAGACGAATTGGGAACCCGAGATCAAGAAACGTTATCAGCAACCCTTGCTCGTTGAGGCCTCCGAATTTCCAGATGCTGCAAATGTCTTTGCGAGGATGGTTCCGATATGCTACGAGGAAGCTATTCCACAGGGTTCAAATCTAGCTTGCGCCGAGATGGTCGTTACATCCGCCGAATTCTTTCTCAAAGACTTCCTCACCACAGTGTTTGAGCGAGTGCGTGCGGACGGACCACGGTACAATGACAATTTCGACGATAGTGGAATATTCACAGCCAAGTACAAGAAACACGTAATGCGTGAGGACGATTTGGTCAAAGCTGGGAAATTGCAGCGAATTCGTGATGACGACCTTCTACCCATCGAGAGCCAGATAGCAAAGGCTCGACGGCCACTGACGATCTTCGATTTCAAACTGGCGAACAGGACGGGATTCAAATTGTGGAATCGAACGCCATTGCTAGATTTCGAGGTTGAAAACAAGACAAGTGAGGCGGATTATGATGATTGGAAGAGTGAGCTGGAGGTGCTGCAGCACGCTAATGGGCATGTCGAGCGTACAGATGATGAGATGGACATTGATGGTGACGATGAGGATATGTTTGATTGGGATAATGAAGGGCTCGGGGGACGAGGAGCGTTGGACAGTTTACTTGACGATTGTCTTGCTATGCCCGCTTGAGCATAACAGTTTCAGATATTGGTAAAGCCCAGGCGGGCTCTCACCTAGTGCGGTTTAAAGCTTGGTATTTGGAAGAAGTCGTCCTGTGACAACGGAAAGCACGATTTATGGAATTCGGCGCTGGAATTGAAGCCTGAGCTGCTGCAGTGCTCAATTGGCAAACTGCAAACACGGACCCTCAACTCTAGCAGGAGCGTCGAGCATACACCATAAACGACGATTAACCGAGCATACGTGGGGCACTATCAAAACATCCACCAACCCAAGCAGAGCGTCCGAACACGCACATCACCAGCCAAGTCCATCAAATCCTCAAAAATAGTATGCACAGCGCTACCACATCCATCACCAGACTCTCGAGCTCCAGAAACGTGACGTCCTCTTCCTCATGCATCTGCACATGCCACCAGACCATAGTATTGTATATGGTCGTGATGAGTGGTGTTTTTTTCCACCAGTCCAAATGTGTGTGCGAGATGGATTTTGGGGTGTTGAACGGGAATGGGGTTTAGTTTGCAAACCGGACGCGCGGTTAGGGAGATCAGAAGAATCTTATGCCGTGGAAGAAAGCGTTTGATGCCCGTCTTATGAGCATGAGACACGACTTTCAATCATGGAACCATGCCAGCCATTCAGCAATTCAGCGGCGAAGTCGCAAGGGGTCTTTCGTGCGGGTGGACGGCATTTACCCAGCCCCACGATAACCGATTCACCTTCACTTGGATGTTAGCGTCTGACTCGGGCCGGCGACAGCTTGCTGAGGACAATCACGACCGAGCTCCAGACGGACTATGATAGTGCTGCTGTTCGGACGGAGGCCGCTGCAAGTCCAACGCAATATTTCCAGTCCATCACGAGGCTTGAACGTCGGCCTTGCTTGGAGCAGCATCGTTGCAAAGGGATTGATTACGACATTAGCGACCGTTTCCATGCTATACGACCATCTCAGCGATCCATCGTTCTGGCTGGTTCGTCCACAATACTCAATGCGCCTTGCTCGCAATATCCTCACGGTCTAGCCCAAGAGACGACTACCTGCAACGGTTTTATTGGTTATTCGAGATAATAGGCATCGTGCCTGTTATCTCGAACGAAAGATTTTAGATAACAGGCATGATGACTCTTATCTCGAAGGAAGGTTCTCCAAGAATGAAGGATTTTAGATAACAGGCATGATGTCTACTATCTCGAACGCGGAATTATTAAACAAAGGACACCTAGTATCTCACTTATCTCACTCGTTGCCTATTCTAGACAATAGTCATGATGCCTGTTATCTAAATCCTTCGTTCGAGATAACACGCATTATGTGTATACAGCATTGATTTAGCAGTTACTATTGGCAATCATCAAACCCTAATGGCCATCCTCGCCGACCCAAGTGCCTTCCATGGTTGAAGTGTCTTCCGCACCGGCACAGGTCGCGGATACGTCGCAGGCTATCTGTCTGATGATGTCTCTGTTGACCGCGATGGGGATGTCTGCCTAGACGGATCAATGTCGAAGCATCGCTGATTCACAGGAAGCAAATCTTAATTCACAAAGCTATTCAACAAGACGGCACTCGCATCCTTACAGTGGACCATGAAGGTCTAGTGTGCAAAAACTATAGCCTCCTCTGAATGTGTCTTTTCTTAAAGATTCGACAGCCGCATCGGCGAACTTATGGTATGCCCATTGACACTGTCCGTGCCATAGCATTCTTCAGATATCCAGAAGGCATATCACCACACGCAGAGATGATGGTAGGAGGAAAGCAACTGTTAGGAGCATCCTCGGTGCGCTTCTTAGGAGAAAACGTTGGAACCAACGTGTTTGCATTGACCCCGGAGTCGTGGTTGAAACTCAAGGCAAGCGAAGCTGATGTCACCAGGTGGAGTGCATCGTCCTTGACGAGGGAGACGACGCTGAAGCCCTTGTATCGGAAGCTGGAGAAGAGCATGAGCGTGATTCCAATCTCAATGGGAATCGAGAACTCGTCTTTGGTCAAGGTGCCAGAGACTGGAGACTTTGAAGGTATAGCAAAACAGAGGGTCACAATGAGCATCACAAGCATGAGCATGGTGGCTACGCGGGCAGTTGGCTTCACATCACAGTAAATGATCCGAGAGAACCAGTGTCACAATGGTGGTGCAAGGATAGGTAATCAAGATAGAGCGGACGGCAGATAGTGTTCAGCGAGGCAAAACAAGGGATCATACGTTCTTTGAAACATTGACACTCAGTTGCACTTCTCGCCCTCCCTTCGAACCACCCCTGAAGTGAAGTAACGGGAAGCCTCCGCAGCTCTTCTGTCCCGTGACTGCTGCTCTGTAATCTTGCCGGTATTGCACCACTTAGATCTTACCAACGTGGTACCATCTTTGACGGCTCCACGAACAATTCAAGTTTCGACCCTCTTCTCGCCAGCATGCAACCATCTACCACATGAACCGATACCAAATACATCCCAGACCTCAATCACGAGAAATCCCGCTATCACCACCACCACCACCAGCATCAGAGCTCCAACACAAACTTAAACATTGCAAACACATCACCATGACCGAGCATAGAGCCAGAATATATCTGGGGAGGCCAAGCTGAGTGCGAACACGATCCTCCACCCTATCAATCATTGGTGGTCGGAAGTGAATAATTCTATATAATGATCATCATGCCTGTTATCTCGAACAAAGAAATCTAGGTAATAGCCATCATGACTATTATCTCCAACGAAGTATTTAGATGATAGTCATCACGACTGTTATCGCCAACAAAGGATATTAGACGACATTTCATGTGCATTTCCTGCCTCGCTTTAACCACTTTGCCATTACCTTCGTGTACAGTACAATCAGAAGGTAAGTAGCCGGTATTATTGTCACTCACTATCGGCCTACATCCAGGACGCTATGGACACAACGGCTCTTCAAGAACCACAACAGAGTAACAACAGCAGATCTCGTTTCCCACTAGAGCAGCAGCGGACAGGTCGAGTACCTAGCATCTCAGATGTCCCCCCGTCAAGCACATCCCGTCATGCCATGCCGATGATAAGCCTGTTAAAGTGTACTCATATAAGGACTTGATCGAAATCGTCCCTTCTCTTTCTCCCACTTATGCTTCGTTGTTGGAAACCTTCTTTTGAGATAATAGACATCATGACTATTATCTAGAACGAATAACTTTTCCGAGAACAAAGGATTCTAGATAATAGGCATCATGACTATTATCTCGAACGAAGAATTACCGGATAAAGGATTCTAGATAACAGTCATCATGCCTATTATCTAGAATGCAGGTTTGCCCAGAATGAAGGACTCCCTCAAATAAAGAATTCTAGATAACAGTCATCATGCCTATTATCTAGAAAGAAGGATCTATGCTGAGAAGGCAGGATTTTAGATAATAGGCATCATGCCTGTTATCTCAAACAACGGATTTTAGGTAGCACACACGATGTGTATCACCTAGAACCTCTAACAGAGCGATCGGACAAGTTGGGGTAGCCTTACTTTGGGATGGGGGAGGTGCTTGAAGATATAGGGCTGTGTTGGGTGTGTGATATACGTACGGACAAACATACACATGTAAACATGAACCCTGCTTAGGTGTTCGCTTGTAGGGGGGCTAAGGAGGTACTATCATAAGGAGGAGGTGAGATAAATGCTAGGGTCGCATGCAGGCAGTGACATTTTAATGATGATATGAATGCTGTACAAGTAATCTATATACTCAAACTATGGATTCAATTTTACCATGTCAGAGAGAGCGCATTGTGCAAATCGGTACCCGAGAGACCAAGATCCTTGGCAGATATTGGTAGATGGAGGAATGAGCGCAGATGATGTTCGACGGTGTTAAAGTGAGGTGCGTTCCCTTGCAACTGTGTTGTTTGACTGTGAAGAGGGTCCAATCGTCGCTCCAGATCTTGCCAAACGTCTGTTGTAATCATCAACGGCGACCTCACGTCCTAGTCCCGACCCAGTTGAAAATGTTCCAATCCCTGCGAAAAATATCGCATCACCATTACTGTCGGACACATGTTCTCCTGCGCCGCGGGTGGCTTCTTCGCCCCATCCTCGTCCGGTCTCCATGATCACTGACTTCCGAAGATCATGTGTCCTCCCAGAAGACACACTGAAATGCTTCAGGCTGTTTTCGGATATGGACATACTCTCAACACTGCGCTGGAGGCTCTCCTGAGATGTTGAGAAACGATTTTTGCTTCGTACGCTGCTTGTCGAGGGTGAGAATTTCCACATTTTACGAATACTAGACGCCGCCGAGTATAGACCTGAGAGCCCTGCGGACGGAAGTTTTGGAGGGTATGGAGAGGCCATACTAGCGTCGCTTAATCTTCGAGCACTGGCCTTGAAACCAGCGAAGTCATCGCTGATCTGCGATAACCTGTTGGATTCGACCAACGTGAAGTTTGCGATGTCGTCGGGATTCCTCTCAATTGACTGCAGAGAAGGTTCATCGACGAACAGGTTGAAATGCTGGATTGCGAAGCTACGGCTCCATCGGTGAACCTGCGCGGCAAGTTCGAGGTTGTCGAAGCCACATGACTGAGTGCTGTCTTGACCCTGCCAGAGCCAGCATTGGCACCATTTACGTGCGATGTGTATTCTCCAAGATTCACCACCATCCTTGAGCGCTTCAGATTGTAATTGGCACAGCTGGCCCACCGAGCTGAACGTTAGTGCCTCTCCTCTGACATTAGTGGGTGCAGAGATAGTGGCACGAGCGGCGACAACAGCAAGCACCTCAAAAGCTGACAGTATAAGTTCGTCCCAAATTGTCTCCAGCAGGTTGAGCACTTTACGCTCTTTTAAAGTTAGTGTCTGCTGTGTCACCTTTTTCTCACGTATGCGCCACCAGCCATGACTCAGGCAACAGAACAGGACCTGCTTCTCCAACATTCCGGTATCAGAGGCTGATGCCTGACCTTTGGTAACATGCATCTGCTGCGCAATTTCTGTGAGACGAAGGACAAGACGGAAGTCCGTGGCTACTTCTATACACCATGCCAGTAGCTCGTGCATTCTGCAGACAATGTTTCGGGAGAGCAGTCTTGTGATTGTTGTGAGTTGAGAGGAGCTCCATTCTCGATTAAACCATGGCTCTGAGCGGTTTTGAGGGTCATCGGATATGACAAATGCACTGAAAGTTGAGACGGCATGCTGGAGCACCCGGCTCTGTTGGCTGTTCGGCAACGCTTGATACAGGGTGGTGCTCTGCTTAGCACAAACACTTGCAGCTCGATGATACCTGGCAAGGTTGAACCATGTACCAAGTAAGGCGAGCAAGAAACATTTTGCAGGTGAAGCTGACGTAGGCAGTAATAGCCAGGTCCGGTGCATTCGCCATGACTTCCATTCCGCAGAACAAGTTGTGGCATTCGAGTGTTGCTCGACGCTGACAATACCGTGAATCAGCAAGTCGAAAGCGGTCTGAATCTCAACGTTATTGTGCTTGTCGAATGGGAATGGATCAATTTTCCCCATCATGAGTAGTACCTTGCCTATTTCACGGCAATCGTCATATGCTTTGGATTCATTGAAGAAGCCAGCAATAAGAGCTAAGAACCGCACGTGGCCTTCGAGTACTTCATCGTGTAATACACGGTCGCAGTCATCGAACAAGATATGTTGTAGGTAGACTGAAGGATCTTCTTTAGGTGACTCAATTTTTCCACTCTTTCCCGAGTTAATGCAGGTCAATGAGGCATCGGCCCTGTTGTCTAAGGAACGAAAAGTGGGCAGGGTCGAAGCATTGACATTCGACAAGGTGTTGGATACACAGTGGCTCAATTCGAGTGGTTGATTCGACCCTGGTGTAGGGCCTTTGTCGTCCTGAACCTCCAAGGGCCCGGAATTGACTGTATCAGAAACATCGTCGTTGGCATCGACCACCGCAATTGCGACATGGAGGCCGCCATGATCGACCGAATTGATACGAGGTTGGCTGGAGTTCTTGAGAAATCTCCATAGCCCGAGTTGACGTGTGTACTGGCGTCTTCTGTGTGGTTATCAGTTGTGTTCCTGCAACAGCTAAGGAGAGTGCGCACGTAGCATTGAGACCGAAGCGGTTTCTCATGTAAATTTGTACGGCTTCCAAGGTCAGGTTCTCCGTGAGGTATTTCTGTCGAATAATATTCCGGTATAGAGCCCATTCCCCACTGGTGATGACAATGGATCTGGGGCGCTTTGATGGTGGCTGAGTATCATTTACGAACACCCAAGGTTCAGGTGGAGGATCCATGAATCAAGAGTCCTTTTTGTTCTAGATATCAACAGCAGAAGAAAGATCCAATAGATGCATGCCAATGTAGGACATCAAGATAGCAGCAGAGGTAGACACTATACATCAGGGACGTAAAGACGGGCTGGCCAGCGGTGAATGGTTTTGATGTCGCATGCTGAGGTGGACCAATACTCCGAACTTCTTCGAGCATCTTCGAGGCGTCATTTGACACATTGACGATACTGGCTCAGCTATACGTTATGCACGATTGCAGCAAGAACGAGGCGTACTTGCTAGGTAACAGGAACCTAGTACTTTTGTCCCTTCCCAATTTGAGGAAAGTGTAGTGTCTTCCATAAACAGCACCAGGCTGCTTCGGGCTAGCAGATGTCGATCTACCAGGGCCACAGAGTAACAAAGTTCAATTGCCGCCTATGCCGTCTCCAGGGCTCATAATTCCCTTTCCTTAAGTAGGTATTACAGCTTATGAAGTCTGGCTTCGAACTGTCGGTCTTGGCCAACATGAGTATTACACCACCCCAGCTCCACAATTCAGCCTCCTAACAACACTATCTCACTTTCTGCTACTCCGTAGAAGTTTGGTTTCAAAACATTCTAAATATTCTTTCATCATGGCTGAAGAAAACAGGTCTCAGGATGAGGCTCTAAGACCGCTGCTTTCGTCTGATCGGCACCGCATCAACTATGCTTCCACAGACTTCCTTGCTCAAAACCTTACAAACCAAAACTCCTATACCTATCGAGCCAGGCACTTCCTTCAACGCTTTCTGACCTCAAAGTATGGCCACTATCTGGTCATGGCACTTGTTACACTTGATGTGGCTGGCATCTTTGCAGATTTTCTGATCGAAATACACATCTGCGAACATCGTAAACAAGACGTCAAGATGTGGCGTGGAGTTAGTGAAGGACTCGACATCCTCAGCCTCGTCTTTAGCTGTCTGTTCATGGTTGAATTACTATGCAGCATTTTCGCTTTCGGTCTTGGGTAAGTCGAACTCCGTACGTAAGGTATGGTCACTGAAGAGAGCAGTTATTTTCACTCCAAGTTTCATTGCTTCGATGCTACAGCTATCCTGGTCAGCTTCCTTGTCGACGTCCTTACCCGAGGGCCATTTGAGGAGGCTGGAAGCTTGATCATCATCCTACGCCTGTTCCGTGTCTTCAAGATCGTCGAGGAGTCTGGTACGGTAGCACAGGAAACACTAGAGGGGCTCGATGAGAAGATCCAGAAGCTCGAAGAGGAGAACAGCACTCTCCGACAACGACTACAGGCAAGCTCGGATACCTTCTCACAGCTCTATTGATAATCCTAGACCTGCAATGTATTCGAACGCCAATATTTCAACTCGGTCTATGATTGTACCGGACTTGTAACGGACCTGAGCCGTCTCCTCACCAACAAATCGGAGAAGCACCGATTGATATGGTCTCCAACCTTGATCGACCTCTCAATTAAACTCTGCGTATTTGGTACGCGCTTTACTAGAGAACTCCCGGATCTATATTATGTGTCAATCTTAACGAGCTTCCGAAACTTTGTTGATACTGACTCGCTTGGCTCTTTACTTGTTCGAGCATAAAGCTGCGGCAGCTTCACAATACAGCTGCTTGAGAAGTAACTACCTGAAGCACCGTGGACCAGCTAGCAGGTTACCATACATAATCCTTCGACATGTCCTCTGCCAATGGACAGAATGGCCAAGAAGCCACTAACAACACCCATTCTACACCACCCT
>Ga0115854_10194_pt1 | contig 14233 bp, 15 predicted proteins | sample InSIn2SAF170_FD_83868 | JGI IMG/M metagenome (GOLD analysis project Ga0115854, IMG submission 83868)
GGAAATGATACAAGTTACAAAATGCCACTTAGTAACATTTTGTAGTTTGGTGCACTTTTTGGGATAGTAAAGAAAAAGAAGAATTCCATGATTTTGAGTTGAGATATTTGATTTCTGGTTGTATATTTGTAATCAACACAAAAAATATCACAAATTTGGTTTTTGGTTCATCTCAATCTGAGGTTTAGAAATCAGTGAATGAGGATGCCTGGTATGTGTTTGATGAAATGATAGCCAAAAGTTTCTCTAAGTGTTGAGCCTAGTTTTGGCAGTGAAATATTTGATGAAATGCTTGCTATGGCTTTTGAGGAAACTTGTGAAATGTTTTATGAAATGCATCTATTCTAGTTATGACACTTGGCAAATTCTTTGAGGCATCCTTGTTGTGTGTAATTATTTTCTCTCTCCAAGTGACATGCAACTGAATACTTTTGGACTAAGTCTGATTGTTGGGTGAAGAAGTTTTTGAGAATATGTTTTATTTCTTATCAAAAGAAAAAGCACTCCCATTTTTAGATTGGAGAGTTTTCATGATATGGTATCTCTTTTGAAAATATTTTTTTTCAATTGAGAATATGAAAAAAATACGAGTTAGTAGAGGTCATTCGACACTTATGCGAAAATCGTAATACCATTTCATGCCTTATGAACTTGGAACACACATTTTGGATCCAATCAATGTCTTTTCATGAACTAGCTTTGCAATATTTTGATTTTCCTAGGTTTGTGTGTTGGTAGTGTAGTATTATTTTATGCAATGTGTGAAGTATATTCCCTCTAGTATTTTAGCAATAATTTGTTGGTCCATTTTGAGGCATTTTCAGTCGACAAGTGTGCAGAGTGGGTTAGTATGAATTGAATAGTTGAAGCTATAGATTTTGTGGTAGAGCTTTTGGAAAGAAAATGTTTCAGGTTGAAGAAGTAACTAATCTAGTCTCTTGATATTCAGAATCATGTCAATGCTTGAAATTTTTTTTTTTAATATGCACAATTTGGTAGTTGGTTTACTTGTGTGCATGGTATTGGGTCTCATCTTCATGGAACAGTATATGCAATGAGTCAAAAGCATCTTATCATTAACAAGCTTCAATTTTTCTTTATGATAAGGTAGAGGTTAATATTCTGGGTGTTACAGATCCATTTCATATTTTTCTAGACAAATGTGAGAAGTGTGTGTGGAGTATTGATGAGACAAAGTGAGCAAATAGAGGAGTGAGCAGAGGTAGTATTTTGAGCTAGATCATATAGGATCTTATGTGAACTATAATCAATCCTTTATCTTCTTTGTTTGAGTTCATCAAGTGGGTGCTTAGTGAGAGGAGTCAATGCTCCTTGTAGTTGGTGTTATAGAATGATAGGGTAGTTGATGTTATTCCTTGCAGTGGGTGCTGCAAAATATTGTAACATGTTTTATGGCTAGATTTGGATTGGATTCCAAGTAGTCATTTCTAGAGATGTAGCCAAACTGATGAAACTCATTACATCTTATGTTGTGTATTTTTTTTATATGCTTTCTCATTTGATTTCAATTTTGCATTACCTTGATTTCAAAAGTGAAAAATTTGCATTTAAGTTTTAGACACACTGATTCACCCCCCCTCTCAATGTCACATAAAGTTCAACAATTGGTATCATAATAGGTTCCTATTTTGACTTAATCAGGTAGGGAGATCTTGTATGTGATCCAATGGCTTCATTTGAAGGGTTATCTTCAAATAAAGCTTCATTATTTGACGACACTAACTATGCTTTTTGGAGATTCAAGATGCAAACTTATCTTAGTACCTTAGGATATGAGATTTGGGAGGACACAAAAAATGGATAGACCACACCTTCCATGCCTATTACAGATGTAGAAGATAAGAAGGCATATGAAAATAACTGAAAGGCCAAGAATGCCATCATGTGCGGATTAGTGGACAATGAGCTCGTAAAAGTGATGAATTATGAGTTAGAAAAAGAAATATGGGATAAACTAAAAAGTATTCATGAGGGAGATGTGAAGATAAATGAGGCTAAGCTTCAAACTCATCGAACACAGTTCGAGAGTTAAAAGATGAATGAAGATGAAAACATAGAAGCATACATGCTAAGGGTCAATGAACTGATCAATGCGATTAGAGGCCTCAGAGAAAAGATTGAAGAATCAGTCATTGTGAAAAAGGTATCACGTTCACTTCCTCAATGATTCAATTTAAAAAAATTTGCTATAAAAGAAGCAAAAAATTTAAATGCTTTTAGTATGGATGAAATTCATGGTTCACTAATAGCTTATGAAATGAGAATAAGCAATTCCAAATCCACAGATAGGGAGGCTAATTTTAAAGAAAATAAAAATATAAAAGAAAAATAAGGATCATAAGAAGAAGAATCTTCAGACAAATTGGAAGTGCACTTTGTTAGAAAGTTGAAAAAGGGAAAAGGAAAATACAAAGGAAAATTACCTTTTAAATGTTTCAATTGTGGAGGCATAGGGCATTTTGCAGTAAACTGTCCACACAAAGACAAGAACCAAGATGATGAAAGTTTGCACAAAGAGAGTATTGGTTGGAAGACAAACTTGAATTTCAGAAAAGGTAATTTCAAGAAGAAAATCTTTATTTTCAACAACATTAGTTCATCAAAAGCTAGCTCAAATGAAGACTTATAAGAAGAGTTTGAGGAAGCTCTCTTAATGGTATTTGAAGAGGAAAAAGCAAAAAAAAAAAAAAAAAATGGAAGAAGAAAACAAAAAAAAAAAAATAAAAAAAAAAAAAAAAAAAAAAAAAAAACAAATAAAAAAAATAAAAGAATAAAAAAAAAAAAGGAAAAACACAAGAAATATTCTCAAAAACTTGATGATGCAAATGAAATCATCATAAGCTTAAAAGTGCAAGTAGAAGAAATGCAAAAAATAACATAGGATCTTGAAGAACAACTCGCTACCAAAGTTGAGTATTGCAGTAAATTGGAAGTGAGATTACAGGGTTGAGTCTTCAACTAGAATAGATGAGTCATAAGGTTAGTGGCTATCATAAACTTGAAGGAGAATCCTTGAAGTTAGATGAAATACTAAAGAGTTAAAGATCACCAAATATTAAATTTGGTCTGGGTTTTGAAGAAGGATAAACCTCCAAAGATGGAGATAAAAAATTAGAAATCAAGGAAGAAAAGAAATTGGTCAATCAAGCAAAACCATCTTATGCAAGGGAAAAAAATACTACTAGAAATGACAAGAATATGGACAATGATGGATTCACACATGTAGCACATCAAAGGAGAAGAACAATTTGGACACCTATTGCAATGTGGCAAAGCCCAGAACCCAATTTTACTCAATCCTTTTCTAGTTATTATTTTAAGTGCAATGGGTATGGATATAGAATCTTTGAGTGCAAATATAATATAAGTCCAAGAAATTTCTCAAGTAGAAACACATTTGCACCATTGATGGATTATGCTAAAGAATGTTTTAACTATCATAACTATGGTCCATTGCAAGAAACTACAAGAGTACATTCTCTTCCAATCAATTTTAGTGAAGATCATTTTAGTCATAGGGCATGAAAAAAAATAGAAAGATTCCAGAGAGACATGTACAACAAACCAAATAGGAAGAGACAATACAAGAAACCAACACAAATATCAAGAAGGAATGGAAAGAAAAAGAAAATTCAAAAGAAGAAAAAGAATCCTTGATAGTATAAATAGCTCTTAAAGCATAAGATAAACCAGCTCTGTGGATCTAGATTATGGATGCTCAAGTCATATGACAGGTGATAAATAAAAATTTAAAAAGTTGCAACAATATGAAGGAGGTTTGTCAAATTTCGGAATAATGATGGAGCAAAGATAGTCGGTAAAAGCAAAGTGAACATAAGTGATGGTAAAATCAGATCGGAAGAGGTTTTATTTATGATTGGTATAAAACATAACTTGTTGAGTGTATGTCAGATTTATGATATAGGTCATGATGTGATTTTTAAAAATCAAAGGTGCAAAATCAGATGAGAAAATAATGCTAAATTGGTAGCAATTGGCCCAAGGACTTCTAAAAATTTGTATACACTGATAGGGCCTTTAGAGGGATCATGATTGCTCGAAAAGGAGGATGAAGATTGGCTTTTGCATAAGAGGCTTGGAAACATCAGCTTTGATAACCTAGTCAAAATTAGTTTGAAGGGGGAAATTCAAGATATTCCAAGTATCGGGAGACCACCAAATAGTATTTGTTCTTCATGTCAAAAGGATAAGCTCACTAGATCCACTTTCAAGAAAAAGGAGTATTATTATAGCAAACCCCTAAAGCTTGTTCATACTGATTTATGTGGTCCTATGAGGATGGAAAGTATAAATGGCAATAAGTATTTCATGTTATGCATAGATGATTATTCTTGGATGACATGGATATTATTTTTGAAATACAAGTCAGAAGCACTTGAAAAATTTGATACCTTCAAGAATCAAAAGACAAATTAGGTTGGGAGGAGGATCAAATGTTTGAGATCAAATAGAGGTGGTGAGTTTATTTCAAATGATTTCAATGAGTTTTTCAACAAGTATGGTATTAGGAGACAACTTTCTATAGCAAGGACACCTCAATAAAATGGTGTGGTAGAAAGAAAGAATAGGTCAATTAAAGAAATATCATGAACAATGTTGATAGAAAGCAACATAGCTAATAGGTTTTAGAAAGAAGAAATCCACATAGTGGTTTATATTCAAAAAAGGTGTATGTTGAGGCCCGACAAGAATAAGACACCCTATGAGTTACGGTTCGGAAAAAGGCATCAGCAAGATACTTCAAATTATTTGGGAGTAATTGTTATATCAAGAGGATAGAATAAAATCTTGGCAAGTTTGATGATAGAGCAGATGAAGGTATATTCCTTGGTTAATCAATAAAAAATGAGGCTTACAAGTGTTATGAAAAAAGACTCAAGAAAATTGTTGAGAGTATAGATGTTAAGATTGATGAGATGTGGATACCTCCAAAAGGTAGTGATGAAATTTTTTCGATTTATCAAGAATACATCAAGGTAGATGAGGTAGAGAAACAACTAGAAAAGCAACCAAAGACTGGTTCCGATGACTCACATAGTGATTCAAAAATGGAGGGAAACCAAAAACATAAAACAAGTCAATGGCAAAAGGATCATCCAAGTGAATAAATAATTAGAGATCTAGATACTGGAGTTTATACAAGGACAAGAACAACAAGAATATATTCCCTTATTTCAAGTATAGAACCAAAGAATGTTGTAGAGGCAAGTCAGGATGAGAGTTGGATCAATGTAATGGATGAAGAGTTAGGCCAAATTGAAAAGAATCAAACTTGGGAGTTGGTACCAAGGCCCAAAAACAAAAATGTGATTGGCACCAAGTGGGTTTTTCGTAACAAGCTTAATGAAGATGGGAAAGTGATAAGAAATAAAGCAAGGTTGGTTTACAAAGGGTATGCTCAGGTTGAAGGTATTGATTTTGAATAAACCTTTACTCCTATGGCTAGATTAGATGCTATTCGCATGTTTCTTGCTTTCGCTATGTACAAGAACTTCAAGGTTTATCAGATGGATGTAAAATCAACATTTTTGAATGGAAAGCTTGAGGAAAAAATCTACATTGAGCAACCAAATGGATTTTAGATAAGTGAGAACCCAAAGTCTATTTGCAAAATGAAAAAGGTACATTATGGTCTAAAACAGGCACCCCGAACATGGTACTCTATGCTCTATGCATATTCTCATCAGTAGGGTTTCAAAAAAGGTATGATGGATAGTAATATCTAAATTAAATCTGAAAATAATCAACAATTTATCATTTTCATTTATGTTGATGATATTATTTTTGGAGGTAGCAAGGATGAAATATGTAAAGACTTTGCTAACCAGATGTAAATAGAGTTTGAGATGTCAATGATAGGTGAACTTTCATATTTTCTTGGCTTACAAGTTAATCAGTTGAAGAATGACATTTATATTTTGCAAATCAAGTATGTAAAAGAGATGTTGAAAAAGTTCACTATGGAGGATTGCAAGCCTATGAGCACTCCTATGATGACAAGTTGCAAGCTTATCAAGGATGATAAGTCCCCATTAGTGGATTAGACTATGTACAAGTCAATGATTGGGATCCTATTGTATCTGATAGCTATTGGACTTGACATACTTCAAGCAGTGTGCATGGTTGCATGGTTTCAGGCGAAACCAAAGGAGATACATGTGACCCTAGTAAAGTGGATTTTTCGGTATGTAAAAGATAAAATGGACTATAGCCTATGGTATCCCAAGGGAAAGGATTTCGTACTCATTGCTTTTTCAGATGCAAATTGGGAAAGGTGTGTATATGACAAAAAGAGCACCAATGGTGGTGCATTTTACTTGGATAACAATCTTGTTGGTTTGCATAGTAAGAACTAGGAATCAGTATCATTGTTCATAGTAGAAGCATAGTACATAGCAACAACATCATGTTGTACATAGGTTTTATGGATGAAATAAATAATTAAGGATCTAGGTATTCATATCACTGAGCCCATCTCAGTTATGTGTGATAACACAAGTGCAATCAATATTTCCAAGAATCTAGTCATGCATTCAAGAACAAAACACATTACCATTCAGTACCATTTCTTGAAGGAAAAGGTTGTAGAAGGAGAGGTAAAGTTGGAATTTGTTCCCACATCAAAGAAAGTAGTAGATATCTTTACGAAACCATTACCCAAGGAAGTTTTTGAGTACCTACGAAGAAATTGGGAGTGGTGACATTGCCCAAGCATTGACTAGCTTTTGGGCACAGAATCTCAGGGGGAGTAATTTTGTACTTTATTATCTTTTTTCTCCTATATAATTATGTTCTCTTATATACTGATTTACACTTGATTATTGTGTGTATGGAGTTAGAGGGATTCCAAGGCACCCCTTTGTATTTTTTTTCAAAGAGGGAGAAAAGTAACAAGTTTTTGCATATGTGTTGCCAATAATTCCAAAGGGGGAGATTATTGTGTATGGTGCAATGGTGTTTTCATTGTTGTCAACATGATGAGATCACTATGCATAAGGTTTATATGGTTACACATGTCACAAGAATGACATCGACAAGATTGTAAAGTTATCGAATGCAAAAATGACAAAGGGACCAAAAGTTGTCATGAGTTACCAAAGGTTGTTAAGGGGGAAAAATGCAAATATGTTTTGTATCAATTTTTTGGTTGATAACAAACTTATGTGCAGCATTGGAATGGTCAAATTTCATGTTGGTTCATTTTTGGGCATTCTTGTGGATTTTGGAGAAGTCAAAAATCTAGGTGAAATTGGCTTCGTACAACTCAAATTGCAAGCAAATTATGATGAGTCAGAGACTTAAATTTAGAAAATATATTGCACTATATACCACAAGGATGTGGTCCAAATTACAAATCAAGGCAAAAATTGAGACAGAAATGGTATAAGTTACAAAATGCCACTTAGTAACTTTTTGCAGTTTGGTGCACTTTTTGGGATAGCAAAGAAAAAGAGGAATTCCATGAGTTTGAGTTGAGATAATGGATTTTTATTTATTTATTTGTAATTAACAAAAAACATATCATAACTTTGGTTTTTGGTTCATCTCAATCTAAGGTTTAGAAGTTAGTGAACAAGGATGCCTAGTATGTATTTGATGAAATGATAGGCAAACATTTCGCTAAGTGTTGAGCCCAATTTTGGCAGTGAAATGTTTGACGAAATGCTTGCTATGGTTTTTGAGGAAACTTGTGAAATGTTTACGAAATGCATCTAGTCTAGTTATGACACTTGGCAAATTCTTTGAGGCATCCTTGTTGTGTGTAATTATTTTCTCTCTCCAAGTGACATGCAGTTGAATACTTTTGGACTAATTTTGATTATTGGGTGAAGAAGTTTTTGAGAATATGTTTTATTTCTTGTTAAAATAAAAAACACTCCCATTTTTAGATTGGAGATTTTTCATGATATGATGTCTCTTTTGAAATTTTTTTTTTCAGTTGAGAATATAAAAAAATACAAGTTAGTAGAGGTCATTCGACACTTATGCGAAAATCGTAATACCATTTTGTATCATATAGAATTGGAATACATGTTGTGGATCTGATCAATGTATTTTCATGAACCAGCTCTGCAATATTTTAATTTTCTTAGGTTTGTGTGTTGGCAGTGTAGTATTATTTTGAGCAGTGTGTGAACTATATTCCCTCCACTATTTTAGCAATAGTTTGTTGGTCCATTTTGGGGAATTTTTAGCTGACAAGTGTACAAAGTGGGTTAGTATGAATTGAATATTTGAAGATATAGATTTGGTGGTAGAGATTTGGAAAGAAGATGTTTTAGATTGAATAAGTAATTGATCAAATCTCTTGATATTCGGAATCATGTCAATGCTTGAAAGTTTTTTTTTTTAATATGCACAGTTTGGCAGCTGGTTTAGTTGGGTGCATGGTATTGGGTCTCATCTTCATGGAATGGTATAAGTATATTACCAGTAACGGGCTTCAATTTTTCTTTATGACAAGGCAATGGTTAATATTTTGGGTGTTACAAATATGTTTCATATTTTTCTAGACAAGTTTGAGAAGTGTGTGTAAAGAAATAATTGAGAGTGTGTGTGAAGTATTGATGAGACAAAGTGAGCAAATAGAGGAGTGAGTAGGGGTAGTGTTTTGAGCTAGATCATTCAGGATCTTATATGAACTATAATCAATCCTTTATCTTCTTTGTTTGAGTTCATCAAGTGGGTGCTTGGCGAGAGGAATCGATGCTCCTTACAGTTGGTGCTGCAGAATGATAGGGTAGTTGATGCTATTCCTTGTAGTGGGTGGTACAAAATATTGTAACATTTTTATGGTTAGATTTGGATTGGAGTCCAAGTAGTCATTTCTAGGGATGTAGCCAAACTGGTGAACTTCATTATATCTTATGTTGTGTGTTGTTTTTGATGTGCTTTCTCATTTGATTTCAATTTTGCATTGTCTTGATTTCAAAAGTGAAAAATTTGCATTTAGGTTTTAGACACACTTCACCCTCCCCTCTCAGTGTCACATAAAGTTCAACAAAAGGATGTAATTCACTTCACATCTTTACATTTTAAGGTTGGTTCCCTAGGGTGGTGGCAACATGGAGTGATCATCTATGGGTATTCAGTCATCACCTCTTTTGATGAGTTTGCTTGACAATTAGTTAAGAGATTCGATCGAAAGAAGAAGAATGATTACTTTCAGGATTTAACATCATTGTGGAAGAAGAGAGAGGTGGATTATTATGTGATAGAGTTTCAAAAGATTACAATTATGATTCACCACATTCCTAGGGAGTAGTTAATATTCCTCTTCATTGAGGGCTTGGTAGATCCATTGTAGGGGATGGTCAAGGTATCCTCTCCTAAGAACCTTGATGACACTATTTAGGCAACATATGACCTTGATCCCATAGTGAAATATCTTAAGGGGGGGAATATGTATAGAGGGTCAGCTTAAAAAAAAGTTATTTTTTGATAAAGAAGGGCCTAGTAAGGCCAAACCCTTCCCTTCAACTAGAACAAACTAGTTGGATGAAACCACATGGAGGAAGCTGAGAGAGGAAGGTAAGTGCTTCTCCTACAAGAAGAATTGGGAGCTAGGGCACCATTTTCAATGAAAGGACATGTGCATTACATAAAGATATTATTAGAGGATGAGTCATATGATTCATATTTAGAGATTGGAGTAGACACCCTAAATTAGGTATCACCTTGAGCTAAGGGCACATTAAGGAGCATGATTGCTTCAATACACAGGGTGAAGAAATACCTTATGTTAAAGATCATAGGGAAAGTAGGAGGATAGGATATGATGGTCCTTATGGATCCAAGAGCATCCCACAACTTCATCAATGCAGGGTTTACAGATAAGAAGAACATAAAGAAAAAAGGGTTTGAGGGATCCAAGGTTTCTAATACCAGTCAAAAACTCATATTGGTAGATCAAATCATGAAGAGGTTTGGTGAGAGATTGCAAAGTTGTAAAATGAAGGAGGAATTCTATATATATCACTTGAAGGAGCATCCTCACATTATCTTAGGAGTGTAATGGTTATTTGAGTTGGGAGATATTCACAACAACTATCAAAAACTCACCATGAAATTTGAGATCGGTGAGAAGACCCACACATTATAGGGAATTAGTGATGATTGTCCACAAGTGGAAAATAAATGGTTAGAGGTGATTGAGTGGTGTTAAAAGAAGGAGAAAGTAGAGGATGGGACTATGTTGGGAGGAGAGGAGGTCTAAAAAGTGATGAGGATCATTAGGGATCTCCCATACCCCACATTACATCCCAAATAGCTTGGAGGGGCTACATTGGACCTTTGAAGAGTCAAGCATCCCATGTTGGACATATGGGAGGTTTTTCACTTGATGTTGAGCCTTAAGGAGATCAAATACACCATGTTGAATATTTGGGAGGCTTTCCATTTAACGTTGAGCCTTAGGGAAATTGGACACCCCAAATTAGGCTATAGGAGAGCTAAACATCCTACACGGAGCTCCATAGGGTATGGGAACCTCATGTTGGGCCTTGAAGATGCTGAAAACCCCACATTGAATTTATATGATGTTAGTTACCCAATGATGGGTATGAGGGGTATTGCATTTCCATTATAGAGTAGTTTTGAGTTGAAAGGTGACATGTTGTACTTAGAAAGATATGCATACATGATGATGAGCCAACTAACATCTAGGTACCTCACATTGGAGGGTGAGGAGATATATTGCTTCACATTGGTAGTAGAGGGAGTTTGGAACTCCATGATGAACTTTGAGGTGATCTAACCTCATATGTGGAGTAAAGGATCTACCTATTTTCACTCACTCATGATTTTCTTAAATTTCTTACAAGTACATCTCCACACAAATGCACATACATTCTCATGTACCTTGAGGACCATCATGGAGCAGTTGATAAGTAGTGATAGTTACAACAAACTAAAGTGTTTGCATACTACATTGATGCATGGATAGGTAGCTATAGTTATGCACACCATATTTTCATCTTGGATGGAGAATTTTGAAATTTCATTCCATCAACATAGAGCATGGCTACTAGGACATAAGGATTCTTGGAAGACAATATGTTGTAGTTTTTCACTATTGCTTGAGGGAAATCATTTCAAGACCCAGACCAAATTTAATATTTGGTGATCTTTAACTCTTTAGTATTTCATCTAACTTCAAGGATTCTCCTTCAAGTTTATGATAGCCACTAACCTTATGACTCATCTATTCTAGTTGAAGACTCAACCCTGTAATCTCACTTCCAATTTACTGCAATACTCAACTTTGGTAGCGAGTTGTTCTTCAAGATCCTATGTTATTTTTTGCATTTCTTCTACTTGCACTTTTAAGCTTATGATGATTTCATTTGCATCATCAAGTTTTTGAGAATATTTCTTGTGTTTTTCCTTTCTATCTCTAATTCTTCTAGAGTTGTAATTAGTTTTCCTTACATATTGACTTCTGCTTCAATTTCTTCTTCATCGATTTCCTCTTCCAATTTTTTTTTTTTTTTTTTTTTTTTTTTTCTTTAAATACCTTTAAGAAGCTTCCTCAAACTCTTCTTATAAGTCTTCATTTGAGCTAGCTTTTGATGAACTAATGTTGTTGAAAATAAAGATTTTCTTCTTGAAATTACCTTTTCTGAAATTCAAGTTTGTCTTCCAACCAATACTCTCTTTGTGCAAACTTTCATCATCTTGGTTCTTGTCTTTGTGTGGACAGTTTACTGCAAAATGCCCTATGCCTCCACAATTGAAACATTTAAAAGGTAATTTTCCTTTGTATTTTCCTTTTCCCTTTTTCAACTTTCTAACAAAGTGCACTTCCAATTTGTCTGAAGATTCTTCTTCTTATGATCCTTATTTTTCTTTTATATTTTTATTTTCTTTAAAATTAGCCTCCCTATCTGTGGATTTGGAATTGCTTATTCTCATTTCATAAGCTATTAGTGAACCATGAATTTCATCCATACTAAAAGCATTTAAATTTTTTGCTTCTTTTATAGCAAATTTTTTTAAATTGAATCATTGAGGAAGTGAACGTGATACCTTTTTCACAATGACTGATTCTTCAATCTTTTCTCTGAGGCCTCTAATCGCATTGATCAGTTCATTGACCCTTAGCATGTATGCTTCTATGTTTTCATCTTCATTCATCTTTTAACTCTCGAACTGTGTTCGATGAGTTTGAAGCTTAGCCTCATTTATCTTCACATCTCCCTCATGAATACTTTTTAGTTTATCCCATATTTCTTTTTCTAACTCATAATTCATCACTTTTACGAGCTCATTGTCCACTAATCCGCACATGATGGCATTCTTGGCCTTTCAGTTATTTTCATATGCCTTCTTATCTTCTACATCTGTAATAGGCATGGAAGGTGTGGTCTATCCATTTTTTGTGTCCTCCCAAATCTCATATCCTAAGGTACTAAGATAAGTTTGCATCTTGAATCTCCAAAAAGCATAGTTAGTGTCGTCAAATAATGAAGCTTTATTTGAAGATAACCCTTCAAATGAAGCCATTGGATCACATACAAGATCTCCCTACCTGATTAAGTCAAAATAGGAACCTATTATGATACCAATTGTTGAACTTTATGTGACATTGAGAGGGGGGGTGAATCAGTGTGTCTAAAACTTAAATGCAAATTTTTCACTTTTGAAATCAAGGTAATGCAAAATTGAAATCAAATGAGAAAGCATATAAAAAAAATACACAACATAAGATGTAATGAGTTTCATCAGTTTGGCTACATCTCTAGAAATGACTACTTGGAATCCAATCCAAATCTAGCCATAAAACATGTTACAATATTTTGCAGCACCCACTGCAAGGAATAACATCAACTACCCTATCATTCTATAACACCAACTACAAGGAGCATTGACTCCTCTCACTAAGCACCCACTTGATGAACTCAAACAAAGAAGATAAAGGATTGATTATAGTTCACATAAGATCCTATATGATCTAGCTCAAAATACTACCTCTGCTCACTCCTCTATTTGCTCACTTTGTCTCATCAATACTCCACACACACTTCTCACATTTGTCTAGAAAAATATGAAATGGATCTGTAACACCCAGAATATTAACCTCTACCTTATCATAAAGAAAAATTGAAGCTTGTTAATGATAAGATGCTTTTGACTCATTGCATATACTGTTCCATGAAGATGAGACCCAATACCATGCACACAAGTAAACCAACTACCAAATTGTGCATATTAAAAAAAAAAATTTCAAGCATTGACATGATTCTGAATATCAAGAGACTAGATTAGTTACTTCTTCAACCTGAAACATTTTCTTTCCAAAAGCTCTACCACAAAATCTATAGCTTCAACTATTCAATTCATACTAACCCACTCTGCACACTTGTCGACTGAAAATGCCTCAAAATGGACCAACAAATTATTGCTAAAATACTAGAGGGAATATACTTCACACATTGCATAAAATAATACTACACTACCAACACACAAACCTAGGAAAATCAAAATATTGCAAAGCTAGTTCATGAAAAGACATTGATTGGATCCAAAATGTGTGTTCCAAGTTCATAAGGCATGAAATGGTATTACGATTTTCGCATAAGTGTCGAATGACCTCTACTAACTCGTATTTTTTTCATATTCTCAATTGAAAAAAAATATTTTCAAAAGAGATACCATATCATGAAAACTCTCCAATCTAAAAATGGGAGTGCTTTTTCTTTTGATAAGAAATAAAACATATTCTCAAAAACTTCTTCACCCAACAATCAGACTTAGTCCAAAAGTATTCAGTTGCATGTCACTTGGAGAGAGAAAATAATTACACACAACAAGGATGCCTCAAAGAATTTGCCAAGTGTCATAACTAGAATAGATGCATTTCATAAAACATATCACAAGTTTCCTCAAAAGCCATAGCAAGCATTTCATCAAATATTTCACTGCCAAAACTAGGCTCAACACTTAGAGAAACTTTTGGCTATCATTTCATCAAACACATACCAGGCATCCTCATTCACTGATTTCTAAACCTCAGATTGAGATGAACCAAAAACCAAATTTGTGATATTTTTTGTGTTGATTACAAATATACAACCAGAAATCAAATATCTCAACTCAAAATCATGGAATTCTTCTTTTTCTTTACTATCCCAAAAAGTGCACCAAACTACAAAATGTTACTAAGTGGCATTTTGTAACTTGTATCATTTCC
>Ga0115854_10195_pt1 | contig 14185 bp, 10 predicted proteins | sample InSIn2SAF170_FD_83868 | JGI IMG/M metagenome (GOLD analysis project Ga0115854, IMG submission 83868)
AGGAGAGGACCCTTTAGGGGGCTCGACTGATAAGGACCCTTTAGGGGGCTCGACCATAAGGGAGAGGAGAGGAACGCGAAGACCCCCGCCATCGCCCTCCGGTCCTCTCCTTATCAGTCGAGCCTGCTTAAGCATCCTAGAGTTCAGGCGCTTTGCCGAAACTTCATTGAAATCACATATATAATGTATGCTCTCATTTGACCACTTCTTACTACCTAAGGCCTCCCTCCATCTGGAATCCTACCGGAACCTCATTAGACCTCCAATCTCCTCATGCCTACCCTCATCAGACCTTCTATTGGTCATATCTTCCCTCCCGGGCTCTTTTCCCACTAATTGAAGTGATATCAAGGGGGGGCCACTTCTTCATGCCTCTGGAAATGTTTCATATAGAATCTATTTCCGGAATTCCGCTACTAGCAAGAGTATGAAAATAGCATATATTATATATGTCATTATGCCATCCCACTCTGATGAATGAGGGAGATGAAAAGCATATATGGGCATATGTCATTATTGACCGATGCCCATATATGCATTGATAAGAAAGCGTAATGACATATCTCATTATACGCTGAATTACCGCTCCTACGATGCGCAAGCAGGCTCGACCAACCGGGAGAGGAATAGCAGTTGAAGAACAGTGTTAGCAGTCGGAATCAGGTTTTTCTTTTAGAGGTTTTCGCGCATTCAGCCAGAAACCATACCGAGTGCTTGAGTGAGGTGGGCGGGTCACCGATACTGATCTGATTCTTTGATCACTTCTCCTGCTTGCTGGACGGGAAGGAGCCGACTAAGGAATGGGGACCGAAGCCCAGTCGTGTTAGTGAATTCACCCATACTTATTTGATTCTTACAATGATGCTGCTTGCTGGCCGGGAAGGAGCAAACTCATTGGACCGAAGAAGTCCAGTCGTATGAAGGAGGTCACCAATGAAATGAACCACCCTTACCCTCCCCTATCCCTCGTCCGTAAGACAGAGATGGCTGGGGGAGCGGATACAGGCATCGATCTACAGCCATAATCGATTAGGCATTATGTTACTCAATTAGGGAGGCTGGGACTCAATGGCCGGTATAAGATCCAAGTAGTTCCAGCATGCAGGTTGGTAGGTGACTATTCCCCCATTCCCACGCAATCCGCTTTCAATACGCATGAAGCACTACACTTTACGTACGCATGATGTCCGTATTAAGTCCGTTGTCTTCTTGTCTCTTTTGGAACCAATGGAGGAGGTTTCGATAGACGAGTCGATAGCCGATCACGTAGCACAGTTGTCATAGCTGATAGCCGCCGATCCCAGTTGTCCCTGAATTCATTGTTGATAGCCGGTCATTGAAAGGGAGGTCATCGCCTAGAGCAGACATACAAAGAACTATACCCTCGACGAAACTATACTCTCGACAGCCCTTGAGACCTCGAACTATACCTCTGCTGCTACGGAACATTTGAATGGCTCTTGGGTGGACTGCTCGGTTGGGCTTGTTGGATACTCAGCTTGGCTGCTTGGCTTAGATCCCAGTTATAGAAAATGGCCTCTCTTTTTAGTCGAGCGTGCTTTCGCAACCTCATTCGCTATTTTCGTATAATACAATCTCTTCTTTTAGAGGTACGGGGAATCTTGCCTAAATGGATTTTCTTCTTACTTAACCATGCCTTTTGACAATGTTTACCAATGAGAGGCGGGATGGAAGCATTTTCTTTTAGTTTTAGTGGAACCCTCACCATCGGAATAGTGAGTGACCCCTAAATAATATAGGGCCCTGCTTGCTGGCTTTTACTCGCTTTTTAGTAGATACAGGCCTGGGATAAGATAGAACCGGCGGGCGGGATTCTATTACTTACTCAATTCCTGCTTGCCTGACCTCTTTCGACCTACTGATCTTAGAGCGACCTCCTCGAAGAACCACCGATCGAAACAACACACCTCTTGCACCCATCGTGAAACAGTGACCACACCGAAAGGACACAGTGAACTTGCTTCCGATACAAATTGGTCGAGCAACTTCGTCCCTCGATCTTCTCTTTATTCTTTACCAGTCTATTTTTTGGCTTTCAATATATCTATGTTACGCCTTACTTACGCGACTGGCTTTCAATACGTTACTAAAAGCCTGTCTAAGGGTGAAAAGTAGTACTCCTAGCTTTCAGTTGAAACTGGTGCCTAGATGAATGCGATCTATGAACCTCGCCGATGGATGAATGTGATCTATGAACCTTGCCCCCGGCATGCATATAGGTCGGCTTCGAATCATTCAAATCCCGTTGGTCATTCTTTATATATGTAATTCATGACCATCAATCAGTTGAGTGAGTGCAGGACCGGTAAGCTTAGGCGCAGATAAGAGAGCTACGAGGCAGGAGAGGCTAGGTGAGACACATAAACAGCGGGACAGAGCGCTTTGCTAGTTGTTCAATAAATGGATGGCTTTGAAGGGTGCGACAGCAGGCTCGACCAAAAGGGATTGGCGGAGGTTTTCACATCTTTCTCTTCAATTTACTTAAGCTAATTACAGCTCATTACTTATTTTAGAGGGTAAAATAAGTAATTGGCTAAGTAACTAGCTTTTGGTCGAGCACCTAAAGGTCCTATTCTTGCCATTTTAGGATGCTTCCTTGATGCTTATTGGGTGGGGCTATGGTCGAGCGCCTCCGGACCTTATGGTCGAGCACCTAAAGGAAGGAAGGTCCTCTCCCTAGCGGGCGGTAGGTCGAGGGTTGGCTAAGACAGATGGCTCGATGCAATTGGTCCTGGGCTGGTCGATGGGAACTTGGCTAGTGATCCGGGCTTGTGACACCGGGGATGGGCTATGGATCTGGTCGAAGGCCGTTGGATTCATGGGGTGCCTGATGAACTCGTGGGTTGGTTCTCAATGCGTTCGCCCTGCTGGCTGATCCTTGCGAATGGACTTGGAAAAGGCAACGCTCCCTTGGAAAAGGCAACGCTCCCTTATAGCGTCGTCCCTCCTAATTGATGGTTGTCAGCCCTTACAACGTACCCATGGTAGAGAATGGCATACCCTGGGGGAGGGGGATGGGACCTTACCCAAGGAAGTGAGAATGGGGGCACGGGGATGCGCGAGAAAAGGCGCTCACAAATAGGAAGAATGTCTTCCAGGATGCTACAGCAGGCTCGACTGTTAAGGATGCGCAAGCAGGCTCGACTGGCCGCCATCACCTTTAGGTGCTCGACCATAAGGTCCGGAGGCGCTCGACCATAGCCCCACCCAATAAGCATCAAGGAAGCAGGCTCGACTGGCCGCCATCACCTTTAGGTGCTCGACTGATAAGGCCGCCATCGAGAGGATGCGTAAGCAGGCTCGACCATAAGGGAGAGGAGAGGTGCTCGACCAAAAGCTAGTTACTTAGCCAATTACTTATTTTACCCTCTAAAATAAGTAATGAGCTGTAATTAGCTTAAGTAAATTGAAGAGGAGGGAATGAGTCAAACAACCAAGCTACTTAGCTTTTCTTTTCTTTAATGAAGAATGAGGGAGGTGGTCTGGATGCAGGTAAGTTGAGTGCATCAGGCTGGCTATTGGGCTCTTTCTCTCTTTTCTTTCGGTAACTAGGCAGCCTTGAGCAATATATAAACCCCCCCAAAGAAATCAATATCATTATATATGTCATTACATATCAAAACCTCCGCCAAGAAATGGCTCCGGATCTCGACCAAAGATGTGAAAACCTCCGCCAAGGATGCGTAAGCAGGCTCGACTGTGAAAGGAGAGGATGCGAAAGCACGCTCGACCACCGGGAGAGGTAATGAGCCAAACTCAGAGGGCCCTTACTTCTCTTATTTATTGGCAGCGCATCCTTGCCCTCAGAAGCGCAAGCCCTCCGGACCTTTATTACTCTATTTTATTCACTTTGGTTCGGGAACGAAGAACTCACTATCTACAGTTAGATGGGTGCGCATGGATCGGTCAAGGTTGTCAGCGCTGCTGTTTATGTTCATCATTGCATTCGGCAAACTACGTAAGATGGGTCAATAGTAGCTGGTAGGGCTATTGCTCTCGTAGTGAGATGCTTCAAGAGTACGTGTCCGCTCTCCCTATATCGTTTAAGCCAAGACTAGACAAATACTCAAGACTCGCTGGGCGGTGCCGTTAAGCCATTATTTATGTCATTTAGCCTTTATTGATCTATCAAAGTAAAGCAGCCGGTATCGGGTTCACCTATGATTTACGAGATTCGGGTTCATTCAACCTTTTTTCTATTTCCAAAGCCCGCTCCCGTCTTCGTGCCCTTACAGTCTCCTCGTAACTAGGTATTGTTTAGTTGATGTCTTAGTGGCATCTGCACCCACGTCCGGACCAGTCTGACTATTAGTCCCTCTACGTACATGTATTCCATTATATATGTCTCTGTTAAGTCTCCCTATTCTCTGCGGTGCTTTCTTAAAGCCAAAGGAACCAAGCATTGGAACTATTTACCCACCCACCCCAATCCCCCGGCGGAGCCAGCTCTGTTTCTATGCCTACTCTGGGATTGCTTACTCTCGTTCTACTGTATTGGCCGTATAATACTGTAGATACAATGACTCTGGGTATGCAAATAGTGTTATCCGTATGTGGTAGGATGCGTAGGGTAAGGATAAGTTATAACTTCGCTAACGTGTTTTGTTGTTCTGTACGGGTTGTGACCCGTCTATGTCCCACCCACGTAGTATTAGTATTTGTTTGGGGCATGTATTGGTCGTATTATGTAGGACACTATCATTCTATCTCTTGGTTGTATTATGTATGATACCGGTATGCTTGCTATTGGTGGTATCCGCCAAGGCTATTGTTTGAATTGTTCATGTTCTGTCAACGTGCAACGCATGGACCATTCTTTCTCTTGCCTGTCTCTGGCTGTCCCCCGTATGTTCCACTGTCGTTCCCTCTCGAAAGGGAGAACCTTGTCTATTGTAATGTCCCCTGTAGCATCTCTATATATATAGAGATGCCCATATCTATTTTGTCTTTGCGTGTTGCTTTCGACAGGATGGCCCTTGCTTGCTTCCTTCGTTGGCTTGCTCGCTTCCTTCGTTGATTGGTTGGAGGCCAACATCTTTCGGGCCCTTCACCACTGGCTTTGTCCTCCCCGATTGGTCCTGACCTTCTATAGCTGTGTTTGCTATCGCTCGTAATTCATCTTTGACCGAGTTGGGACGACTACTTGTGGCGAGCTCCAGGGGCCATATGCCTAATTTTGATACGGTTCCCTAGCACTTCTTATCAGTGTTTTGGTTCCCTAGCACTTCTTTCCATTGGTAACGCGCTACTAATAGCAGATCTGGGTTCGGGGGTGGATATCCAGGATGAGGGTATCAATTCGCCTTATGCATTTCTATTTGTCTTCTGTTTTCGCTCGTGGTCCACCCTCCCTAATAGATGCTTACGAGATACGATTAGCTGCTAGCTGTGGATGATCATCATTGGTCTCCTGTTGTACGTGTCCCAGATAGTTCTAGGCATGCTCCAGACGGTTCCATACATGCTCCGAATGCTCCTTGGCCTTATGGTTATGAAAGGGTGACGGCTCCTGCTCTCTAGGCTTTATCTGTACGGGGTGTGATGATTGGCTGGGATGGATTGATTCATGGACGGATGGACAGATAAGCGGGTTGGTCATACGGATTGGTACCTTTGCTCTCCTATGCTCTATCCACGTTGGTTGTTTTCCCCATGCATTGCCTTTCCTCCGCTCTGTTTAGGTGTTATCCAGGCTCTTATGTTGTACTCTATATGCCGTGTACTCTATTATAAGAGATAGAATCAAATCAAAGCGTAATTACGTATATAATATCTAGAGATCCTCTCCCTCTCATCCTCCTCTGTCGGATGAGCGTTAACACCCTCACCTCATGCTTTTCTTTCAGTGGCACCCAAAATTTGGAATAAGTAAGTTGCGATGTGTTCGAACAACAATGGCAACGAAATCGAGCTACAGCAGCGAAGGATTCATACATTGAAATTACTCTATTTATTTCATTATCGATCGTACCCTAATAGAAGAATATCGTATACAAAGAGATATATCATTATATATGTCATTACGCTAAGGTAAGGATTCGTTAGAAAGAAAGTATAGATAAAGCAACTCTTTGGCAAGCGAGTTCTTCTACGGATAAAGGAAGAGCTTTTATTGATGTTGCGATCGATGACTTAGGTAACTAGAGCTACTTAGGTTCCGATAGAGACTTACGAGGCCGAGGCTCTCTTAGTGTTTCCGGTTCTCTATTCCCATCAATCCCACCCAGCCATACCAGCCGTACCACGAAGCGAGGAGACGAGAACGGAGTTGATTAGAGAATTCTTAGTCAAACTCCGTCCCATCCAGCAAGCAAGACCGAGCCCTAACTTTCTACGTCAGAAGGGTAGAAAGGGCCGCCATCGAGCGATAGCTTTAACTGGAAGCAAGGGGACTCTTATGAGCGAATTCATTATAGTGAAGTAGTCCGGTAGGCAATCCATCATCTAACAACAGTCACCTTATCTATCCTCTTAGGGATACCGACCACCTTAAGGCAAGCAAGCAAGAATGGGAGTTGTCTTGTGGTAAAGTAAGAAAGGCTAGCTCATTCCAAGCAATAGAGTTCCTCTGATCCAGTATTCCTGCCAGCCAGAAGAAAGGGAGTCCGCCCACTTGAATTGAAGACTTATCGTGAATTCATGAGATGATAGTAGTAAGTAAAGGCTAGCTCTAAGCTATAACTGATAGCTGCTACCAAGCAAGCGAGGGAAGCTTGTCTTCCGGGCAAGCAATAGAGTGGAGTTATTCTCAAGTAAGCACGGATTTTCAATACCTCATGATAGCGAGTAGTTCCATTCTTGTATTCAATAAAGAAGGGAGGGTTAAGGAAAGTGTATGCTCTGTAACAAGTTACCCTTTCATCCGCTATCACTGAATTCGAGTTTCTTGTTCATAAAGAGTAGTCAGACTGGAAAGCACGGAAGACAGAAGCACTGGAAGCGAGCGAGGAAAAAGGGAGACTGACTACTATCAGACTGATAGTGAATTCATAAGCGAAGCAGCTTATAGCTCAGCACTTGAATATCTTTAAGAACCTTAATCTTATAGTGATTTAACAAGATGATGAATCCGCTAATCAGAGAAATAATCAGAGAAATAATCAGCTCTCACTGAAAGCTCATTCATAAGATAAGCTATCTGACTTTAAGCACGCTTCTGAATGAAAGCCAGAAAGGCAGACGTCACCTGTAAGCAAGCAAGAAGCACCCAGCCAGGAAGGGAGTGATGAAAGAGTATTCCATACCTTACCTTCTGACTGATTCTGGTCTTTTCCGGTCATTTCATGACGATCGGTAATGTTAAGGTCGGCCGGGTTTTCTTCCTGCAAAGCCCAATTTATGAAATCAAAATGCGTTATATTGCTAGTTTGGCGATCGAGATTAGGGGGGTAATTTTCATTTTGGAATTGAAAGTGGAAAAAAAGGTACGTTAAGTGACTTTTTTAGTTACTTAGCCAATTACTTATTTTACCCTCTAAAATAAGTAATGAGCTGTAATTAGCTTAAGTCAAATGAAAAGAATCTTGGCCAAATCGTCCCTCACATAAAGAATCGTACCAGAATCTCGTATATAGAGAGAATTTGAAAACATGCTTCTTCAGCCGTCATTACGCTTTAGGCTCTCATAATCGATCCATACCTAATATTGTATACAAAGAGATATCTCATTATATATGTCATTATGCATTCATTCATTATATATGTCATTACGCTCCTACCTACAAGCCCTCTAACCTGCCAAGCAATCTAACCTGCCAAGCCGAGCCAAGCCATTCTCTTTCCACCTTCCTTCCATCTGTCTGTAATGAAGTATTTGATCCACGACTTCCAATGCATGGGCCAATGCCTGCCTACCTACCTCTAAGTCACGTGTAAGGGCTTCAAGTCCAGGCTTGCTTTCCTTGCACTAGGAAGCGCAAGCCCCTCCGGGACCTTTCCTGCCAAAATGAAATGAGGAGATCAGCCAGCAACTCCATAGACAATATGTTGGCAATCTCCTCTATCCCAGGTCGACCAATCATTGTGGGTGGGAGAGAGAGTTCTTGAAGTTGAGGTAGGTCTACGATCATGGTCGGAAATCTACGGGGCTAATGATTTTCTATCAGCACCTCGCCCGTAGTTTACCTTGAATAATAAGTAGACCGAGTTTATATTGAACCAGCATCCAGCATATGGACTAGGCCCATCAAATCATGGGAATGAATGATCGAACTTTGAACTATATGCACCTACTATATCCGCCAACGACGGACCAATGACCTATATACCATTAAACGACAACCACCTAGCTACTGAACACTTCGACCTCTCAAGGACTGCTTTGGTAGGTTCTATTTGGTAAGGGGCTCAGCCTTATGCTACTGACCGGGGTGTAACATATGGTGCCGGAGGAAAGGGAAGGGCTGATCGACAGGGATAGGGGTATCCCAACATAGAAGAATGCCGCTACGGATTCCACCTACAGATTCCTGTTCGCATACTCACCGGCCGTACCCCAGCCCGGAACTTTCCTAAACTACGATGGTCTCCGCGTCGGGGTCCTAGTGATCAGCAGGATTCAGATTGCTTCCACCCACTGCACGCCTAAAAAGACCCCATGCGAACCACCGACCGAGCTCAGTCACGCATGCTCATACTAGGGTTACCGCGGATGGGTCAACTTGAAATGCGTTTACGGCGACATAATCAACGGCGGGGGTGAATTACTTCCCAACGATCAAATCAAATAGAAACAGGAAGTGTCATCGCGATAAGTAAACGAGCGGGTACGGGTGAAAGGATGGACTGCTTTTTAGCTGCATCTGGGTAACCTTTAGCTCCATCAGCGTCAGTTGCACCAGCTTCTTTAGTCGTTGCGTCTCCGCCTAGCTGTATCAGCTTCCGTCGTTGCTTCCGGTTAAACTCCCCGCGCATCTCGAGCTGCAGGAACCGGATCCGCACCTATCTATACTACCTTCGCTTCTTCCTCTGCTCACTCTGCTACTGATGGATTTGGATATGAAACTGGAACAGCAGGCTATGACAAAGGCCTTAATCCCCTTTGTTTAGAGATGCTCGAGAATCTCAATTATGGTAAAGAAAGGCTCTCTATCAATGCCCCGGGAAAGGAAAGAGGAATCGCAATTAATAATATACGGGCGGAAATCATTCTCAACTGAGCAATCCCGAGAACCTTTTCAAAGTTGAGTCTATTACTGTGGTATTTCTAAATACTAAGGGTATTTCTATTTCCAAATGATAGAACCGAGTAGCTTGTAGGCGGGAAACAGCCCTACTAGATCATCCGGTTCCAGAAGGAGTTACACCGGTGTATGAAGTTTTATATCCTCTTGCCCTATAGTCACTAGCTTTCCTTCGCCCAGTCTTCGATTCCCTATCCCTCATTGCATTGTAGCAGGAAGAGACTAACTACCTTACACAGGGGCTACTCCCTCCCTCTTTCACTGGTTCTTAAAATAGATAGGTGCCTAGGCTATGGCTTTCGAACTTCAACTCAATATTGATCTGTGCCTGGAGAATCTGCTACGTGATCAACAGAATATGGCACCGGATCGAATGCATCTGGATGGATCTAGCTTCGGATTTTCGACTAAAGGATCTGCATATGAACCCCGGCGGGGTGCTTCCTATGCCTTTGTCTCCGCTGGTGAAAACGGGCCTGGACAGTCGAGTGTGCTTACGCACCCTCACCATATGAATAGTGAGTGACCCCTATGAAGAAGTAGGGGCCCTTTACTCTGTCTCTCGATCTGGCTAAGATACTGACTATGCCGTTGAACCCAGTGCTTTTTCCGCCCCGGCTGCTCGCTTTGCTATTGCTGCTACTTTTTGGTCAACGATGTAAATGACTTCTGGGTCTAAAAATGAAAGAGGCTCCGCCCCAGCCTCTGCTACTGGATATGCTCTTGCCTTTGGTGGTTATTATAGGTCCACTTGGTAAACTCCTTTGCCCGCATCCTGGTGATTGCTTACTTTGGTGCCTCCCCCGTGGCTGCTTGTTTTCTTTGCACCTAGCTTTTACGCAATAACTACTGGGGTTTAAGTGGCTGCTGGGAGTGCCGGATCGGGAACAAATGCAATGGTTTCTGAAATTGGTAAATAAACTGCTTCTGCCTTAGCTGCTAGCTTTGCAATTGGAGGATATGAATCAATGGGTGAAAGAAATGCCGCTATGACTCTCTAAATCAAAGGTATGCTAGGGCACTGGGATTGGAACGGGTCCATCTCGAACTGTTCCTCGATCTTGATCTGCTGCGGGTGGAGATGCTGGTTCTTGCTCTGCATCTGGATAGGTAGCGAAGTGGTGGCCTTGGAACAGGTTCTTCAACTTCTGTCTTTGTTCCCCACGGATTCTTTTGGGGGTTTCTATCTCGATCTCTAACAGATGGAAGGTACGCTAGGCGAGGTGGCTAATAAGCTTCCACTGGCAGGACGCTATCATTTGGATTTGCAAGCACAGGGACTACATTAGTACTTGATATCGTGCACAGGCAGGGCCCATACACTGCAACCTTAATCCGGATAGAGCCTAGTGAAGCCTCAATACCAAGACTCAGCTTTCATTGTGATTTGTTACTATTGGTGGTTCTGAATCTCGATCCAGAAGCAGTTCGAAACCAAGAGAAAGTAGCGGTAGATCCCGCAGTGAAAGAGGCAGTTTGGATTTCAGAATGCCCAGGGGCTTAGACGAGCCACATTTCAACCCTTCCACCTAATATAACTTTCGCTTCTTCCCCCACCCCTTCTATTGACCACGAACGATTTGGATTACTAAGGGTCCACTTCGGGATCCCATCTACATCTCGGGCAACCACCTCTGCATTACCCTGTCCAGTTGTAGTCCCGTAGCTTTGTGATCCCAGTAGCTATCCCTGCTGCTATCTCTGAGACCTAGACTATGATAGCTTTATTTCCCTCTCGAACAAGAGGAGAAACATTTTCCCCTGCTACCGCACAACGCAAGGACTATGTTTTTCAGTGGACATCGGATTTTTCCACGAATAAGTACCGCCTTAACCGATCCCGGAATCATATCAAGGTGCCATCCTGAGATAGGAGAGGGAATCCGCTCTGATGCTGCTTTTCCCATTACCAGCTAGGGCTTTAGGTTATCGGGGCGCCACACTGAAGTTAGCCTCTCACATGCCTTGATCGAAACCATAATAAGGGTCAAAGTTGAGCGAGAGCAGGGTAGCCAGTACTAAGGATTCTGTAGTCGTTCTATGCGAAGATTTCTGTTACCAAAGTAGTGATGGGGTCGGATTTGGGGCGAGCTACACCTGTCCGTTTGACCTCTCATGTTTGTGTCTTCAAGAAACACTGTGTTTCGTTTGAGCCTTTTATGGGAACTATATCTGTGAAAGCAGAAAAAGTGTTTAGGGCAGGGTGTACAGCGACCAATGCTCTTTAGGCGATTTCCAACCTTCAGGATTCAATTAAAGAGTTCTAGTCAATATCATCAGTGGGTCTTTGGAATAGACGTTTTATTGGATGTAATAACACGATCGATTCTACTTGATTTCTTTCTTTTGCCCGTTACATGCTATGTCCTTGGGTTTCCCACCGGAAATCCATCATGGTCGGATCACCATCAGGTTCAAAGCAACATTGAATATGATCGGTTTTGTCCTGCCTCTCGGCTATACCTCACTAAATCGCACTTCTTTTGGAATGAATACCGGTCTGCATAGGAACAACACAACTCCCAATGACCAGTAGAGTAAGCCATCCGCTATTCCACTAATGACCAGAGAGCCTTCACTGCTTTTACGGAGCTACGCCGAAACCTGGGGGTGGTCCGGCAGGTCTTAATTCCGTATGTGAAACCCGCTCTACTAAAGGAAGAGTTAGCTCAGCTATCGACATTTTCAAGCAGTCATGGTATTTCCCCAGATAACTACTCTATGACTATCTTATTCAAATAGCAGTACTCTGGGTTCTCTTCCAAGGCGCCTCCCCTTGATGAATGCTCCAGAACTGCCCCATCCTAATAGCAGTAATTGGAGTTATCTCTCTCTAGGCGTCTCTCCTCGATGAATGCTCTCTTACTGCCTCACCCTCATAACAGTACTTAGGGTTCTATCCCCCAATGTATCCCCTCGGTGAATGCTGAATGACTATCCCACCCCAATAGCAGTACTCAGGGTTCTCTTCTCTCCTCGGTGAATGCTGAATGCCTATTTCTTATTGGGGCCCACCCCAATCGCAGTCCGGCAGGCCTGGTTTCGGTGTGTTCGTTTCATAGAATGACTAATGACCGGGGCCCAAAGGTCTGGATTCGATGTGTTTCCTTGCACTAGGAAGCGCAAGCCCCTCCGGGACCTTAGTGAGTGTGTTCGTGGCTAGCCCGAGTGTGGTCCAAAGATCTGGATTCGGGATGTGAGTTCGAGGGCTCTTTCCTCTCCTGTTAGTCGAGCGGCCTTACTAACCTTTCCCTTACGGTCAAGCGGCCTTACGGCACCTTCGGGTCAATCCTTATCAAATGCTGCTATGGGCATATGTCATTATGGCATGAATGAATGAGATATGTGTGTCCGGTCTGTTATGAATTATATATGTCATTACGTCATTCATTATAGCAGTCATTCTTCTTGCTATGGGCATATGTCATTATGCGATTTCGAGATATCGATCTGGTTCATTTCGACCAGTGATTCCAGTTATGAATTATATATGTCATTATGCTTTTTGCTGGATCGAATTGACTTGATTTCTCTTCCCCTCAAATAGATTTCTTCCCCTCAATCCAAACGAAGGTAAGTGAGAATCTTTCGCGTAGCTCACTCTTTGACGGGAAAAATGGATGATTCCCTGATCTTCGACAATGCTGCTATGGGCATATGTCATTATGCATTCATTCGTTATATACGTAATTACGCTTTAGCAGACAATGTTGCTATGGGCATATTGAATTACGCTCTCGAATCCAATCTGCTATTATATATGTTATTCTGCTTGCCTTATGACTTGAAACGAAGTGTTTCACGAACGTGAAAGTTAAGGTTCTTCGCCACACGTACCTCGTACCTCGCCCATAACGGTATCGTCACAACACCGTACCTCGTACAATGATATCCAGGCCTTAATACAGCAAGCAGTTGAGCTCCCCCATACCCTCACTTACCACTACGGAACACGATGGCGTTCCTACATTGCTTACCTCTACAGAACACAGGTAGGTAGGTTCCTACCTCGAATGGATGGAAGGACCTTACTGCCTGAAAGGATCTTACCTTGACACCGGCCGGCACAGGACCTTACCTGACTGCTCCAGGGTTGCCCCAGTAAGAACCGTCTGCCCTCTAGAGTCTTAGCTTCTCAGTACTTCGTACCTCTCTATTTGGTCTCGCCTGCTTGCGCATCCTCTCCCTCACCCATATGATGAGTGCGCGTTAACACACCCTTTGGTCTGAGCGTTCCTCCCCCTCCTGCTAAGGGAGAGCTACTCCGTTCCACCGCCGTTCACGACATCCCTTTAATATAGATAGATATCAATTCCTCCATCCTTGTATATTCTTTCTCCGAAGCTCGGGTACGTACGGTCTGTGTGCCGTTTTTTCTCTATACCATGAATGAAGAAGAACGCGTAAAGGTACAGATCCGTGCCGTGTGTTTGTGGTTTTTTTATGTAGTTATTCATCTCCATTTCCAGTGAGTATTCTCCATATAAAAGGAGTAGGGTTTTCAGTTCACCGCACCGATCCATCCCCCTCTATTCTATTGCCTGTTCCCAGTTAAAACATTTCCTATCTATATTTGCCTGTCCCCGATTCCTATCCCCCTCTATTGCATGCTCCCTCCCCCCAGGCCTTGCATCTCCTATTGGCCCGCCCTTGGCCCGCCCGCCTTATGCCGCCTGACCTACCTTAGAGGCCCCGGCGGATTGCCGACGATAAACGGCCAACCGGTCTAATCGCTGGGTAAGGTGGGTTAGTAGAGTAGGAAACACATAAGTAAAGGCAAGTGGGGTAAAGGTAAATAGGAAGAATGCCTGCCTTGCCTACCTCCTAAGAATCTGTCCTTTCAGCCAGTGTTAGCCTGTGCAATGCTGTATGAAAGCCCGTCCAAAAGCTCCTCCACTTGGTAAACTCCTTTGCCCGCATCCTGGTGATTGCTTACTTTGGTGCCTCCCCCGTGGCTGCTTGTTTTCTTTGCACCTAGCTTT
>Ga0115854_10196_pt1 | contig 14163 bp, 10 predicted proteins | sample InSIn2SAF170_FD_83868 | JGI IMG/M metagenome (GOLD analysis project Ga0115854, IMG submission 83868)
ACAAGGGATAGTGGTGTCGAGGCCAGCAAGGATATAGTCAGAACTGTGCCTCGGAGTACACCCGAACCATCTCTACTCCTGGTCATCTGCGACATCGAGGACGTCCTCGTCATCATCCTCAACCTCTACCACTAAACCTCCATACTTATCCCACATCGGGTGTAATATTTCCATCGTGGTGGTGCCGAGTGTCTAATGATCGTCCTGACACGTAAGCTGGGGCTGAAGATGACTAAGGATGTCTGCGGACTACCGGAACAGTCCGTTGAGATCAATTTAATGATTGGCAATGTGGCGGTGTTCTGGCCCAACGATATGAGATCACTAGTGGCATGAGCAATGGAAGTGAGGAGGAGTTATAAGATGTCCTCACAGCCCGCTGGCCATGATTACCTTCATTAGCAATTCCAATTGTTAACAACAACTTACCCTAGTCACTCATTGATCCTGTCCAAACAGTCGTTCACTCTTTCCATAAGCAATTACTTCAATAAGCAATCAGTTTCTCCCAAAGGCAACCCCCTCCAATATCACAAAGTTCAAGAATGCGTTTCTCAACACTCCTCTCTGTGCTCTTTGCCACTGCCATCACTGCAGGTGTGTTTGTACCAGATGAAGTAGCAGAGCTAAAGCTAATCTGTATAGCCCCAATCCTCAACTCCGTTAGCGGTCTTCAGACTGGCACCTCTGTGACAGGCCTCATACAGAGGGACGACGATGACAGCAATATCGAGGGTATTCTCGATCTAGTCGAGCTTCCTAAGGATACCACAACCGTTACCAACGACAATGATGAAGTCGACACACTTGATGACGATGACAGCATTGTGGAACTCCCCGCAGATTCTCAAGACGAAACCACTGAGCTACCTGAAGACTCAGAGGATAACACAGACCTCCCAGACGACGTTGAGGATGAGGTAGAGGATGATGGCGAGGATGATGTTGAGGATGTTGCTGAGGGCGATGGCGATGATGATGAGGTTGAGGATGATGACGAGGACGTCCTCGATGTCGCAGATGACCAGGAGTAGAGATGGTTCGGGTGTACTCCGAGGCACAGTTCTGACTATATCCTTGCTGGCCTCGACACCACTATCCCTTGTGGATGGAGTTATTCATGGTGATAAGACAAATACATTGTCTTGAATAAGCTTCCCTTGAATACTGAGGTCTTCAGCAGTGCTCCTGCCAAATCAGACATGCTCATGTATCTGCACCCACACGACTCGTTTCGTCCTTGTCGAGTGAATCAAGTTGTCCTACTAGCTGGAGAATCTCAACATTCGGTTTAGCGTTATGTTTGTCGGCGAACTGTTGCATCCAGCTATGAATCACTGCTTCAACTCGGCCTTTGTGCCATTCTGGCCATAGAAAAAGGATGATTTCGAACAAGGTCTTCAGCCGATCCGGGGCCTTGGGCAGTTGTGTATTGAACTTGTCTTACATTGATCCAATCTCGGAATCCTCGTTGACCTCAGGAAACACCACACCATCTTCAGAGTGACAAGCTTCTTATGTTGATTTGAATGTTTGTAAAGAACAGCTGATTGTTCTAAGACGTTGCAAGTTACTGGACTTGAAATTCCTTTGGTAGTACCAAACCTTCGGTCTGCAAGTAATTTGCGCAACGTTGTCTCTACGGCCTCATGGTGTCAGGCGCGGAATTGTAGGCGTGCGTAAGCTGCACTGACCATTGAGCTGTGGGGCGCGGATGGATCGATCGTGTTGTAAATTTTAGCGATAGCATCTTCTGCCTTCTGCCATTGCAGATCATAAGCGTAGGCACAGGCAAGACTGCCATATGCCACATGTAAACCTGCACGGTGGTCGCCAAATGCTCGTTCACAGGTCGGTGTGATATCCTCCGTTACTGCCACGCTTTCTCGTGTTTTGCCTACTGCACCGAGAATTTTCGAACCAAGGTCAATGTGCACCAGAAGTGTGTATGGATGCTCTTCGCCCCATATGTCTTGAAGATGCTTCCGAGAAGACTGCTTTGAGGTTGAGACTCGCAGATCTATGCTTCCTGTATAACCCAAGGAGCTACAAGACCTCTTGCGACATCGTCCGACAGTACGCTGACCACTTCATATCCAAGGCTTTGGAATGCCGCAAACGAGCTGGTGAAGAGGAAGCATTTGCTCGATACCCGTTCATCATAGACATGTATAGCAAAGTCGAAGACGTGCAAAGAGTCCGAGATCAACTCATCAACGTGCTCCTGGGTGGTCGAGACGCAAGGACGTGCGCTATGTCATCGGCCCTATTCATGCGTGTGCGGCATCCCGAAAAGCTCGCCAAATTACGAGCTGAGATATACACAGTCAGTGAGGGGAAAACAACCTTCACCAGAGCCCATCTCTCTTAGATGCCCTACCTGAGAGCCGTCATGAATGAAACCGTGCGCCTGTATCCGCAAATCCCAGTCAACGTCCGAATCGCAGTGAGAACGACCTGGCTTCCCAGAGTGGGCGGTACAGATGGTAAGCGAGCGATTCTAGTACGGAAAGGACAAGGCGTTGGTTTCAGCACTTATCACATGCACTGGAGAAAGGAAACATATGGTGAAGATGCAAATGATTTTCGTCCTGAGAGGTGGATGACAAACGAACTGTCTGAAGTCGGCCCAGGGTTCATGCCTTTCCATTCTGGGCCTCGTATTTGTCTTGGCAAAGATATTGCTTTCACAGAGGCTAGTTACGCTGTTGCACGATTTATCCAAGCGTATCCTGGGCTAAGGCTTCCTGTCGATATGGAGGTCTCGCCTGCTGGTCAGGAGGCGCAGTCTTTGACAAATGTGGTATCGAGCGCGGATGGGTGTAAAGTACGCTTGCATTGATCTGTGACTTCGAGAGATACAGATTGGGCAGCAGAGAGTTCGACTTTATGCCTCCGGTTGATATAATCGCTTCGTCCATTTTATCTACCATAACTAGCGCTATCTCTATCAGCGTCGTCACAAACTTCTGTCTTCATCTATTATCTTGTCAGCTAACATGTTTTGATCCTGTCCTTCGCCGCAATGTTTGACGGTAGCGTGAATAGCTCTGTGGGAAAACTGAGCTAAGGCGATATGCGTTTGGCTATGGATTGATTCAGAACCGAACACTAGTACAAGATGGAGCACTAGACAGCTTTCTCAAAGAAATCATTTTATTCATTCTTCACCATAATGAGGTAACACTCAGCAAGGTTGATGGTCAGTCTTATTAGTTACGAAGTTATAGCTCGCGTCATTTTTAAGGTACAGTTTGCGGAACATCGTAGCTGCACTGCATATCGATTTGAAAACCCCGTCGCGTTTATCGTGGTGGTGTCGTTGTACAGGACTGTTCTGCTGCCAGCAGGCGCTTAAGGTTACGGTTGCGGAGATAATGTGGCTTGCCTCCACCTCGTGTTAGGCTTCGGCTGATTAAGATGCGCTTGACAAATCGGAGCACTCGAACAATGTGACACTCCGAGTTGACTTACTCAGCGAAACTCTATCATTGTAAGTAGGTTTGGTACGTTGCCAGTCTGCTTTCTGCTACCGTCCCATCTGCTTTTCTCATTCTACCTTCACCGCGATCGATCCTCCAAGTCGTCAAACGGGTTTCTGGTCAAGCTCTGACCATGTCGACGGCGAATCCTACCATGTTACCGTGATTGGAAGACTGGACCATACAAACTGCAATGGAAGACGAAATACTAGGTGTGGACGTGCCGCTTTCGCTTACACATCTTTACGAACGACTGGCACAAGTACCTCGTTACACCTGGGACCTTTCGTTTACGCCATTCCACTCAACATATGACAACTGGCATGTCCTCGGCATCTTGCACAATCCGACCGACCTCGACACTCCCCAGACAACCTCTTCCACTTTCTCCTCTGCCGTGACTGCTACTTCGAACCGAAGCTCACCGCGGTTCGAATCTCGCCCGCACGCCCGGCAACATTGGAGCAGTATCAGTGGAGCATCAACTGACAGCGACGTCTTGTCAGTTCGAGCGGGGCAGGAGCAAACATGGATACCTGTCAAGGCACGCATAAGCACACATGTGCTCAAGCTAGAAAGAGAATTCAAGCAAATGAAGCAGGTAGCCAGAGACTTCGATCCCCACCATGAGCATATACTGCGTCCGGTTGACACGTTCAAGCTACCCACACCGTCAGGCAACCACCCACCAATGCTCGTATGTGTGTACAAATATCCTGGCTATAACCGTTTGAGAGATTACATGACCTTCGACCCTGCTCTATTTGGCCTTGGAACCACGAAGCCCACCGCTGACGGTACTGTCGGCGACCTGGTTCCTCTCCAATCCTTTCTTGATTTTGCCATTGGCGCATGCGAGAGCTTGGAACTGCTACATCATGGTGCGAACCGAATACATGGAGAAATCAGGCAGGATACATTTCATTGGAGTCAGGAACAGAACATCGTTCGGCTCATGAACATTGGGAATGGTCCTCGAGCGTTCGAGAACTTGCTCTCAAGTAGCGGTTGGGCGGTCATGAGTAAAGAGCTAGGTGTGAATAACAAGCTTGCCTTCATCGCACCCGAGCAGACTGGCCGACTGGCTTCCGAACCGGACAGTCGAACCGACATCTACGGTCTTGGTATACTCTTCTGGTCCTTACTCACGGGTAGACCGGCTTTTCACGCTGAGGCACCAATTGATATCATTCAGAAGGTCCTGAGCTCTCGTTTGCCATTGGTGTCATCATTGCGTATGGACGTCCCTGATGCTATCTCCCATGTGGTACAGAAAATGATTCAAAAGCAGATGGACGAGAGATACAATTCTGTCAATGGGTTGAAGCACGACCTGATCGAGCTTCAGAAGCTCTTGGGTGAAGGTGACCAGAGTAAACTTTCTGCCTACCAGATCGGACGTCGTGATGTATCTTCATTCTTCATTCTTCCATCGAAAACGGTTGGCCACCATGCTGAACACGAAAAGGTTCGGAAGATCCTTGAGAGGGTGCACAAGAGGCGTCTGAGTGAAACCGAGAGAGGTACTGCACCTAATCTGATGTACAGCATTGCGTCGAACTCATCCATACCGGACGGTCGTGCTGACGGTCCAGACACAGTCGAGGGCTCGGAGATGTCGAGCTCGACTGGAGGTAGAGATTCTCGAAGCAACTCTACAGCTGTTGGACTGGAGCCGAACCACAGTCTTGGACGTCAAAATCTATTTATTGGTAGTCGTTCGATCACCGAGGCCAGGAACAACTCATTCGATAGCTCGGACAGAGACAGTGCGTTGTCAAGTCCATTCGCGATAGCCGGAATGGACGCTCTGGGACTGCCAGGGCGGGTGAACAGGAGACCTGCTCCAAGAAGCAGAAGGCATACCAAAACAGAGGTCATTATGCTTACTGCACCTCAGGGTGCGGGAAAGAGTACCTTCATGAAAGGGATTCAGCCACATGTGAGGAAACATGGTTACTTTACCTTAGGCAAATTCGACCAAGCCAGACCAACTCCTTTCGAGCCAATGTTAAAAGCGATGGCCAGCCTTTTCCGGCAAATCTTCTCTGAGAAGGAAGTGAGCACTCCATACCATGAGGCAATTAGGTCGCATGTCAAACCACTCTGGCACGTCTTGTACACTATCCTTGACCTCCCTGAAGCGCTCCTGGAGTCCACTACGTTGTCGAAGCCATATTCCGTGAGTAGCGAAAGTTTAGCTTCGAAACCTGAGATCTCCAGCTTGGAAAACAAGTCATTGGTCAGCGGCTCCAATGGTGGCGTCAGGGATGCTAACGACTTCTTGCGTGGCCCAACTAATGGTCAGTCCATTCGGCTCATCAATACCTACATAGATGTCCTTCATCTTCTATCCGCCGGGAAGGTTATATGCTTGGTGCTGGATGACTTGCACGAGGCCGATGACGGGTCCCTTGACTTGATCGACAACATTGTTCGAGCTCGAGTACCCGTCATTCTGTTGTTGTCCAGCCGATTGGATCATGTCCACCTAAGCAGTGGCAGTCATGTGCTTTTTGAGAAAGAACAAGTAACCAAGATAGAACTTCCGCCTCTTAAGGAGAAACACGTTTTTGATTATGTGGCAACAACAATGGCGCAGGAGGTCGAGACTATTGTCCCCCTCGCGGCTGTCTGCTATGAGAAGTCTAGAGGCTCTCCATTGCTGCTCAAAGAAGTCCTACAAACTCTGTATCAAAAGAATTGTTTGTGGTATGATTGGAAGTCTAACGGCTGGTCTTACGATCTTGATCAGGTCTTCAATCAGCTGTCCAGCGAAGATGACACGTCTGATTTTATGGCACGAAAGTTTGGAGAAATGACTCATGCTGCCAGGTGCATGCTCGCATGGTCCGCGCTGATCGGATCTGTGTGGTCTTACAGACTAGTTACAAAATTGATGAGTGGCGAGTTCTTCAATACTCTGGAATTGGCAAGGACCCTTCAAGGTTCTCAAGCAGCTGATGCCACTTGCCGAAAACGATCTCACTTCTCAGAGCAAGAGATATCGGATGCTTTGTCAACCCTGCTCAGCCTTGGCATTATGATACCTGGCGAGGGAGGAGATGATGAGTTCCAATACTCACATGCTCGATACATGAACGCGGCGAACGAGATGCAGGAATGCTCCAATGTCGACGAGATGCATTTCGTTCTCGCGCAAGCCATGCTCTCATACCTCAGTGAGTGCCGATACAACCTATATCCGCTCGCTCGACATATATGCCTAGCAAGCGCATTGATCAAAGCACGTGTAAAGGCAAGGACTCAGCATAGGGATGTATTATGGCGTGGAGCCATCAGGAGTGCGGAACAAGGTGGCAAACGAACAGCTTTGTGGTACTACAAGATTTGCCTAGAGCTCTTGCAAGACAATCCGTGGGACGAGTCACAACCTGACGTATCATTCGATGAAACACTACAATTGTTCGTCTCAGCTGCTGAGTTGCACTTTGAAGATGGAGATCTCGACGAAGCTATGCGTCTGCTCAATCAGACCTTCAAGCACGCCCGATGTACTGCTGACAAAACCCGTTCATATGTGCTAAAGGCCAGGATCCTGAACAGAAGCGGACAGCATGAGCAGGCCTTCAGCAACCTTCAAACGTGTTTGGCGGACCTTGGTCTCGAGACACCGAACAAGACCTGGAATGAACTCGATGTCGAATTCAGGAAGCTTGAGGTAGTGTTACGTGGCATGGAAGTGAACGAAATCATTTCCCGTCCTTGGAGTGAAGACCGAGAAGTAGTGGCGTTAGGCACTGTTCTTAGTGAAGCGATCGCCAGTGTCTATTGGCATGATGCACGTCAGTGGTTGCAACTCGTTTTATCATCCATTCAAGCGTTATTAGACAAGGGTCAGTTTTTGCAGGCTGGACTTGGCTTCACTATGCTTGCGGCTGCTGCTATCGCACGGTACAGAGATGTGGAACTTGGGCTATTGTACGGCCAGATTGCGGCAGGGCTGTACGGAAGGCACGACAACCCATATGTCCAGTCACGAGCTTGGACGTTGTATGTCATGTTCATTGCGCATGTAAGCATGCCCATGAGCGATGTGCCAATTTTGCTTGAGGGCCCTCTGAATTTCGCTCTCACGTCAGGTGACAAGATAGCTACGCTGCTGAACATCGGGTGCATGGCTGCAGCACGGTTCTGGGCAGGTCAAGACCTTGCCGAAATCGAGGCGTTCTGTGCATACGCTCCAGAAGATATCCAAGGTTGGGAATATGACCTCAGAGGTGGTACTGTTCTGCTGGCTGTTCGGCAGCTTGTGCGAGCTCTGCAAGGCAAAACACTTCTGGGCGACGTTAACACTCTGCTTGATGATGATACTTGCAAGAAGAACGAATGGTATGCCATATGTGCGAAAAACACGATGAGCAGGATCAGGGCCGCGGATATGTTCAACAGTCTTACCATACCTGTCTACTATTGCTATGGTTACCATGAGAAGGTCATTGAGCTAGGACGAAACATGATCAACACAACTCTTGATGATTTGTGGTCCAACCGAGGCGTTGCTCAAGTGAGGTTCTATCTTGCCCTATCTTTGATCGCTGTTGCGAGGACTATGCCTGAAAACGAACGGCAACCATTGGTTGAGGAGATCACCATTCTCAAGCAATTCATTGAATCTTGGATCACTGTCAATGACACCAATTACTTTGCTTGGGTGAAACTCATCGAAGCTGGAATTGGAGATCTCGCTGGCAGATACGGCCAAGTGATCATCAATATCGAGGCGGCTATTGATCATTGTCAGGTGAACAATTTTTTGTTCGAGGAAGCCCTAGCCATGGAGATCGGAGCAGAATTCCTTGCGGCACGTGGTGCAAAGAGACCTGCAAAGGTGATGATTCAAGAAGCTATTGCTGCTTGGAACAGAATCAGTGCTGTTGGCGTGGCTGCTCATCTAGCGGCCAAGCACGAATGGCTACTTGAAACTGCAGTCACGTCACGCACGCACAACGCAGAGACACAAACTGATGCCGTGGCTACATTAGTTGACAACGACGACCCAGGCTTGCATGCTCAGCGCGACTACACTAGTAGATGGGTCGAGCCCAAAGTAGCGCCACCTATCGGTAGTGCTATCGAGGAGGTTCCAGGTTTAGGGCTTGATATACTTGACCTTACCTCGATATTAGAATTTTCGAAGGTTATATCCTCAGAGTTGCAGATAAACAGCCTGCTCGAAAAGATGGTTGGGGTAATCATGGATGCAGTCCAAGGACAAGGTGAATTTTGTGCCATAGTCATCGACTCCGATGATCATGGTTGGTGTGTGGCAGCAAGTGGTGATCCTGAAAGAGGAGTTAGAACTTATCCCGATGGCATTCCGTTCTCCGATGTGGACGATGTCGCTGCCCAGCAGATTACACACTACGTTCTTCGCACGAGAGAGACGGTTTTTGTGCACAACGTGCTTGAGGATGAGCGCTTCGGCAATGTTTCAGAGGCATATTTGGAGAGAAATCCTAAAGGCCGATCCATTGTTTGTATCCCCATAATTCAGTCCGACCATTTGATGGGAATGATACACCTAGAAGGGCGTTCAGGCGCCTTCACGTCTAGGAATATGCTCGTTCTTACACTTCTCACCAACCAAATTGCTATCTCTCTGGGCAATGCTCTGCTCTATAGAAAGGTCAGAAAGGTAAGCGCCGCGAATGCTGCGATGGTTGAGTCGCAAAAGAGAGCACTCGCAGCGGCTCGAGAAGCGGAGGTCAAAGCGAAGGCAGCCGAAGCAGAAGCGAAACATAACCTCAAGCTGAAGGAGGAGGCGGCTAAAGCCAAGTCCATCTTCCTGGCTAATGTCAGCCATGAGTTAAGAACACCATTGAACGGTGTGATCGGCATGTCGGAGCTGCTCAAAGGCACAGAACTTACAGAAGATCAAGAGGGCTTTGCTGACTCCATTCGTGTTTGTGCAGATACACTTCTCACTGTCATTAATGATATTCTCGATTTCTCCAAGCTTGAGGCTGGCAAAATGCAGATGTTCGCTGTACCGCTGGATCTGAAGGAGACCATCACCGAAGTTGTTAGAGCACTGTCATACACCAACCAAGAGCACGGCCTGGAAACCATTGTCGATCTTGACAACGACGATACTTTGGTGCTAGGCGATCCAGTACGATTACATCAATTGCTCATGAATTTGCTCAATAATGCCTACAAATTTACACCAAAAGGTTCAGTCACTGTCAGATCCAAGAAGGTCTCAGAGACACAGGAGAAGTTGAAGTTTCTATTTTCGGTCGCAGACACCGGAATTGGTATTACCGCAGAGCAGTTGTCTCGACTCTTCCAGCCGTTCTCGCAAGCAGATTCTTCAACAGCACGATCATACGGTGGGAGTGGGCTTGGGCTCAGCATATGCAAAGCCATGATCGAGAACGTGCTGGGCGGTAAGATCTGGATTGAATCTAAACCTAACGTAGGCACAACAGTGTTTTTCCAATTGACATTCCAGAAGGCACCCAAACACAGCAGTGTACCCACAGACATGAACATTGCGACGAAGGACCCTGACCCTATGGCGAACTGGTCCCGATCTGCAGAGCCAAGATCAGAGTCGACGGCGACTTTTGGCGATCTCAGCAATGTCCCACGCGAAGAGATTAGAGTTTGTATAGCCGAAGACAATGTGATCAACAGAAAGATTGCAGTCTCATTCGTCACGAAGCTCGGCTTTAAATGTGAGGCATATGAAGATGGTAAACAGGCCTACGAGGCCCTGCAAAGAGCAAGCAAGGAAGGGAAACCATTCCACATCACTTTGATGGACGTCCAGATGCCAGTCCTGGACGGCTACAACGCAACTATCGCAATCCGCAAAGATGAAGACCCTCATGTCAGAGATGTGCTTGTCATTGCCATGACTGCATCAGCCATTCGTGGTGATCGAGAGAAATGTCTCGAAAGTGGCATGAACGACTATCTCGCTAAGCCTGTGCGACAAACCGCTTTGAAGGCGATGCTTGATGACTATCTTACCAGGAAGAAAATTGCGCAGCCTGTGGCCGCTGCCGAACCAGCAACCACTACAACCTCCAATGACGAAACACACAAACACGATAACCAGGCTGTTGACATTCCTGATGAACCACCAAACGAGGATGCAAAACCGACGTCACCAGAAGAATCCGAAACAACCAGAATTTCCAGCGGCACACCCAGGACGTCCTCTACTGAGAAACCAGGCAGCGATGGAACTGAGGCGGCGGAGACGCCTTCCAAACCAAAGAAGAAACGAATCCCTCTGAGAGGCAGTGCTAGAAACAAGCCCCCATCAGACGATAGCATAACACCATCAATACCAAAACCCGGATCGCACGACGCTAATCATACCAGCGCTAATAATCACCGTGCACCGAGTCCTCCCAGCGGCAAGAGAGAAACGGATTTGCTAGGCCATATTAGCAGGGACATCATACCACCACCTGACAACGCGGCCGATAAAGAGTTGATTGAACATGAACTAGCGAAATCTAAATCCGAACAGACTGCTTTCAAAATAGAGCAAAGAAGAAACGAACAAGCGAAAGAGAATGAGCCTGTGAAGCAGGATGGGAAGGATGGTGGATGAAATTAGGGAATGGTTAGTCCTTTTATGGGATGTATAGAAGAGGCCCTTTACTGAACAGACACGATTATTAGCCGCAGGATGGCAATCACCATAAGGTGTGTCGAAAGAGATCCACTCGATGTTGATAGTAGTCAGCGTGCAGTACAGTAAGTATATAAATACAATAATCCTACTTACCTATTCTGCGATATTTTACTCTACAGTCAGTCATGAGACTCCTCAGACTTGCTTCTGTTTAACTGAGCGCCACTCGATCAAGGCAGAACCGATGATTGTTGCCGCCGTCAATCCCAGTGGTAGATATAATGTCTGCGTAATTGCCTTGTCATATCCCAGCAACACATCACGCAAACGCGCTGGACCAACCATGCTTCGTATGTCCGACAACCCCGCGTCGACGACCTGCGTGACATTGGTAGATGGACTGTAAATCGCCATCTCGTGCCTCAGACGGCTCGTGAACAACGAGGCTGATGCGACGACCCATACGGAGCTGGCTAGAGTGCTAGTCAATGCGAAAGCAGATATGGCGATGGGCAGATCACGCTTGTTCATGGTGCTTTGTAACGCCATGAGGGGACCCTGTGGCACGCACGTACAAGAGTTAGTAATTGCGGTCTTCGTGGAGAAGTGGTGCATGTGGAACTGTATTTTCTCACCTGAAGTCCAATACCGACTGCTAATCCGAGGAAGCCGAGTAGGCAAAGTACCTTGACCTCACTGTCGTCGAATTTTATCGTAGTCAATAGACCGGAAGCCACAGGGGCCAGTACTGTGGTTGCAATCATGAATGCTAGTTCAGCTTAGCATAAACACCAGAAATTGAAATGACGGCTGCGCTCAATCATCCTTCTGAGAACCACCAGGGAAAAGAAAAGATGAGTCTCTCACGGTTATAATAGCCTAACCACTTGACACCGAATCCACCACCCAAACTTCCAATTGTGATGCCAGCCAAAAGAGGTGTCATACGAATGCCCGATTGGAACGCAGAGTAACCCATTGCGCCTTGAAAAAAGATGGACATGTAGTATTCCGTGATAGCGAGAGTGGTGTTGGCACAGGAGCCGAACCAACAAGCGGCCAACACGGTCCTCATTTTGATAATGCGTAGTGGCAGACTCGCACTCTCCTTCATTCGGTACTGGCGATAGCCAAAGGCCAATATCAGGATGGCGAAAACGAAAAGTGGCACTAGGACGCGAGCGTCTCTCCACGCATATCGAATACCGCCCCATTGTAGTGCCAATAGTAGGCAAGTAAATGATGGTAGCATAAGGAGTGTACTGAGCCAGTCAAAGCGTTGTACCTTGTTCCACAGCGAGAGCGTATGGTCTTCACGTGAGGTACCAGTAGTTTCGTTGTAGGCATACCACACAAAGGCCATGGCCACCACACCCAAGGGTATACTGAAGCCGAAACATCCTCTCCAGCCAATCCAATCAATCAGAACACCGCCTAAAAGAGGTGCACTAACGAGGCCAACCGTTAGTGCAGATCCCATGACTGTGATCCACAAATGTCGCTTGTTGGGCGGGAACAGTCGCGACAAGATCACGTATGATCCCGAATCGACACCGGCAGCCCCAATACCTAGCACAGCACGGCCAAAGATGAACATTGATGAGCTCTGAGCTATTGTGCACAGCAGAGACCCGAGCTGGAATATGGCGATACTGATGAGGTATACTCTCTTGGCGGAAATCTGACTATAAAGCTTACCGTAGGTGATGGTGAAACTAGCAATCATGAGTGAATATGCCGACGAGTACCAGCCAATGTCGTTGATGCTTTTGAAGTGGTCAGTCAGAGTGGGTATTGTTGCGGCAACGATAGCCAGGTTGAGACCGTATAGCAGTGATACGATGCATAGCGAAATAAAAGCTAGCCACAGCTTTAGCCCGTTCGGATAGACTGTGTCGTCTTCTGTCGGACTGGTCTGCACTTCTAACTGCTCTATTGGCTGTTGGGGTGCTGGTGCTGGTGCTGTTATTGGTATCATCTCAATGTTCTCATGACCGAGATTGGGGGTGGCATCATTCCCATTGGTCATGTCCTCGCAACGGCTGGGGTTGTCTTCGTGGCTCATGTTGGAACTGTTCCTCCTGTTCGCTAGAATAATCAAGTGTTGCTGCCGTGGTCAACGATCATTTTCAGTTCGTAGTTCACCGTCGTCTGTTGTACCTGTTACCACAGAGTGCGGGGCACGCACTTGCCAGACTAGACATTAGTGCCTATAGCCGTGATCCTCGACCTTTACTATCATTGAATCAATCAATTTATAACACCATCAGTCAAGTGTTTCTCAAGACTAACGATGACGAAGTCTCTCGACATACCCTGACAGGCAGTACTTACAGTAGGTACTCATGACCTTTAACAAATTCACCCACTGTGATCTAGTTCACAATGCATGCAGGATGAAAACAAGTACTCATAATGTGGTCGCCACAGCTAAACACAAGAGCGTGTAGCACGCTGATGCATGATCGCCTGCCAGATAGCGTAGTATCACAGCTTTGGTAAGAGCGTCAACTTTTTGGATGTCTTAATTACGCAGCTTGACTGAAAATGCGTGCTTGTGAAGTTATCTACTCGAGTACAGTTGAAGTTTAGGGAGCGAAATTGGTGGATTATGCTTGGCTCAGATACCTCGGGACGTAGATTTGCGTAGCACCAGCAACGTCAGTAGGAGAAGTCCGCTGTCCATAGCTTCATATCACATTGGTATTCTTAGGAGCATTTTGCTCATTTTCCAGCTTGTAATTTCGAACCCATTCCATCCACTAACATAGCATGGCACCTTCTAGGGCACTGTTTAAAAGATTCTCGGGTAGTATCCCATCAGTCTGTCACAGGTGTCAGGCCGATTTTGTCCTCCCGCGGCAGCAACAAAGATGGCTTCAAGCTGCAGCTTCTCAGTCACTACGAAACCCACCTCGAAAGACAGACACGGATGCAAAGGGACCATTAAGCGGCATACGAGTACTTGATATGACGAGAGTGCTGGCTGGAGTAAGTATACCTTACAAAAGCTCCTGCATCACCACTGCCACGAAATACTCTTTTTATACACTCAACCACTAA
>Ga0115854_10197_pt1 | contig 14087 bp, 7 predicted proteins | sample InSIn2SAF170_FD_83868 | JGI IMG/M metagenome (GOLD analysis project Ga0115854, IMG submission 83868)
CATCCGCCCCCCACCAAATAAGTAAATTGAAAATGAAATGACTCGACTGATAAGGTCCGGAGGCGCTCGACCATAGCCCCCCCACCAAATAAGTAAATTGAATGCGGAAGCAGGCTCGACTGGCCGCCATCACCTTTAGGTGCTCGACCACCGCCTTTTAGTTACTTATTTGACCCTCTCAAATAAGTAATTAGCTTAAGTAAATTGAAGAGGACCTTTAGGTGCTCGACCATCCGCCCCCCACCAAATAAGTAAATTGAAGAGGAATGAAAATCGCTCGACTGATAAGGAGAGGAGAGGAGAGGACCCTTTAGGGGGCTCGACCAACGGGAGAGGAGAGGAGAGGAGAGGAAATGCGTTGGCTCTTATTATACGATGCATTCTTCGCACATTGATGGAGGATTTCGAGATGCCTAGGATTCGTTTTGATCGATTTTTCCCTGTGATCGAGTGCCTTCTACGCAGCATAACCCGTTTACCCATTTGACCGAGCAAAAGCACCATTGGTATCTGAGCGAGTAACACCCAGCGGTACCACCAGTAGATATCGTTGACCGAGATCCAGAGGCAGAGTGAGCCGCGCGCGCGGGCAGTAGTGAGAAAGGCAGTAGAGACAAAGCTAGTAGCTAATAGTAGATCCAGTCGACCCCAAACCAATAAATGATCTGGCATAGGCAAAGGCATCTAAGGCAAGCAGCAGCAAAGGTAGCTAGAGTACGGGCAGAGTCCACAGCATCTCTTTTAGTTCGAAAGCGAGCCACCATCCCATCTCGTTCCGATCCCATAGAAGTTTATGACCGAGTGGAAGCAGTAGATCCTTCAGTCCCAGTCATTGTTGCTCCAATTGATCCAGTCGAAAAACCCATTGATCGTTTCACTTCCACCTCTAGATCTAAAGAAGGAACCAGTGCTCGCAGAAGCAAAAGAAGCATAAAAGGAAAGCAAAGCTCCAGCCCGGCACCCCATAGCCCAGCGTACCTTCCTGATACTAGGCATACGCCCTTGTTCCCACTTTGTAGTCCACTTTGACAGCGGAGGTGAGAGCTTAAGCTGGGCAAGTTCCAAACCCAATAGTAGCGGTTGAAGCAGTTGATCCACCAGCAATTGAACCACCAGCTATAGAGGTTTAAGATCGAGTAGCAGAGCCATTTTTTCATTTCCTCCAAGGTGCGAAGCCGCTTGTCCCTCCGGGGGGCAAGGGCAGAGTCAAAGGCAAGGGCTAGGGCGGGTTACCTGGACCCATTAGTATATTATTCTGATCCTGTTAAGTCAGTTGAGCCAGTTGAGTAAGCCGTTGATTCCGCAGTCGTTTAATATCTAGTTGATCCAAAGCGAGTAGTAAATCCAGTAGCGGGCGGTGGAGAGAGCAGAGGAAGCCCATAAGCCACGGTTCCATATTGTGATCCAGTTCCTGCTGCTTTTAGTGATAGAGATAATGATTTTGACCGCAGCTACTTTACGGAGAACGGAGAAGCGACTTCGGTCAGAGTGGCTACTTGTCATTCGTTATATATGTAATTACGCTTTAGCAGACAATGCTGCTATTATATATGTAATTATGCGAATAGATTTCTATTTCGATGATGCGGATTCAGATTATTCAAGATGATGAGCTTGATCATTTGGATTCAGATTTGGACGATACAAATGAATATTTTGATGATGACCTACTGGAATCAGACCAAATCAATAAGCCCCGCTCACTACTGGATCTTGAGACCAAACAAGGGACCAAACCAGAGCAACCGGGCATTATTGGAAACATCCTCAGTGAAAGATGCTAACAGCTACATTATTGGATCGAATGGAACCACTAACTATTGAATGAACTTTATGAACTATTTTCTTTGTTTATTGGGATTGGATTTCTTTCAATTTATCGGTTTCTTTCTTATTTAGTAGTGGATCGATTTAGATCGATTGAATCGATTTCTTTATTAGTTTATGGATTGAATCGAGTGATGGATTAGTTTATAGATTGAATTGGATTGAATTGATTGATTGATTGATGGATGGATGGAGTGCTGCCTGCCCTTACTAACCAATTGCTGAATTAATCCTTAGGGGGATACCACTATTATCTCTTTCGGGCCGGGCCTTCACCCCAGGCAATATATTCTATTCAGCTGGATCGAGGGATAGCTAGTCGTTGGTGTAGCAGCCGAGAACAATCTCACTACCGGGAGGGGATAATAACATCACCAGTAATTGGATTCGGAGACTAGATTCTAGAAAGCATGCTCGAACCGGGAAGATCTTTCAATCAACCGGGGGTGTGGGAAGGAACTCCATCCTTCACCCCGGAGCACCCACCCCAATGATTAGTTGTTCGGCAACTTCCCAACGGCTATATCCCCATCAACTACTTGATCCGGTAATGCTTGAACTCGTTGAAGATAGTCTATGGGCGTCTTGAAAGGCCTGAACTTAAGAGAGAGACTTCGTAACATCAGGGGCTATTGAAAGTGACAGGGACTCTTATTCAATATGGAATAATTAGAAGGGATTATTTCTAATAAGAACGGAACTTTTCATTTATTCCTTGCCCTATGAAGGACAAGACCTACCGGACCTTTCGGATCATTATTTCTTTTTCATTTTCTTCCCTCAATCCCACTTCTTTCTTCCCTCAATCCCACTTCTTTCTTCCCTCAATCCTTCCTTTTTAGGACAGAACATGTAAACTATTGATCTTCCTCTGAGAGAATGACCATCACTATCGATCTGGTCTCCCTTGGAATTTCTTTCTGTGCGGGGATCTTTGCCATGCTCAAAGGCATGCCACTACGGATGGGAGATGCGGAGAAGATAAGCAAGCGTTCATTGGGCCTGGTCATTTTGATAGGCCATCTTTTCTATCGCGAATTTACCATATGGATAGGGCCTGCATTCTCTCTCATCTTGGATACGCCACCTTCTAACTCTCCAATTTACCACTTGTCACGTTCGCACTATCATCTTGGATACGCCACCTTTCCACTAGTGAATTTCCCATATTGATAGGCCACGTTCGCATCTTGATAGACCACCTTTCTGTACTTCATTTACCATCTGGATAGGTCCGATAGGTCTTGCCCTTCATAGGCCACTGTGAAGTATGGAAATGACCAGTTTCAAGCCTCTCTTCAATTGAAAAAGAGTAAGTCAGTAGTCAAGCCTCCTAACCTCACCTTCCAGGGCTTAAGGCTATGACTCTTAAAAGGCTCCTGGGCTTAGATTCTTCCCATTTCATAGCGAACCTAGGCGCCTGTTCTTTAGACCGTATTTGGCAGATTAGACTCAAATTGTCAATCAACGTATATAACTACGTGTTGTATATCCGTGTTGGTGGGATGGATCGTGTAGTCCCTGGTGGTGGTGTCGTGTAGGTGTGAAGGGAAAGGAGGGAGAGAATAGATCGGGGATAGAGATAAGCTATCAGTCAGTGATCAATCGAGAAGAGATCGGGTGTATCGGTTTCCTCCTTCAGTCTCCCACCCCGCTCCCCCGAGTAGGGGGATATAACGTGACATAAGCGAAGCGTCCCGTGTTCATTCATTCAGTGTGCTCACTGGTTCGGGTTGAACTGTGTCACGATGGGTGGTTTGTGTGGGCTGGGCTGTAAGGTCAATGCTACTGGTCGGATAGGTGCTCATTCTTGTCTCTCCCTCATACCTCCTAATCTGGCCGCTCAGTAACGGCAAGGCAGTTATCTATTCGTTTCCAACCCCGACACATCCATCCATCATAGATTGTGCCTTCGTCCGGTGGACCACGCACGCCTCCCTCCCTACACACAGAAACATCTAGCCAGGCAGGAAGCACGTAAGTAATCCCGCCCGCCGTGTTGCATCATTCATTCATTATTGGACCAGCCCGTCCGTTCGTTTATTCTCCTAGCCCGGGTTGATTCGACCAGCAAGCAGCCGTCGTCAAGTTATTTCATCGTCTCCAGATCCGGGTCTCAATCGAAAAGATCCATCCCAGGCAGGTATCACTCAATCGAGAGACGGACAGGTATAAAGATCTTCGATCTCAGGTGGATAGATCCGGGTAAGATAGATCCGGGTCTCAATTGAGATCCGGATATCAATCGAAGTATCGATCAGGTCGAAGGCAGCAGTAAGTTCGATGAAGGCAGGCGGCAAGATCGATGAAGTTATCAGGGGTAAGTTCGCAAGGTCGAAGGCAGCAGTAAGTTCAAAGCAGTAAGTCAGGCGGTCTCAGGCAGTTAGCAAGAGAGGTCGATATCAGATCGAAGGTTCGGTTTCTTGTTGAGCGAAGCATCATATCGTCGGGTTGTTCTAGCCACTCTAGCATTATGGGTTAACCATCCATCCCTAGGGGAGAATTCAACCAGCAGCCTGCCCGTAACGAACGATGCCTACACTAACTCAAAGCCAGCAGCAGCGAGGGTCCCGGTCCTCCCCCCCTAAAACATCAAAGGATTGTCTGGTGTACCGTAAGTCTTGCGTGGTTCATTTTCAAGGTTGCCAGGTCGAAGGTAGTAAGTTCAAGCGGTATCAGGCGAGCATCAAGATAAAAGAGAGAAGGGAGGGTAGTTGAACTGCTTTCGGTGAACGGTGGACGATCGGTTAACAGTGCGCTCGCTGTTGGTCACATGGTCCTTAAGTTGAACGGCTGTAGGAGCATGGGTTCTATCGATCAATCGAATCAATCCAATCCAATCAATCCAATAAATAGATCAAGCCCGCAATCAAATCAAGAGGTAGAACGGTATAAGAATGTATATTCTATAAGCAGCTACGTGTGTAATAAGCACCACCCCACCTCATCAGATAATAAGGCAAAGCCTCACTTCACCAGCTGGACTGACTGGAATTATGAATTGAACTGGACTAGTGGTTAATCGTTCGCTCACTAGAACGCTTGCTCACTTGGTATCGCTGAGGCAGGGTGCCCATTGGAGGACACCCAGCTCGCTTGGGCTACGCGGCTCCGTTCGACCGTTAGTAAATAGTCATTCCTGGACTGGCTCTTCCCGTTTAGGTAAAGAGAAAGGTATTGGTCAGTCAAAGTCCCATTCCATCTCTCTCGTGACCTACTAGTCAGGCCAGTCAGTCTCTATCCTCAGAAATCCAGGATTGGTTAGAATACCTATCCTTTCTCGCGAGCCTGTACCCTATGAATCCTTGTGCCCCTTCCTTTGATAATGGAGAATGGGAAGGTGGCCGTTGCTGGGCGTCTCAGGCATAGGGGGTGAGATTGCCTAATCCGAGGAGGCATCTCCCATGAGCGAGGTGGTGAGGCATTAGGGGGGGCTGCTCCATCCAAATGCCCGCCACATGAATGAACGCGTCGTACCCGCTCCTACCTAAACGAACCTCATTCAGTCATTCTTACAGTCTAGTTGGGTGGGACGGTGCCTGACTATCGGACTTCAGATACGTTACGCCAGCCGGGGTCGGGCCCTCGCATCGGATAGCGCCTCCTTCCTCTTGTCCAAGCGCCTTGATCCTATCCCTGGCCCGATCCTCCTAGGCAGCTTCGATCTTGATTTCCATTCATGCTTCTCCTCTCCCCCGCACCTTATGGATGGATGCCGCTTGCTGCCGGCTTTCCCCCCCTTACCTTACTTGTCAGTCAATTTGTGGAGGCTAGCAATTTTGGTGTGTAGGCCGATCGAAACCCTGCCTATAAGGAAAGGGAGAACCTAAACTCGCTATGCTCAAGGGTGAGCCATTAGTTGCCGAACTCTCGACCACTATTTACCCACCCACCCCAATCCCCGGGGCCCGGTAGGACCCGTTAGGGGGCTCACTATTCATATGGTGAGGGTGAGCTTGCCGAACTCTCGACTATAAGGCCGCCATCGACTCATTGGAATATTGAGCAACGAATGAATGCATAATGACATATATAATGATATATATCTATTTGTATACGATATTCGATCGATAGAGCGTGAATGCATATATTATATATGTAATTACGCTTTCTCGAATCCAATCACCGTACTTCTCTGAATGAGAAGTCAAACTTCCCTAACCTCTTCTTGCATTTTAAGGACCGGCAGGGTGCGTAAGCACGCTCGACTAATAAGGCCGCCATCGGCTCGACCATAAGCTAGTTACTTATTTGAGACCCAATAAGTAAATTGAAACTTTAGTTGCTCTTAAGCTAGTTACAGCTCATTACTTCTTTTAGAGGGTAAAATAAGTAATTGGCTAAGTAATTAGCTTAAGTAAATTGAACCGGTGGTCGAGCACCTAAAGGTCCTTATCAGTCGAGCCCCCTAAAGGGTGATGGCGGCCCTTATGGTCGAGCCTGCTTCCGCATCCTTAACAGTCGAGCCTGCTTTCGCATTCAATTGACTTATTTGGTGGGGGGGCTATGGTCGAGCGCCTCCGGACCTTATCAGTCGAGCCCCCTAAAGGGTCCTGTTAGTCGAGCGATTTTCATTCCTCTCCCTCACCATATTCATAGTGAGTCCCTCTCCTCTCGATGGCGGCCCTCTCGATGGCGGCCCTTATGGTCGAGCACCTAAAGGTGATGGCGGCCAGTCGAGCCTGCTTCCTTGATGCTTATTGGGTGGGGCTATGGTCGAGCGCCTCCGGACCTTATGGTCGAGCCTGCTTACGCATCCTCTCCCTATGGTCGAGCGCCTCCGGACCTTATTAGTCGAGCGTGCTTACGCACCCTAAAGGTTCAATTGACTTAAGCTAATTACAGCTCATTACTTCTTTTAGAGGGTAAAATAAGTAATTGGCAGTAACTAGCTTATGGTCGAGCCTGCTTGCGCATGATGGCGGCCCTCTTCAATTTACTTATTGGGTGCCCCTCTCAAATAAGTAACTAAAAGGCGGTGGTCGAGCACCTAAAGGTCCTTATCAGTCGAGCACCTAAAGGTGATGGCGGCCAGTCGAGCCTGCTTCCGCATCCTCTCCTCTCCCTTATGGTCGAGCACCTAAAGGTGATGGCGGCCTTAACAGTCGAGCCTGCTTCCGCATTCAATTGACTTATTTGGTGGGGGGGCTATGGTCGAGCGCCTCCGGACCTTATCAGTCGAGCCCCCTAAAGGGTCCTTATCAGTCGAGCACCTAAAGGTCCTTATGGTCGAGCACCTAAAGGTGATGGCGGCCAGTCGAGCCTGCTTTCGCATCCTTATGGTCGAGCCGATGGCGGCCTTATTAGTCGAGCGTGCTACGCACCCTGCCGGTCCTCGCCTATTCTTGTCTTGTCTTTAAATAATACAAAAGACCATTGTCCTTCATATCAATTTCGTTGGCTAGTTTCTGCTTGCACCACACAATGAGCTTCTGAGAAAGAATCAAATCATAGGCGGCTGGCTTTTCAGATTGATTACTTTCATTTGCGACAGCAAGCAACCAACTCACAACCCGTCGTTCACCAACCTTACTATCTCAATTACCCAACTTAGGAATGCCCCAACCCAGTGATTCAGCCAGGAAGAGAAGTGGGTACACACTTTTGCTATTGACCCTTTACCCTCACTTACCTTTACTTACGTCATGCTACCAACCACCTGTTATACCGGACGGACTTGACTTACTGCTTCACCTTAGTTTCTCGAGGGAGGGGAGTGCTGCCTGCCCAATTCATTCAGCCAGGAATCGAAGTGAGTCAGTGGTACCACTATTTAGCTTTCGGGGAGACGAGCTTACAGATACCATTCATGAATTTAGACACATTGCTAGGATATGCTTTCATGTTAGTGCCTTCACTTTTCTATTTACCCACCTAGAGATAGATACTTGCCTGCCTTACTTAGACTTACAGCAGATGGATGGGATGGAAGGGCTTCACATGGAGGGAGAGAGCATTGGTGCACGGGCGTTCGGATAGATACAGCAACCTGCGTTCGATAACCAACACTTCCTTATAACATATTCTTACTTTGGTACCACTATGACTACCTTTACTGGGTACTACCAACCCACCCCCACCTGCTTCAACAACCTATATTGACTCACTTACCCTACCTTTGTTGTATGCCCCCCAACCACTTGCCTTTATGAATGCTTAGGAGGTACAGCACTATTTACTTGACAGGCTGGCTGACTTAAGGTCCCACAATACAAACTCTGATTGGAGGCACTGGTTTTGCCTACTCGAAGAATGAATGCCAGTTGGACAGCTACCTTCTTTTATGAAATAAAGCTAGAAGATCTTGGATGGAAGGACCCGGAGGGCGCTTTCCTGTAATCAGGGAAGGAATTTCTTCTTGGGTTGGCACTTTTCATACTGCTATTTACTTTAGAAGCAGCCTACTGGATTACTTTAGTTGACGACCTACTGCTACCAACTCACCACCTGGCGTCTTTACAACCCTTGCATAGACCGGACGGCTCACAGACTTGAACTTAGTACAGGAATTCACGGGCTGGCTTCCTAACCACCTTCCCTTCATGAATCTATGGTTCTTAGGCACTAGTGCTCTTGTTCGGGACGAGCTGAATGAACCCGGCCAGCCAGAGCGGTTGGGAGCGCTTTTGAACGCTTCGCCCCTTGACTTTCTCGGATGAGGCGCCCAGACCAAAGCCGGAGGGACCAATTACGAATTCATCTAGTTTACTATAGCCAAATTCCGAGTTCGAGAACCCAGATGGAATCATACTGCTTCGAACCCCCCCCCAACACCAATATTTTCTTATCCAAATGCGCGCGTTTGAAGGGCTTTTTGATCGACCAGAATCACCCCCAATTGCATATTCAGAAAAGGGGATTCTCTTTTTTCCATTCCATGCCTCTACATTTAGTGTTTTATCTTACGGGACTATTCTGAAGAACCTTATGCCGATCGGCTTTTATCGCCTTGATTACTGCCCGACTTATTATATCTTACGCGCTTGGGTTGGCACTTACTGCTTTTGTATTGACTTGCACCCAGACTTTCCGTTTGACCTACTGCTTGCTATCAACTATCTGGCTTTTCACAAACCCTTTGATAACTCTATTACCTGAACTTAGTTATTGGATGACGGGCCTTCGACAGAGCTTTGCACGGGCGACAACCCACACTTGCTTAAAGATGATGCTTCTTTGGGTACCATTATGACTATTGTTCCGGCCGAGCGTTCCCAGAATACGATTGATTAATTAGAAACCCATTCCTAGGAAGAGCCCTATCTTACCTTTACTTACGTGCCCATACCACTTACCGCTTCCACCTATTCAACCTACTTAGTTGATCGAGGGAGTGCTGCCTGCCCAACAACCAATTCATTTGGCCAGGAATCGAAGTGAGTAGACACTATCGCTATGAACCCTTTACTCTTTTATTACCTTTTTATTACCATACAACCTATCCACTGGAAGAGCTAGGCATGCTTGTACCACTTGCCTTTAGGAAGTAACACTATAGACCCGCCGGCATGGCGCATGAATGTGGATGGCATAAAACAACCTTGACTTTGACCTTGATTACTTACTTCATCTTATGGAGGAACATTGAGTTTGACCTTTCCCATTGGATGACGCTAGGAAGGAATAGCTGTAGGGGGTGGCACTATGAAAGAGAGAATCACTTACCTTACTTTTGTTTACCAACCACTCTTTACCCACCTGCAACAAATAGAACTTTAGCCCTATATCGCTTTGATTCATTAATCTCTTAGGAGGTAACACTATAGACCCAGGATTGGATGGCGCGAAACAACCACACCCTTCTTTTATGCCGGAACCCTAGGACGGACGATGGAGGAGGCCCGCCCTTACTTACTTGATGAAATAGCAGCTACTGCACTATACCTTATATTAGCAGGTCGGGATTAGACTGGTCAACCTTACCCTTCTCTTTATACCGGAACCCTAGGACGATGGGAGGATGGATGGGTGGAATAAGAGGGATAGTCAAGTAGTCCATAGGGTAGGTGCTTTACCTTTAGCTGATATCGTGGAACTGCCGGATGGCTTGGATGGATATTATGTGGTAGAGAGAGCCTCGTTGGATGGACAGGCTTCAGACCCAGCTAGGATATGCCTCTTATCACATTTGCTTAATCAATGCGTCAGTACGACGGCACTCTTGAACCCTTTACTTTACCTTTGGGTACCACTTATCAACTTTTGGGTACCACTATTATTACCTATACCACTGAGGAACGAAGTGAGACGAGTCAGGATGCGCAAGCAGGCTCGACTGATTCCGATAATCTTAGGCTGCGAGCTTTGGCAAGCACTCGAACAAAAGCAAGCAAGGCGAGGACCGGAGATTCATATCTGGTCCCATTACCTTACCCACTGGGATGGTTTGAAGTATAAAAGGCACGAACGAACAGAGTGACTCCGGCACATTATGGCAGTATCTTATATAAGGATTAGCATTTCAAGCAGGAGCTGAGCCCGCCTCTATAGCATGTGGGCGGATATCCGTCAAGTGCATCCGATCGAAGCTAACTCGCTAAGGCCCCCGTACAGATGTACGCATTCGTCAGGTTCCCCTTCCATTATCAACATCGGCAGCTCCAGCTTCAATTGCTCTTGGTCGAGTCCCCGCTAAAGGGTTTAGCTTGTCCGATCCGATCCGATCTGATCAACAAAAACCAATGAAATCGTAGGAAATAAGGGGCATTAACCGCACCTGAGGTGTTATGATAGCTGCCTATGCCTGATCCTGCTTTTCGAGCTTGATTTCTATCTGTTGTCCCCATTCTATCTGTTGTCCCCAGGGGTTGTTGACCCAGATCTTATAAACGGCATATCAACTACCGGCTTTAGGGTTCAAAGGCTTTAGCCGGCTGTTCGTCCTTACTTATTCTGGTGCATTGAATCTTGGCGATTAGACTGGCAATCGGTGACCTCCTTATCGGTGACCACCTCCTTCTCCTTATTGGTGACCTTAAGGCAATGAGACTGTCTATCGACCTCCTGGCACTGAGCACCTCCTGGCTGGCTATGACCGGCTTACAATGATCGGCTATCGACAATGACCTTAAGTCAATTACTACCGACTATCAGCAGCGCTTACCTTAAGGCAATGATAACTGGCTATCAGCTATGACTCCCGGCTATGATTGGCAGCAATGACCGGCACTCCCTTCCTAGCGTGAATGAACCCATGTGTCTGTCTGTCGATGATCCTAAACAGGTGCATTGTAAGTAATGCATGTGAGAGATGCAAGTTGAGATAGGCCCTTGTGTTCCGTAGGAGTAAGCTCTGTAGGAACTGTGATTCCGTAGGGGTAAGCCTCATCCGTGGTCTTGGGGCATATGGGTAACACCTTCTCTCGGCAAGGACCTTTATTCAACGACTAGCGACTATGATTGGCTACTGCTCTGACAACAGGCAATGACTAGTGGCTATGAGTGTTACTTACCTTAAGGCACGTCCTATGGGTCACGGAATATGGGGTACGAACAACTACTGGGCACGTACAACTGAGCACAGATTAGAGTTTCATGCACGTAGTATAGGTTTCTTCTATCACTTAGAAGAGTTCTAGCAGCAATGAGAAGAGCTCTATCTGACCGGCTATGAAACTGTTGCCTATGGGCTATGACTGGCACTGACACCTACCTGGCATTGATTGCATTGACTCTTGGATCGACTCTTGTCATTGAGTGCATTGAAACCTGGCATGGAAACCTGGATGTAGTACTGGCATATAGTGATTGACACCTGGCATGGAGTACCAGCATTGACGCCTGTATCGACTAGCGGCACGGACTATGAACCTGTATCAACTAGCGACTATCGGCAATGAGTTTCAAGCAATTCCTAGCGGCTATTGGCTAACCCTATGACAATGACTACCACCTGCTGGCTGGCAATGGCGACCACCTTCCTGTCAATGAGACTGTCTATGGGCAACTGGCTATCGGAAATGAGAACTTACTATGAGTGTCACTGACCTTAAAGCGAGTACTCTACTCCCGGCAATGACAACTGGGTATTGAAAAGGACCTTTATTCAACGACTAGCGGCTATCAGCTGGTGTGTTTGGTAGCGGGTAGAGGTTCTAGGTTCTAGGTTCTAGGTTCTAAGTTCTAGGGTCGAAGGCTATGTTTCTGTCGAGATCTAGGGTCGATGTCTAGGAAGAGATTGAGGGTAGAGGTCTATGTCTTACTTGTAGGGTAGAGCTATGTCTGGCAGCTATGGCTTCCAATGATCGGCTATCAAATGCGTTACTTACAATATGGCAATGAACACTGTCTATGTTTGGCTATATGACTGCAAAGTCCACCTCCTGTCAATGATACTGGCTATCGACCTCAGCCTTAGTCCATGTCAATAAGCTCTAGATACACTAGCTTCCGTCATTGCATTAGCTGCATGGACTGTAAGGTCTTGCTTACTTACTTGAATGAGCTTCCGTCTTACGAGTTCAAGCTATAGCCTTACTACTAGTAATAGAGACTTAGTCTTGAGTCTATGCCCTATGGTTGATGGTGTTTACTTACTTGAATTAGCTTCAGTCTTACGAGTAAGGTCCATGCACTTGAGACTGACTTAAGCTGCTCCATGGTAAGAAGCCTTAATAGACTCTCTTACATGCACTTAGTTCCATGGAGTTACTTAGAGTTCTAGCCTCTATCGACAAGCCTTAGTCTTAAGCCGTATGGACTTAGCACTTTAGACTCCTTCCGGTTGTCCATGCACTTTAGACTGCCGGTACTAGCCGGACTATTAGCCTTAGTAAGCTCCATGCACTTACCATCAAGACTGCCTTAAGCCGTAAAATGACTACTTATGCTGGTGTTGCTGCTGGTCGTACTGCTGCTAGCTTTGGATCTTCTATCTATGCGTAACCATTAACAGCTTAACCGACTGCTTAACCTACCGGATCAATGGCTTAAGCTGGTATTGCTGCTGCTACTGGGACTGGGTAAACAACTAGCTTTGGGACTGGAAGAGATGCTGCTGGATAAGCTCGTATAGCTATGCTTACTTTGCTACTGCACCCTTACAGCAGATCGGAGAACTTCTAGAATGGAAGTACAACCATCACTCCTTCCTTAGCGTCTTTGGTCATTTCATTCTCTTCATTGAACACAATCAACTCAGATCATATGAATTTCATGCACCGAGATATGATTTGATCAATTCTGAGATCACGTAATTACATATATAATATATGCATTTATGTCGAGTATGCTTTTATTTCGTATCTATCTCTAGTGACCGAAATCAAGATTCTTATATATGTCATTATGCATTTCTGCCGTCATTACGCTTTAACGAACAATGCTGCTATGGGCATATGTCATTATGCATTTCAATTGCCCTACCTTTTGGTTTTGGGTGGGGGCTGGGTGAAGGCTTCTCTTGCTGGCTTCTGGCTGGGTGAAGGCTTCTGTTGGACTTGGCATGGCTGGTGATGAAGGCGGAAGATGAAAGGGTTTCCCTCCAACTCTCTATTGGCCTGATGACCACACGACTGAAGCCCCTTCAAGGCTGTGGTAACCCGCTTGGGTGTGTCAAGTCGCCGTAAAACGCACGCAAATGGCCTTCCTCTCTAATAAGAGGCCAAAGTATCTAAACGCAGGCTATCTATGATTGATTGGGTAGGTAGATAGTAACGTAAGGTTACAAAAAAAGTCCGCTACAAGCCATACCTCTGAACAGTCTGTTCCCTTACACACCTGTAGGACCCGGCCTCGATCCTCTATATGAGCCCAATTACTAGTTATTCATAGTTCCGCGGCCACCTACGTTGATTCCCAAAGATCTACCTATTGACAGCAACCACTTTCTGGAAAGGGGGAAAAGGTCCGGAGGGTCTTGCGCTTCCGAGTGCAAGGACCGGTAGGGTGCGTAGCACGCTCGACTAATAAGGTCCGGAGGCGCTCGACCATAGCCCCACCCAATAAGCATCAAGGAAGCAGGCTCGACTGGCCGCCATCGACGAAGTCACTCACTCATTCCGATGCTAATTACTGCCAATTACTTATTTTACCCTCTAAAATAAGTAATGAGCTGTAATTAGCTTAAGTAAATTGAACCTTTAGGGTGCGTAAGCGACTAATAAGGTCCGGAGGCGCTCGACCATAGCCCCACCCAATAAGCATCAAGGAAGCAGGCTCGACTGGCCGCCATCACCTTTAGGTGCTCGACCATAAGGTCCGTCAGGGGCTCGACTGATAAGGTCCGGAGGCGCTCGACCATAGCCCCCCCACCAAATAAG
>Ga0115854_10198_pt1 | contig 14079 bp, 11 predicted proteins | sample InSIn2SAF170_FD_83868 | JGI IMG/M metagenome (GOLD analysis project Ga0115854, IMG submission 83868)
TCGTTTACGTCACGCTCTCGACGGATGATAATTTCTTCGCGTCCGACTTCCCTAGCTGGTGGTGGTGGAGGTCGATAACTCCGACGAGAGACCACATCGTCTTCTCTCTCCCTTTCCCACTACTTGCCAGCAACGTGACTTGGATTTGGGCCTGTTGAGGTCTTGCTCATGCACAACATGCCATACTAAATGATCTCTTCAGCAGCCCAATCCTCGCCGCCTGTTGTAACGTCCTGACGCATCTCCAATCACGCTCTTTGCTTCTTCTTTTGCCTTGCTCGGTTCTCGTGCTATCTGCCGTACAACCACCTCAGCAGATCTTTCCTACGCTCACTAATTGGATCCTTGTTGGCATGCTGCTGTGTGCTTGTTGAATTTTCGTGCTTTGTTTTGTGCTTCCGACAACTCATTGCACGATTTGCGGCTCGATCCTTACGGATAGTACTCTGAGATTAGAACGACCGATTGTGCAGCATTACTATTTCTTGAAACACCGGCACGTGCGACATTGACAGCACTTCCCTGCTTCGTGCAAGATGCCACGACGCTATGAACGCAACGAAATCGAGATTGACCGCTACGAGACAGACCAGCGCAGTTCCTACGCCCCATCTGCTCGAGCCCGTTATGCTGAGCCTGATATTGATTTTAGAAGAGGCAGTGGTCCTCCACCAACCCGAGAGCGAGAGCGAGAGCGTGAGACTGTCATAATAAAAGAAAGAGATGAATATGACAGAACCCCGGCTTTTCTGAGAGACGACTACGGCAAGTCCAACGCTGGTACGATGGTTCTCAGAGCAAAAGATCGGGAAGATATCACATATGCTCCACGAAGACGTCGTTCACCATCCCCAGAAAAGGTAGAAAGGGAGGAGATCATTATCCGAAGAGACGAACGCTCTGAGTCACGCCCTCCACCTCCAAGAGCCAGGGAACGTTCTCGCGAACGAGAGGAGATCATAATTCGTAGGGACGAACGAGAGCAGTCTCGACCACCACCACCACGGCCGAGAGAGCGGTCCCTCGAGAGGGAAGAGATTATCATCCGCAGAGATGAAGTATCAGACCCAAGACCACCTGCTCCGCGATATCGTGAAAAGGAACGGCCAAGAGAACGCGAGGAAATCATCATTAAGAGGAGAGACGATGATGAGCGATCCTATGCTCCTTCTCGTCGTCCTCGAACAGAAGAGTTTGAGCACGATCGTGAAGAGATCATAATTCGACGCGGGGAAAGGGAGAGAGAAGACGATGTGGTCTCTCGTCGGAGTTATCGACCTCCACCACCACCAGCTAGGGAAGTCGGACGCGAAGAAATTATCATCCGTCGAGAGCGTGACGTAAACGAAGACGAGCGGCTGTCACGACCAATGTCGCGCGAACGAGCTCGTTCAGGAGCTCGATCTCGCAGCAGAGACTCGGAAGAGGAAATCATAATTCGGAGAGATGAACGTGAAGGGCGACGAGGTGAAGAAACTAGACAAGAAATTATTATTCGAAGATCCTCACGATCTAGATCTCCTTCGCCCGTCGAGTCTGTACGAACAGTAGCTCCACCAGTACCAGCACCGGCTCCACCCGAGCCTCAAATTGTCTACGCTCCTCAAATTCACCAAGAAGTTATCACCCACCACCGTCATATCGACCACGGGTATGAAGTCCGCCTTCCTCCAAGACGTGAGCCAATCTATTCTAGACCTCCTTCAACTCCCTCTCCACCTCCACCACCACCGCCTCCGGAGCCCGTCCGCGAGCGATCTGAAGAACGTATAGAGATTAGACGTACGGACACTAGGAACGGCCGAAGGATGGAAGAAGACATTATCATCGACAGGCACGAACGAGATCGTAGTGAGCCAGCACCATCCGTACGCACGCGTGGGCAATCAGTCGATATTCGCGATGAGGTTGATTATCGTAGAGATTGGGCTGTGAGGTCGTACAAAGCACCTGAGCCCGAGCCCGAGCCTGAGCTTGAGCCTCCAACCATCGGACCTCGGTATGGAAGGCGGCAAGATCCCAGAGACGGCTTGTGGACAGAAGTCACCAAAGACTTGGTGGTACGCGAAGCTATTGAAGAGATGGGATATGAATACGAAGAATCGGACGACTTTTACTATATCTTCAAGTACATGGGATATGTAAGTTTCCAGATTGATTCACTTGGAGAAGCCTCTGCTAATACTTTTCTTAGGGCGATGTTGCACGTCTAGTAGGTCTATCTGAGGATATCAGGAAACAACGCCACAAAAGAATCAACGAAATCAGATGGGAGAACGCTGTCACTCCACGATCACCAATAGCGCCGGCCTCACCAAGGCGTTACATCGAAGGTCCTCCACCACGAGATGATAGAAACTGGGAGCGTGAAGATGAGCGATACATTGAGCGAGAAGTCGTCTATCGAGGTGGACGACCCCCACCACCTGTTGCTTGGAGACGATGAACAAAGAAGACGAAGTGATTGAGAACGAACGTCATGATAAAAGTGTCCCCACGAAACGATATGACTGAACTAAGAAGACTGATTTGAACCTGGATCTGATGCATCTGAGCGAAGGCGCGCGTATATCACGAGCTACGTCTGAACGACCAAACGAACGACAGTCTAACACGATACGACACAACGACCGCACAAAATAGAAACGAGAATCACGACAGTAACGGAAGCGATGGTCTTTTAGTATAGAACTTGAGCCATGAATGGATTTTTATACCAGATTTACAGTAATGTAAGACGCACCTTTGGACATAGTATCATTCATTTCTTTTATTTTATAAGCAACTTTCCTTTTGCTTACACACACATTTATTCCGTCCCAGCTCTCGACAAAAGCTTTGTTGAAGTAACTCCATAGGTATCTATACTCTCGGCCCATAGACGTTCTTGTTATATTATGTCTATGCTCCTGTCATCATTCTTTCAACACCAATCTTGCCATCAATATGACCATTACCGCTGCTACTACTACCGTACTCATCACGTAACCTGTCCCGCCCGGCCCTAACTCATCCCTGGGTAGGTATCTACCGTACATATCTTATTCTTCCGGCTATAGATTAATACGGCCGTGACTATTCACACACACACACACACACACACACACACAATCCAACCCTAAACCTAAACCTAACCCTCCTTCTAAACCTAAACCCAGACCTGAACCCAGACGTAACACTCAACGTAAACCTAAACCTAAACCCCACGGATCAACGTTTCAAAACATCAAACGCACCAACAATCAACATTTTTAACATCAAAGCTAAACCCCGTACTGTAGCAGTAGCAACCTTATATCTCCGATCCTCTTGTCTCTTCCCTCCTGAAAAGTCAAACAAGCAGCTGCAAGATGTGTGGAGGTTTGAAGGGTATACAATTGTGCGGCCGAACGACGTGGAGTTACAGTAAGTGGCTCAGAAACGATTTTACTGTAGTTGACATGACACTACATGTAACTAGGTAGTTCGAAGTTGGGCGAAAGATACACAGGCAGGTGGAATATGCAGAAGTTTGCATGGTCTGGTCATGTCAATCATTGTGATTGGGGTATCTTGTAGAGATGCTACGTATCGTAGTAGCTATTGGTTTGTTTGCTAGTATCAAATAACCATATTCCAATGCAGCTCGTGAAGTGACATCAGCTAGATCCTCTTCGATACTCGTCATTTCTTCACCATGGTGTTAGCTCGACTGTATACCTCCTCGATATGATTCGTTACATGAGCTGGGAGTTGACCGGCTTCCGCATAAAGACTGATCACTTTGACGAGTGCAGCTCTTCCCTCTTTCTCTACTGCAGTCCAGTGACCGGTGCTTGGTAATAACACAACCTCACTTCCCCTCGCAAGATAATCTCCAATACCATCCAAGCATATGGCTTTAGTGATAGCCAGATCCTTCTCACCCCAAAGGATAGTTGCTGGTGCCTTCAAACTCCCGTTGTATGCATCAGTGAACATGACAGAGGACGCAGATGAAGATGACCGCCGGTGGAGCGGTGAAACATTGGCTGAATTAGAACTTTCAAGGTTGTACAGATCTGCCACAGTCTCGAGGGACTTATCCCAATGCTCGCTGGCGAGACCATAACAGTAGTATGCTGTCTGGCGCCAAAATGCTTCTCCAGGTGATCTTGCTCTCGAGTGCACCGAAGTACCATACGAATCTCCACTCGCTGTCTTCGTACCGACCTCGTTGACACCCGGACCTAGAGTAGCTGCCAGCGATTCTTGAGCATCGTATTCATCTTGGTGCTTGCCATGAGAGGCTTTCGATATGCCACGTAGGAAGGACATATTTCCACCCGTGCCGAGGTATTTGACCATGAAGCTAGGCAGATGGAAAACGAAAATATAACCAAAGAGCAAAATTTGAATCACCAACGGCTTTATGACTTTCAATGACTTGCTCAAACAACCAAAGTTTCGCAAAGGTGCTTCTTGAAATTGCTTGAAAATCTTGCTCGCAGAACCGATGACTCGATCCTTGTTGGCAAGAGATAGCCCAACCTAGCGATATTAGTACATATTGCTCGTTAAGAGGGGTGGATGCTCACATGAGGGCCATTGGTCAGAATGAATTTATCAGCCAGTGTCGGCGCATCAGAAGCTAATCTGAAGCCTATCACACAGCCCCAGTCGTGAGCCACGATGACTGTGCTGAAATCTTTGTTCTTCTCATCAGCAGCTTCTTCGTGCTCTTCTCTCATGGCTATTATGAATTCTGTGACAGCATCTAGCACCACCGTGTCAGGTTTGTCGATGGTGTCACTCCCTCCATAATTTGGCAGGTCGAGACATACAATCCGTGCTGATTGCGTGGGTATACCGGGCTGTTTCAGGCAGAATCTCCACATCATACTACTATCGGGAAAGCCATGTAACAAGATGAACAGATTCCCTCTCTTGACCGTCGACCTGGACGTTCGGTTCGTGATGTAGTGCAAGCGAAGGCCACTTCGAAGCTTGAAGAAGGCATGTTCGAAGCCGGGTAGGGGCTGCTTGGACAGGTTCCAGAATCGATCTCGCGCTGCTGGGCAATTAGCTAGTTTCTAAGCAGGCCAGGCCCCACGGACAAATCGCAAACCGTAACTTCTCTTTCTCGCTATCCACCTTGAAGAATGATCCACTCCTGATGGACAAGAACAAATAGAAGAAGTAGTTGAACAAGGCGAAGGTATAGAAGCATACTGGCCGAATCAATCTCTGGGTGAGGGTTGACTGCGAGCTTGAATTGACCGAGTGAGGCCCATTAGCATGATTGGCGTTGTTAGGAAGCATATTGGCGGTATTCAATGTACACCTTGTAGGGAGAAGCGGTCAAGCATTCCTATAGATGGAGCAAGGACTGTGTTCTTCTGAACGATATAGCGTGGAAGAGTGGAAGTTAAGTAGTGGTAAGATCGAAGTTATTGTTGCTCGATGAGCAGCAATACTATACATATGGCACACAAGTCGTGGATTATCGCTGTGAAAGTTGCCTGCTTTGGAGCGAAAGGGCAGGTTCGTTCCTGCTACGACGACGCGAACGTGGTTTCGCTGAGGCAGATCAATTCAGATAGGGAGTCAAGGGGGAACACGTCTGCATGCCCTGCTACGGCACAGTGAGACGGGTTGTGGCATTAGGATTTGCACGCTTCGTAACATCATTGCTCGAACGAGCATTGATTGGCATCTCTGCTGGGTGTGATGCTGGAAGTTCGTGGTCACGCACGCTGCTCAGTCTCTCTGGAAAATCGATGATCGACCGGCACCCCGCCTCAGCTGTGGGTGTCCCTGGTCAGCATTAGTAGCCAATCATAAAAGCGGTAACTTCTGCGGAAGCATATTTACACTGCCGTCGAACAACTACTTCTTCACCCAGCAAGGTCGAAAACACGCGACTACTACTAACCCTCTGACTGTACTTCATGGTCGGTATTTCACGTTGAATCAAGGGTGGTGATCAGTACTCACCCACTATAAATCATCTATCTTGTTGGTAGCTTCACATTAGATGTGTATGTACTTTCCTAACTCTCACACAGTGCGTGTGCTTGTGCGATTTATGTACTCGTTTATATATCCAGGTCCAAGCCTCACAGTTCGAGTCTGAACTATATACAGCTCCCCGTATCTGCTGCTAACCTAGCAACCATCAAAATCTGTGTATCTAGAATGGGACAACTTTATGTATCTTCTCCCTCTGCTGGGAAACACCCAAACCCAAAACCCCAAACACCCATAGAACCATAAGATTGGAATGATACACTGGCCATGCGCAATGGGTGCCAGTGCTTTGGTGTATGCGTCGTTAAAATCGTTAAATTACTGTGTTAGTCTCTTGTTCACTTGACTCTGCATTTTCCTTAGAGCCTCTCTGTGCGCTTCTATCATACCTTGAGTACGCATTGTCTGGTCCCACACCTCGTTTTCTCTAGTCTTTGTGTAGTTTTCCTGATCCTTCTTGACTATTTGAGAGCGCCAATTTGCTAAGAGTGCTGACCGCCGGTGACTTTCGACCGTATTGTTTCGTTGCAAAGGTTGGTGGGTATTATTGTAGTCATGCAGACGTGTCTTGGGTCGCAAAGCCTTAGGGTTGCTATATTCCGGTGTTCCTTGTCGTTTGAACGCAGACGGGTAGTGTTGTCCGGATGAGGTAGTTTTGATCAGATCAGGTGTTGCAATGCCAGGAACATATCGTTGTGACTCCCTGATCGTTACACGTGACGAGGATCTGTTAGGTGCATTTGACGCTGTGTTGAAACTTGTTGCCGTGTTCTCATCAATCGCGGTACCCTGAAGTGTACATTTCCGCTGTAATGGAACGGATGTCCTTCGTGTTGACGTTGGCACATGTACCTGTCGAATTGGGTCTGTGAGCGAACGCCTGGTACACATTAAGGACGAGGCCTGTGGCGGCGAACAGGAAGTAGACTCCTCCGCTGGTGGTGCAGGCTCTAACAGTGAACCTGGTCTTGACAATGCTGTCATGGACTGCAATTTTGGATTGACCTTCACACCTGCCTCGGATGGCGTAACCAGCATGGTTGGTGATGGAGGCTTCGAACCCTTTGCAGCCATGTGAGTCTCGAATTCCTGCTCGTGTGATATAGCTAAGGCAGGGGCTGCCAAGTGTGTAGGCAGCTCTTTGTCCTCTACTGTGATCGGGTCAGGCTCTTCAAACATAGGTTCATCCGCAGTAGCAATGTGCTTCGCCCATTCATTCGTCCTATACGATAGTACAACATGTGACATTTGGCTAGGCACGCGATTCAGAGCACCCTCAGTCAGCCCTTCCGCACCAAATATCTGGCCTTCTTCTACATTAGCTTCGGCGCCGCCCTTTGTGTTTCCATCACTGTGCCTTCCATGGTCAAGATCATAATGAAAATCTGGTATGCCGTGTGCTTTATTTGTAGGCGGACGAGAAACTGCTTCTGGATCATCCTCAAACCGTTCAGACAGTCGAGATGGAGATGGTGGTTCTGAAATGCCGATGTTGAGCTGGCTTTCCAAGTCTAATGCGAGTGCAGGGGAGATCACAATCTGAGGCGGCCGACGCTGCCTTCGCGTACCCCTACCACCTTCCAGTGTAGGCAGTTCCAGCTCCTCGTTTTCTCCATCCAAGGTGGCTGCTACAGAAGAAGCACGACTGTGCACCATCGTATTCTCAGAAGGCCTCGTTAGAGCCTCATTTGACTCTCCGATGAGAACTGACGCAGTCTCACCGCCTGGTTGGCTCCTTGATAGCACTGACTGTGATGAACGTCGCTTCAAATCGGCAGGAGATCGAATTGCATTTTGCTGTTGCTGGTTGTTCTTCGATTCTGGGTGTAATCGGCCTTCTGTCACGTTCGAAGAAGGTTTCTTCGTTCGAGGTCGTAATGACGAAAACGCGATGTCTCCAGTTTGGTCACCACTAGATGAAACACCAGTAGAATCACTCATACTGGGTGCTGATAGTGCGAAGTCGAGGTCGCTTGCTTCGTGTGGTTGCTCGGTACGACCGAACTCTGATCGACCTGATCTCGGACCTGATAGGTTGTGCTGGACCTCCTCCACTTCTGCAATTGCTTGAGCGGAAATGTCGCTCTGTCTTTTGCTCTTCGAAGCACGTAAAGCCGGTCGCTGGCCTGTCAGGGCCACATAACTCATCTCGAGGCTGTCGGTCGATACAGTGTGCTGGCTAGACCCGACTTCCGTTATTGAAGTGCTTGGAAATCTTTTCTCACTTTGAGCTCCCGACCACAGGACTGTGTTTCTATCTGCGTTCATACGATCGCCATACCGTTGCTCCCACTCAGACCGATCCTTGTCGTTTTGTCGTTGAAGGTGTCGACCCAAAGTCTCCTCTACCACGTCACGACGTCGTTCATCTTCCACTCTGACAGTCTCTTGAGCCATCTCCCGTCTACGGATCACCTTCCATAACCGAACTTGTGATATAACTCCAATAATGGTGACCAACATGATGATAACAGTTTCTACGCGCATGCCTTTCGTGATAGGATATGTCGACGTGTTTAATGGGAATATGTTGTCGTTGAGATGCCAGATGTAGATCCAGAATTCCTTCAATCCGGCCTTCGAGAAGCAATCAATGCCCAACACCAGTGCTGTAGAACCCGCGAATGAAGTTGAGCCAATCAAGCCTGGCACTCGCGTGTAATGACTGAAGGATAGCGACCAGCTGGCGATACAGAACGCTGCGATGAAAATGGCTCTGCCACCGGTGCTGGTAATGAGTCCTCCAGGCTTTAGTGTCATGAACCACATGCTCAATGCAAAGCCTCCTAAAAGACAGCCTAAGCCTTCGGTGATATCTTGAAATACCAGGGCACCAGCTCCGAAAAGGATGCCGCACATGACAATGCCGACAAGGTAGGCACCCTGGATAGTATCTTTGACCGGAGGGTTCATGACATAGACGATCAAAACTAAAGTTGCTAAGCTGGTAAGGTAGGCTGTTGACAGGAACACATGAACCCACCGGTTCTTAATGCCTATCAACAAGTACACGGCTCCAGTAAGAAGTAGTATCGCACCGCCAACCGACAACGTCGGGGTGATTCGTGGAGTGAGCGGTAATGGCGTCGCCACGATTCCCGTCGGGGAAATGCCATTACCGGTTGTGTTGCTGGGTCGGGTGGGTACAGGGAGGAGAGTTGAAGCGATGGCATCGGAGAACGTGGACGAAGGCGTCCCCAAGATAGTAGCTGATAGTGCGACAATGCTGTCCGAACGCGAGAGTGTACTTGTGGCGAGGGTGTTCGCACTTCTGGAGGAACCTTGTGACGGGGAAGTCACCGTGCTTGAAGACGCAACTGATTGTGAGTCTGATGTCAGAGTCGGGAAGGTATCAGTGATGCTAGCTTGTCTGATGTCGAGTGCTCTGTATCCAAGGTGGATATTTGACCAACATGACACTGAACTTAAACCTAAGTACAGCAGTACAGTTGAGACGTGCATCGTTCATCCAGGGCTTTCGTCAGTGCCTAGCAAGGGCCGAGAAGTGGTTCTACTATGTAGTCATAGAAAAGTGATGTGATAGATCATGTCCGTTGGATACACACACGAAGGAGTACCCGCGGTGGGTAGAGGTTTGGACAGGATGCAAGGCTGGGCACAGCAGAACAAAGGCTGAAGGCGAAAAAGAACGTTCCATGAAGGAGCAAGGCCGAGTCACGAAAGAATGGCATGTTGTGGTTTGGCCCATCCACCAAGACTACCGCATCTCCCACGCGCAAAGCGTTGTGGGGAGAAACTCTTCGACATGGCCCTAAGCTAGAGTTGTGAGCTGGCTAGTAAGAAACATGGAATTGGCGGAGCTGAGTGAGATACGGCGGTTTCCAAGATTGGTCAAGAGCAGCTCGAAGCGAATGTATGGGCGAGACTTGTCAGCAGCGACGCCCAACGCGCCAACGACGATAGCATGAATCGGGAATTTAGAAACCGAAGAGAGATTGATGGCGCTAAGCTTGGCAAGACCAGGCAGATCAGCTAGAGCGCATCGGTCTTGAGAGGGTCAACGTGGGCACTACCTGGTTGGCCAGCGTTCGGAGGAAGCTGCGTTGGTTTCGCTTAGATCGGGACATGCACGACTGCCTTGTTTCAATCCCTGTCAGCACGAACACGATTTTGGAACAGATTCACTTATTGTGTTGCGCTGTACAGTGTGTTCTGTTCCCTTGTACCTCGTGATTTCGCGCAGCATACATGTACTAGATTCTGGTATAAATGACAAGCCTCGCAGTTTGTCCATGAAATAGAGATTCGTGAATCAGACTGCGAGGGCCAGACAAACCCATCGATCTCATTCCCTGATCAGCGTGTAGTGCCGTATTCGGGAAATTGCTGTCCAAAGGAGGACTAGCGGCAAGCCATGCGATGCGGGACCCAGATTCGTACTGTGGTCGCTCCACACTTGGGGGCCTGTCTTCCGATTACCAAATTTTGATCCAGCGTTCGAAGTTATCATCGAATTAGAAGCTGCGTCGAAATCATCACAGCGTCTGGCGAAGAGCTGGTGTCTCACATGTAGCACCACAGCGTAGGATGTAAGGCTGCCACGATGCAGAGCACTTGGCCAAAGACCGTTGTAACTAGCGCCACAAGTTGTTATCATTCCCACCATCTTGGTTCTGTTTATCTTCTGTTACCATTTCTCGTTCACTGCCGACTAAGGTCCTCATTGCGCAGGAGAAACTTACGCAGCAGAGTATTTCTCGAAGGTACCAAGGTCGATAATCACCACTACGCCAACGTACCAAGGTGTACAGTATACAGTAGTAGGCAAGATCACTGAGTTTATTGCATACATCAACTATCTCCAGTACTGCTACGGAACGATTATTCGTTCCTACTGGGCGCCGTCCTTCTGCTTTTCCAGCGCCCTTTGGAGCATGTCTAGACGTTCTTGCGTGACTCTCACCGCTTCCTCCATTTCCCTCATGCTTTTCTTTTCTTCTCGAACTTTGCTTTCCATGTCCTTGCTTTTGAGCAACTTTTGTCGCTGTTTGGCTTTCTCTTTACTATTCTTGTCCAACCATGTCTGGTCTTTCAGTCGGTCTCGCAGTAAAGAGCCATCAACCCCAGCCCGATCTTGTAGCCAGCTCCAGAGCTCACTCTCTTCTCGTCGCCATAAGTCGTCATACACGTTCATGTGTTGTAGCCGGTGCGACCGTGACAGCGCCGTACTCGATCCCGCTGTCGGGCTTCGGAACCACATCCACAACACCATCAAGGTGAGAATGCTAAGGATGGTCTCAGTCGTCACAAAAGGTTTGATAGGCGCCACCACCGGCCCCAATATTGGCCTCACGAACTCGAGTGCCCCCCCCCAGTTCTCTTCCTTCTTGGCTTCAGCATGGGCAGATTCAGACTTGTCCCTCTTGGAGCTTCGCTTCTTTTTCTTCCCTTTGATCGCCTTGCTACCCGCTGTTGCCGCTCTCGACCTGCCCAACGCCCCCTTCAGAGTCTTGACCAAGTCGTCTCCGTACTCTTTCTGTCCATCAAGAGCACCTTTCTCGATCGGTCCCTTCAACCAGGATTTCGCTGTCCACTCAATCGTCATATTCATCTGGAATCTTGTAAAGTTCCCAGGTGCCCATGTAAGGCAGTATCTGGTCTTCGTGCTAAATGCGCTGCCACTAGGGACATCAGGCGATTGGGTAGTGCAGGTAACGCTCACCGCTTTCTCGAAGTCGAAGAAGTCTAGATGCTCCGTTGTTATGCAGTTGGTCTGCTTCGGGCCAATACTCCCACCAAGCGGCTTGATGTACCGATATTGCCTGCTTTTCGTGTCATTGTCGAGTCCTTTCGGGTCTTCTTCTAGTTGGAGATCCTGTACTTTGCTCATACCATCCACCAAGAATTTCCGTAAAAATGTGCTTGATTGCGGTCCGAAAAGCAGAGAGTATACCTTTCCAAGTGGCGCTGGGATAACTTCGTCCTTGATGATCTTATCGTAGTGTGTTACAGAGTCCGCACACTCTGTCGGTGCGTGAGTCGCTGGGCCTGGGAAGTCTTGTACTACATCTGTGGCTGCAACTATCGGTGCTACAGCACTGATCGCCTCACCAACTGCTGGCCCTACAGGTGCAGCTACAGTCGGGCCAGGTCCAGGAGCAATGGTAGAAAGATTTCGGTTCATGCTCTTAGCATCAACAATTTCACTCCTAGCAATGCTGCCACCACTGCCGATGCTTTCTGCACTGCCATCGTCATCATCGGACCCAGACTCATCATCCGTCTCATCATCACTACCCTGAGCATCACCACCGTCCCCATCGGCGGTGATATCATTTGTGGCAAGCTCTTCGGCTGCAAGCTGCTTCCCAATCATGCTCTTTTGGAAACTGTCTGGATGGCTTACACGCCATATTCCTATCATAAGATCATATGTAGCCTCCCGGCTCAACAGACTTCGGAAAGTATGTCGTGCATGCAAAGTCTGCACAGCGATGGCGTTAGGAATAACAATGGCTGTACTCTCTTTTTCTATGCTGACAACCTCTTCGAACGAGATGATGAGAGTCGTGACCCATCCGAGAATATTGCTGGAAAAGCATATATGGCCCTCCGAGATATATATCCTGCCAGCAAGCAAAATCTCTTTCTGCAAAGCGCAACTATAATCTTCGATCAGAAAGTCGTCTTCAGGAACGCTCCGGAATTGTTGATGAAACGCCCGATTTCTGGGCTTCGGTGCAATCGCAAAACCTGATAGTTTAGGACCTGTTGCAGGGTTCGCCAACGTGGTAGTGCTAGCCCCGACTATAGCGCCTATAGTAGAATGCCCTGTAGCAATAGACGAGGTTCGGCTTCGATGATGTTGTATCTTATCCCTTAGACTGTTGGAGCGTTTGATCCCGTTGGCCTCGCCTTCAAAAGCACTACCAATCGATGGCGTGAGTGTCCCGCTATGGTCAAATGTCGATGCAGATACAGATGCAACGGGGTCCGAAATTTCAGCGATGGGGGTCGCCTCCCCAGAGCCACCTAGCCTTTCATAAGCCTGAGATACTGCACGCTTAGCGAGCAGGCCTTCCATTTTTACAGCATCGTCTTCACCTCGAGCGGCGGACTTCAAGGTCTCTGACTTTGCAGAAGAAGGGGCTTGACCACCGCTCAGCGCCTCTATACCTAAATGGCTGAGGTTCAAATCTCCAGAACCCAGAGTGTTCACAGCGAGCTCTTTCTTAGGTGAATCATCTAGCAGTTCTTCTTTCTCAGTGTCTTCTTCCTTCTCTGACCCTTCGACAACGGTTGGTTTAGATGGTTCAGATCCTACTGTTCCTGCACGACCTCTATTTTGATTCGTCAAGTTTGTGATGGAGTTCGCAGCGTTTTGAGCGGCCGACATCCATGAAGAGAAAAAACCACCTCCACCACTCACGTTCCGAGAACCAGGCGTGCCACCTGATGGGTCCGGCGTTCTGAGCTCCTCAATCGTTGGTGTCAGCGGTGCAGTCATTGAGGTAGAAAGCTTGCTTTTCTGATGCATTGCACCCGAGGCAGAGCGAACTCGTCTGTGAAGAATCGTGTTGGCTCCATTCATAACAACTGCATCACCAGCAGGTCCTATCAGAGGTTTCGCATCCTCAGGCGGCTTATGAGACTGAGGAAGGTCATTGTGCTCGTGGTCGGTCGGTGTAGGTGGCGTTACTGTGGTTAATGGACTGTCACGAATTGCACGTGGTGGTGTTTTAGGTGGCGCAGAGCTCTCGGTCTGCAAGATAGGTAGTGCTGATTTAGGCCCCGAGAGTGGTGGTGTCGGGACATTTTGCGCTCGCAATGGTGATGGGCCGCGTTGTGCCGGATTTTGCGATTGTCTCCTCTCGCCGAAGCCTATGCTTGATGGATTCTTCAAATCCACAAACGTGCTTGAACGATGTTCGTCAGGTCTTTCAGGGCTAGTCCTTGGGCTCTTGCCTGTCTTCGAGAAAACATCCTTAAATCTTCTCGCCGGAGACTTTCCCCGTGCGCCACTACTGCATAACAACGGAGCATCTAGACTTCTTCGACTTCGAGAAAGCGGTGAGCGTTACCTGCACTACCCAATCGCCTGATGTCCCTAGTGGCAGCGCATTTAGCACG
>Ga0115854_10199_pt1 | contig 14037 bp, 13 predicted proteins | sample InSIn2SAF170_FD_83868 | JGI IMG/M metagenome (GOLD analysis project Ga0115854, IMG submission 83868)
GGTGGATTAAAGGCCACCTGCCTGACCTGACCGAGCAGCTCGCTTGCATAAAGATTATTTAAGATCATGTGAAGCAGTTCACAGCCGACGAGCTCGAAAATGAGGAACACAGATATTGAGCAACGGAAAACCGTGGCGGAGGATCCGTCCAGAGTTCATTAGCCCCATGTTGACGCGCTCGCCACCGCGTGGGCGAGGCTACTAGAGTGCAAATAGTGATCGCCTTACTGTACAACGGGTGTAACTAAGCGGGCCGGACGGAGTAGGGCTCGCCGTGTGCATAGAGAGGATTGCGAAGATTGTGTGATCGGGAGACAACAATAGGAGCTGCGCGCAGAATGAGGGGTGGCCACTAGCCGCTAGCCGACGAGGCCTCGGCGGGTAGGGCACGTGCCACGACTGCCAGCAGCCAGCAGCGTCTTCCGCGTTCAGCCCTGGGCGGGGGCCAACCACCAGCGCTTTGTATCATCTGTATCGTCGATAATTTGTCGATCGAGACATCGCCAATGCGGTCATGCCCCCTCTGCATGCGCTGATGACTCCCTCGTCCATCCGTCTGCTCGTCCATTACCCTCATCCGACGCTTGCATGAACAATCATCAGGACATCCGATCGATTCGGAAGTGGACTTCCACATCCAGCCGCCTCATCACCCACTACTCACGCGAGCCTATTTTCGTGTCGCCGTGAGCAAACGGTCGGCATGACTAGGCCGAAGGTGCCGCCTGAGCAGCGTCAGGTATGTGGATGCCGACATTGTCGGCCCAATACCTTCGTTAACAGGACCCTAGAGGACCGCCCAGGCCTGTGAGTCGTGCAAGCGGCGCAAGCAGAAGGTAAGTCTACGATTCCTCTTATATTGGCTCATCAATTCATGCATGAAAACAAACAAAGAATGGGGAAGCGACCATTGGTGCTACTCTGCATCCCTGTGCCGGCTATTTTGCAAGATTCAACCTCCATCAATTCACCTCGCTAGTCTCCACCCCTTCAAGGAACTTTTTTTCTGACAGTTATTTGGTGGCGTCTCTACCCCTGAGTGGTTTTGAACATTCGGTTTTACTAGCCGTCCAATTGACGTTGACGAAGCCGTTGACGGTCCGATATTGTTGAGGACGCATACTGACAAGTGTGGAGTGCAACGGACTTTGTCCCTGTAATACTTGCGACAAGGTATGTTTGCTGTGGACCCCTACCTCGACCTCCGCTCACACTATGTAGCGAAAATTCACTTGCGTCTATAGCGAGCGAGATGCTCCTTCCCCTTCCGCCGATGGCAGGCCGGCCAAGAAGCGAGCATTGGATGGAGACGACCAGCCCAGCCCAAGTGTGAATGATCATTCTACGTCAAACACGCCGAACAATGGATACGCCACCAATTCTCCGCCCTCTCATCAAGCCCAGGGGTCTCCTTTGGTCCACCATCTTCCAGATTATGGCGCACAAGATCGAAGATCAAATCCTCAAAGCGTCAAGCATGAAGACAACCTTTTCCAACCTCCTGATGAGCGACCCACTGTAGAATCTGCAGCTAGGTCACTGCAACAATTTGTCGCAGCACAGACTGTAGAAGAACCGCCAAGGCTCATGTCACGCGGCACCACAGTCCAGAGTGGTCAGGACGAAGAAGCCGTTGTCTACACTCAAAGCAGAATGCTGCAAGATCCAACAGGAAGACTGTGTAGGTCTATTCTCCATTCAACGCCAATCTCTAAGTGCTATATATGTTCCTGCATATTCCCGTAGTTCCCGTGTACATTATGCTTCCAAGGTTGTCCGCTAGAAGTCACGTGTGGTCTGAGCTTCTTTTTTGCCCACTGTGTATTCGATATTTCTCGATTGGTTGCTCGAGTAGTGCTACACCACTATGCTGAATGTTTCTTCTGCTCTGATTACAAATCATGAGGTGGACCCAGATGTTGGCAGCAGAGATTTTATTACTACATCGCTGCTGACACTATGAGAGATGGTGTCCTATTTGTTACGCTGGCCACATCCTGAAGCGTGAGGACTTTCGACCACTGGCTGATTCTCTGTAGTGTACGTCGGAGACTCGGCGACGTTATCGTTCCTCCAATTGTTGCGGATGATGGTCGAGAATGTTACCGGCCCAACACCCTTCACGAACGACCCGCGCCGGCACAAGATCGTCGAAGGCCAATTCTCTCTGCCCTTGGGAGCTCGTCACACCCATCTCCTTCCAGACCAGAGAACAGCTCGTGTACTTGTCGACGCCTTCTTTGTCAATACGCACGGCTTTCTTCAAGTATTCGATCGCCATACATTCCTAGAGAATCTCGACAAATGCTACTCAGATCCACTCTCTACCGAGCCTTCATGGCTTTGTCTCCTAAACTTGGTCTTCGCTATTGGGCTGACCATGGCTACGCCCCTTTCCGGAAGCCCTGAAGCTCTCATCATCGACAAATTGAGAAGCGAGCATCTGGATAGAGCCGAAGTCTTCTACCTGAACGCTAAAAGCCTCAATGACCCTATGACCGGATTTGAAGACCAGGACTTCTGGTCCGTACAAGCGCTACTCCTCATGGCGGTTTACATGTTGGCCAAGTCAAAACGTAACACTGCGTTCGCCCTCCTTGGAATGGCTGCTCGCTCCGCACAAGCGCTAGGCCTACACAGAGAGGAGACGATGGTGATTTTCAGTCCAGAAGAACAAGGAGCACGACGAAATCTATGGCGCTCCCTTTTCGTGATGGATCGCCTCCTTTCATGCTCTCTAGGCCGTCCTACTGCGATATCCGAAGATGACTGTTCTGGAGACACTCTTCGCCCTGCAGAACCTCCTCCAGAACACTCGTTCACTCCCAACTGCAATACGAATGCCACGTTCAGCGAGACAGGAGCATGCGCCCTCGAAGCTGCAGTCAGAAGCTGCTCAGCTATCGGCCTTATCTTGCGAAAGGTCTACCAGAAGCGCAAAATCAGCACGCGCCTCGCGCAGGAGATTGCAGATATATGCAAAACTTGGCCTCGCGCTTTACCCCCAATTCTGCATTGGCGCCAGGCTGCTTCCGCTAGCCCAAGTCAAGGAGTAGCAATCCTGCATGTGAACCTATTTTACTGCCATTCTATCATCTTACTGACTCGGCCATTCTTCTTGTACATTTTGAACTCTGAAACGCAGAGACAGGTCAGCCAGGCGGCGACAGGAAATCGAGCTCCGAGGCCATATCTACGAATGGAGAAGTTCAGCGAGGCCTGCGTTATTGCGTCCACCCATACGATCCTCCTCGTTCAGAATGCGTTTGACGCTGGGTATCTGTCTCGCCGCAATCCGGCAGTCATATACTTCCTTTTTGCCGCTGCCCTTGTCATATTGTCAAACGAATTCGCCGGACTCTACCGTGTTGACGCATCTGACACATGCATCCTTAATGCCGTCACGATCATGAGTTATTGCGCCGAAAGCGATCAACAAGCTAGCCGTCTAGTATACATCCTGAGTTCTTTCAGAGATGTCGTCGCAGCCCAGCGTCTACGCAGAACACAAAGCCAGTCAGAAGTCCTAAACCTCCCGAGTATCTCCTCTCAACTCTACGGTGTCCCGTTACCGAACCAAGCACCCTCGGGAGGAGGAATGTCAGGTCCAGATCAAATGAACGCAACACCCCGACTTCACCAAGTTCCAATTCATATCTACCCCGGAATGCAGACCGCTCCATTGCCCAACGACCTGAATCCATCGTATCAATCCCACTTTCAGTCTCAACCTCCCCCATCATTGTCCGTACATCTTTCCCCAATACAGAATCCTCCAGCATCCGCCGCAGACTCCTCAGGATACTCGCTAAATCATGCTCTTTCAAAACCGCCCTCACTGTCGAACGTGCTGGATCTCTCAGCTCTCGACGCAACAAGGGTACCAAGTCTGTATTCGGAGGAAAGCGGGGGCCCAGACGAACATATCGATTTTGATGCGCTGTGGGCTTGGCCGAGTAATACGCCTGCGTTAGGGAGTCCAAGAGTCCCGGGAGATGGAGGGCTGAATGGTGGGTTGCTGGATAGGGTGCAAGGCGTTAGTGACTCTGCCGTACCCCTTTTCGGCGTTGTGAGGAATGAGATGGATGAATAGGATGGAGATGATATGTAAAATATGTGCATATAGAGGGGTTGGGGGCTAATTGTGACTTTTGGTCTTCGGTCATTGTAAAAGATACGTGTGGCTACTAGCGAGGACTAATATGATATACAGGGCTCAGGAAGTTAATAGTGTATCAGAGAGCGGTATGTACATATGTATGAAGGGTGAATAGCTCCCTACGCGGAGAATGAGGGAAAGCGGGAAATTGATCATGGTCTTAACAGCTATGCCGAATACAGGAAGGTAATGACCCAAACTCCACCGCTAACACCTGCAGTATTTTTTCAACCTTCAAGCCTCCACCGTCCATCACCCTCTTCAATTCACATAGATCCCTTGCTATTTCCTCGACTTTCTACCAGTCATACAAATATCAGCATCTTGCACCCGCTCTTTCAATTCTTACCGCCCCTTAGAATTTAAACGGACCGTCTACCCCAAAACCCTAGACTAAATGATTTAGTAAATAGGTACATGCTCATCGTAGCTAGAAACCTAGAGAAGCGAAGTTACCTCAGATGGACGATGTTCCATTTTCGACACGGACCGTGGTTGATAAGGTTAGCCTGACCCCGCAAGGTGAACGATCTCCAAGTTCAACTCCTTTGGAAAATAACTGAACTCGAAAGTTTACCTGGAGATCATTCTGCCTTCAGATGTCAGGTTCTTCGGATCTTTAATATTTTTACAGAGACAATGTTCGTCCCTATGATCGATCAGTCTTCCGTCTTTCGGGTTTAGTAATTATACTTGCAAGTTTTCTCGATAGCAATGCAATGTGTTTCCTTTGGGTAACTCTTGTGTCCTCTTATCCTAATATTTTGTACCCGGAATAATTCAAGCATCTTGCAACAAGAGTCTAGAACTGAATAGAACTCGGACAATCTGACGAGATTTGTGGAAGAATTCACATGTGCACCAACATATCTTACCGAAATATCACCTAGCCCCTTGAGCCAAGGCTGGGCAGCATAAGAACACGGTTCGTGGTATTTTTCGCCTTGAGCTTTACCGATACCTTGGATAGACCCAGCTACGTCTATATACATGCAAAGGCATCCTAGTTCAATCATTTTCTTCAAGATTGATTCCCTTGAATCCACCACTGTTCCAACATCCCTAGGACCGCGTCGAGATCTTTGCACTTCCCACCATGTCTCCAGTCGGAGGAATCGTCGATGGTCTGGTCGAAACTATCATCAAGAAGGACAAGGTGAAGTGGTGGAACAAGCCAAATTTACGGAAACTGTATCTTCTCCTCGTTCCCTTCTGTCTGTTCATCGAGTCAACCTCCGGCTTTGACTCGTCAATGATGAACGGAATGCAAGCTTTAGTGTATTGGAAAGAGTACTTCAACTATCCCAAAGGAGGTGAGCTTGGTCTTTTGGTTGCGTGCTACAATCTTGGAGCACTTACTAGTATTCCTTTCATTTCGGGTTTGTCCGATCACGTTGGAAGAAGGTGGAGTATTGTATTTGGCTCTGTCATCATGATCATAGGATCGATTATGCAGGGACTATCTGTAAACTGTAAGTGCTCTTGAGTACGGAATGCATGGTCTGACCAGTCCAGTGGCAATGTTCATCTTCTCCCACATCTTCCTTGGACATGGAATAGTCTATGCCATCGTTGGAGGCGCCGCTCTACTCGGAGAGCTCGGGCACCCCAAGGAGCGTGCCTTCCTTGGATCGATGTTCAATGCTTTCTACGGCGTGGGAGCAGTTCTAGGCGCGGGCATTATCGTTCGTACGCTCCTCATCCCGAATGACTGGAGTTGGCGCCTTCCTAGCTTACTACAAGCTCTTCCCTCAATGATCCAGATTGCCTTTGCATTCACAGTTCCCGAGAGTCCACGTTGGCTCATCTCCAAAGACCGCTCAGAGGAAGCCCTTGCAATCCTTATCAAGTTCCACGCTGAAGGCGACGCATCCAACGAACTACCACACGTCGAGTTTGCGGAAATAAAACAAGCCCTCGAAATGGAGAATGAGTCCCGACGACGTGGTTGGGTCGAACTTTTCCAAACAGCTGGTATGCGACGTCGATCTCTCGTCGCAGCAATGCTTGGACTTTTCGTCCAATTCTCGGGAAATAATCTTATTTCCCAATATCTGGTTCCTATTCTTACGAAAATCGGCATCAAGGACTCGCACACTCAGGTTCGTTATAACGTTGGAACTCAGGCGTGGGGCTTTGTGATCAGCTTGGTAATGGCTAGCGTGACTCCCAGATTTCCGAGGCGCAGAATGTATCTGCTGTGTGCGTCATGCTTAGTATGCGTATACACTGCTTGGACGATTGCACAAGCGAGGAACCGGATCACGGGATCTAAAGAGTCGGGCTATGCGGTGCTGGTCATGATTTTCTTGTACAGTCCAGCGTATTGTATTGGGTATAATGCATTGACGTACGTCTATATGGTGGAGATTTTCCCCTACTATGTCAGGACGAAGGGGCTTTCGTGGTTCCAGCTTTTTGGGAGATCGGCTGTTATGTTTGGTAAGCTGGTGATCTGCATCAAAACGGCGCGGTAATGAGGACTGACTGGTAAACAGGAAGCTTTGTCAACCCTATAGGACTCGAAAACGCGGATTGGAAATATCTAATCGTTTACGTCTGCTGGCTTTGTTTCGAGGTAATGCACAATCTTTCTCTCTGTCGCCGTCACTAACATCGTCGGAAGGTCGTGTTCATCTATTTCTTCTTCCCGGAGACATATGGAAAGTCTCTCGAGGAATTAGCGTTTTTGTTCGAAGGCGCAGAAAAGCAAGCCGAGCTCACTGCTTCTGGTCAGAAAGTCTTGGATGACCCTGGCGTAACGGAGATTCACGAACATTCGGAGCAGAAAGCCTAGGGTCCGACAGTACAGGCGAACTTTGCTCTGAATCCGATGTATCTTTCCATGTCAGCAGGTCCTAACCGAGCTGGGGATTGGCTAGTGCTTCTCAAGATGGTTGTAGTTCATGATACTATGCCATCAAATCAAGAGATTGAGAAAATTTTCTCGTTAGCTAGATGCTTCCTGTGTGCGATGATTTCGGGCGTCGTGGAAATGAGTTTTGATGGAAGATTAACTATGAGTGGACGCCGGACTGGGGCTGAGAATGTCGGAATCTGATAGGGTGTTGCCTGCATATCAACGAGGTAGTGAGACTAATCCTACTAGTTCGGTAAAACAGAATCTTAGCACTTCCCAAGTTAAGCGTCATTCCGCGAGGAATCTGCCAAGAGCTTGTGTCGCGCAGTGACCGTGATCATGTGCAGAGGTCATTCGGGGAACCCCAATGTTGAAGGTTCCCAAACAGACCGCAGTAGCGTTATGGCATGGCTTCAGCATATTGACGCATATGCTGCGCCTCTAAAATCACTGAACAGCATCTGCGAAGGATTTGGGGAAGTGAGTTATGCACTGGATGGACTTTTAGAAGGTCGTGAGGTGTGAATGTCGATCCACAATACTTAGCGCAACTGCGGCTGTGCGGCTCCACGGTCCATGTAGTAGTATCTCCACGTGATGCTTATCCGTGCACCGGGCTTCAATGACCAGCCACGCGCGCAGCAAGCTCCAGTCCACAACTCAGCAACAGCAGCGCGAGCTGCCTAGCACTCTCCATCTTCCAAACCCTCACAACATTCTATGAACCTCAGCCGCACTGTCGAAGAGATTCTCCTTGTTCTCCATCACTCCCATCTCGTTCGGATAACCCCGACCACAGCTCCGAGCTCGAGTACCTCGAGCCCTATCCCTCCACCATGGCGGTCAAAGCAGTAGTCCCGTTCCTGGTAGCCATGATGCTGGTGACTGGAGTATGCAACACGCTGCTCACCAAGTTTCAAGTCCGTATAACCTCAAAAGCTACCCTCGGCCTCTGAAGACTATTTCCTAACACAGCTACCCAGGACATGCAATGTATAAACCACTGCGGACCTGACTCCAAGAAGCCCCGTGAACACTTCGAACAGCCAGTCTTACAAACGCTGCAAATGTTCATCGGTGAAATGGGTTGCTGGCTCGTCATTGGTGCCTTCAACCTCTACCAACGCTACAAATCCCGACGCGCAGGCTACGAGGCGATTCCGAATAGCGAGGGAAGTGCTACCCCAGCATTGTCTGACGACTCGGAAACAGGAGAAGTTGCGAACCCACTGAAACCCGCACATCCGGACGACGAAGGCAGAATCCCGTTGGTAGGGAAGAGCATACTGCTGCTGGCGCTGCCGGCGTGCTGTGACATCGCAGGCACCACGCTCATGAACGTGGGACTACTGTTTGTGGCTGCGAGTATTTACCAGATGACTAGAGGAGCTCTAGTACTCTTCGTTGGACTCTTCAGCGTTTGGTTCCTCAAGCGCCATCTCGGACTATATAAATGGTTTTCACTCTTCGTTGTTGTATTTGGCGTCGCCATCGTTGGACTCGCGGGTGCAATCACGAGAGATGATAAAGCCACACCGTCTAGTATCGGGATTCAGACGACGGCACCGTCCAAGGCTGTAATGACGACCATCGGAGTACTTCTAATCGCGGGCGCGCAAATATTCACGGCTACGCAATTTGTGCTCGAGGAACGGATCATGGAGAAGTACGCCATGGAGCCTATCAAGGTTGTCGGGTGGGAGGGCATTTTTGGCTTCGTGGTCACAGTCATAGGAATGGTTATCCTCCATTTTGCCATCGGTACTGGATATTTCAATGCGAGCGAGGGTCTGTATCAATGGACTCATTACCGGGCTATTGCCATCAGCTCTCTTCTTATCATGATCAGTATTGGGTAAGTCCTCATCCCATGCCATCCCTTGGTCCTGAGGTTGCTAATCGTCCAAAGTGGATTCAACTTCTTTGGTCTCTCTGTTACCCGGACCGTCTCCGCAACGTCGCGCTCTACCATCGACACCTGCCGCACCCTCTTCATCTGGGTAGTGTCGCTAGGCCTTGGATGGGAGACATTCAAGTGGCTGCAGGTCGCCGGTTTCGCGTTGCTTGTTTATGGCACGTTCCTGTTCAACGACTTGATCCGACCGCCACTCAAGAGGTGTGTCGAAAGGAAGCCTGAGGAGCTTCTGCCGGAGAACCCCATCGAACATAATTAGTACTAGTACATACTTTGCGTGTAGCATCTCTCAGTGATTTTGGTATGGTGTCAAGGCTACCGAAGAGGTGCATACGGAGCATGGGCGGGCGTCTACCTTTATTATAGTTTAGGCGATGGTAGATTTTTTGCCTTACAATCGCATCTCGCAATTTCACTTTATTACTGCATGTCGGTCCAACGGTGATGCTTGAAAATTGGTGATGGGGATTGTGCACCGCACGGACCAGTTTCTTTTCGGCAAACAGCGCCAAGATCGCTTCCTTCCTCGCTTCCTTCCGCTAGCGGCGCACAATAGAACCCTCAACTTTCGTATACACCCTGCGACAACGACCCCGACACTCTGAATTCTGACTTCTGAATTCCATCCACGGGAGTTCAGATACCGCAACTAAACGCCCGCTACAATGGCCGCTACTCAAGGTGCTATGTAAGTCGAGCCGCGACATCGACCCCGCGCCCCCAGAGCAAGTTCACTGACTTTACTGTAGCTCGAAGAGGAGGAAATTCGTTGCTGGTACGATTTACCCTGTCTTACTGTTGGAGGAAGCGGAGTGGATAGGCCAGGAGCCCTGATGTTTCCATGCCTTCTTGTGCAGATCGCACAATTGGCCATTGTCTTTGAGATTGTCAAGCACGAAATGCAGGCCTAGGACATACGGTCGCACACACAGAGCTTATCAGCTAACATTCTCTCCCACAGACGGTGTATTCTATGCCGAACTCAACGAGTTCTTCCAGCGCGAGCTGGCCGAGGAGGGCTACTCGGGCGTCGAGGTCCGCGTCACGCCAACCGTGACCGACATCATTATCCGGGCGACACACACACAGGAGGTGCTCGGCGAGCAGGGGCGCCGCATCCGCGAGCTCACCTCGCTGATTCAGAAGCGCTTCAAGTTCCCCGAGAACTCCGTCTCGCTGTACGCCGCCAAGGTCCAGAACCGCGGTCTGTCCGCCGTCGCCCAGTGCGAGTCCCTTCGATACAAGCTGCTCAACGGTCTGGCCGTGCGAAGGGCTTGCTATGGTGTTCTGAGGTTCATCATGGAGAGCGGCGCTAAGGGCTGCGAGGTTGTGGTGTCCGGAAAGCTGAGGGCTGCTCGTGCCAAGAGCATGAAGTTCACTGTATGTTACCCACACACCGCCCACTAATATCAGATTTGGACGGAGTACTGATACCGTACAGGATGGTTTCATGATTCACTCTGGTCAGCCAGCCAAGGACTTCATCGACGAGGCGACGCGCCACGTGCTGCTCCGCCAGGGTGTGCTCGGTATCAAGGTCAAGATCATGCGCGGTTCAGATCCCGAGGGCAAGGCCGGCCCATCCAAGACACTCCCCGACTCCGTTACCATCATCGAGCCCAAGGAGGAGCAACCCGTTGTGCAACCTATGTCGCAGGACTACGGTGCCAAGGCCGTCGCCGCCCAGCAGGCAGCGGAACAGCAGCGGCAGGCAGAGCAGGCGGAGAGTGGCGAAGGTGCGCCAGCGGAGGGCTACTCTGAGGAGTAGAGTAGCGAGGGGTAAAAATGAGGATCGGTAAATGAGAGCGGAAAGCGGTGCTGGAGATGAATGATGTGACGTGACGGCATCATGAAGTCTTATACATCTTCCTTTGCATTCGGCCGGGCAAATGCTTTGATAAGGAGGTTTACGGAGTCTTAAGTGCTGTGTACTCTTTCAAATGACACAAATTTTAAACACGGCTTTGACCACCAACTTAGTCTTGGATACCCTCTGGCTGTTCACATACCTTTTCGTACACTGCCTAACGGGAACTGATGCCTCTTCATAGACAATTGATACATGCGGTCCTCTTAAGGCACAAGATAGCAACTCATCGATCGAGCACTGCATAGCTGGAAATCCGACCTGCTTCGTTAACTTTGAGTACGGAAGCAACATAGTGCACGCTTACTAGTTCTCTAGTAAAGGGGGGGGAAGAGGAGATGAAGAAGCTGTTGTCTTCATTCAATTGCAATATGTCTTATACTCTTGATTGATATTAGGCATGTTTATGCCAATCCGTTACTCATGTCCGAAACTAGTCCATCCCCTGGCCCGAGCCCCTAAACCCAAAATGCATAATCGATTATCATGAAGACATTGCCATCATCCAACCCAACACGGGTATCAAAAGAAGAATTAAAAGCACGACTCTATGCTGCCACCGCATTTCAGAAGCCGAGCTGAACCGGAGAACCAAAGGCCTGTGCATACCTATAAGCTCAGCCTCACCACCATATTGAACATTACTATTGCATCTCAACCTCGACCTCCTTCCTCGCCTCGACCCCACTAGTCTTACTTCTGCTTCGACTCCGATTCTCACTGAATCCTAGATCTTTGATACCCGAGACAAGACCCTGTCCAAAAGCAGCCGCCGCATCGAGAGGCGTTGGGGTCGAAGGCTTTGTCGTACTGTCGACGAGAGCTTGTGTAGGCGGCGGACTTACATGCACATCATGGAAAGACGGTGGGCTCGCGCTCGCATCCGTATGTTGCTCCGTCGTTTCTAGGTCCGACACAATTGGCTCGTTGATGATCGGTTCTTTGAGGGTCGTGGGAGGACTCGCAGCGTCCGTAGGCGGTGGACTTGACGTAGTTCCCGCGCCCATCGCCTTCTCAGCAGTCTCCGTTCCTGTAACGATGGACTCCTTGATGATGGGTTCGTTGTTAATGACCGGATCCTTAGCTATAGGATCCGGCGTCGTCGCCCCCGACCTTGACGGCGTCCTCCTCCCGTTCGGGGGAGAGCTCAGTCCACTCGTTTGCGGCGTTAAGTTGTAGGGAGCCTGCGGCCCGAAAACATTCATTTCTTCGTCGGTGCGGCCAAAGCACTCGGCCCACCACCTCGTCTCGCCCTTCTTTGGAAAAATGATGCGTTCCTTTCCGCGGACGCTATCATCGACCGCCGCATCGTACTTTGTGTTCATGAATTCTTGTTTGCGGCACACGAAGTAGTCCCACACGGAGCGCGTGCGCTCTTTGGCTCGCGCGTCTACGCGCTCTTTCTCGTTGTCAAAGAGGAACGTGCCATACTGACACGAATATAGATGGTATAGTAGCCGCCGCAGGAATCGCTCGTTGAACTCGAAGCGTGTGGGGTACTGATGCATGAGCTGGTAGGTGGCATCGAGAAATTGGTGAAAAACGGGGGAGAGCTCGTTTGTTTTCGTTATGCGATGTTCCTCTGCTGCGCCAATCTTTGTGGCGCTGGGTTTAGGGGTAGTGGAAGTATCGGTGGTATTAGTGCTGGGAGTGACGTCTGAGACGACTGGCTGCATTTCGCCGCCGTTGGTATCAGTGGATTGGGGAAGGGATTCGTTGGATTCGTTCCTTCGGTTGAAGAGGCCCTTTGCACCGCGGAGAGCGTTCTCAAAGGCGTTGCCTCCGCATGAAGCCTCCCCTTTCCGATCTATGCGCTCGTTCTCTATCTGAAACCATTTGTCGCTGCCGAGGAAGCCCGACCGATGGCGAAACATATGCCCGAATGATAGCCAGTCCTTCTCTACCAGTACGATAAAGCCTTCTAGAGTCCGGTAGTAGGGATCGAGACAGATCTGACTGAGAGCGCTGAGTTGGCTAGTGCGGTCCCAACCATCCGAACAGTGTATTAGGACATGAGAGTGCATTATTCCTACGGTCTCTGCGATTAGGCGGGTGCCATCTAGGATGTTGCTCATGTGTTTGATCCACCCACTCTTGGCCAGTTGGTTTCGATTAGGCGGTAGGGATGTGATATCAGAGTCCTTGAGAGCTTCAATCACAGTTTCCAGAGACTTCCGCATCACGTGGATGTTGTCGATCCCGAGGTATGCCTTCTCCGCCCCAGGGTAGTAGTCCATCTTCTCTGAGCCCAGGCCGACGGCTTGCATCGCATACGCGTTCACAGTCGGTCTCGCATCGACAATCATATTGCGCTGCTGCGCTCCGTACACCTTCGGCACGTCAGCTTCAGCCTCGGTCTCGGAGGAATCGGTGAGGTTTTCGACAGTTGTTCGGCCAGTGTGGTCGGCTTCGGCATCGACTATGCCAACAACAGAACTATTAGCGCTCGACTCATTCAGATTCACCACGCTAGACTCCGGACTGGAGCCAGTGGGGTCCGGAGTTGCGGTTTGTGATGTTTTCCACCCACGATTCGTAGCAAAGATTGCGGCAACGAGCCGTTCATCTTGAGGATTGCGCTTCCCGCTTATGCCCGGTTGGGGCTGTGAGCTTCGCGTTATAGAGCAGTTGTTTATTGGGTGACGGTATACAAGGGCTGGTATTCGTTGTCGGGAGCGGTATTCGCCTGCGTATCGGAGGACACTGTCTGATACCTTGGAGGGGACGACGAGAAGCGCTGGGTATGTCTTGGAGTACTACATGCGCACATTAGAACAGTCATCCCTTGACTGAGAGTTATTGCACACCTTGTATTCTATGTTGATCTCCGATATCCTCCAGCCTTTCTCTGAGTCCTTGTGGCTGATGCCTAATCGCTTCCATTCTCGCCGTGCATCGTAGATCTCCCACCCATTCACTTGGTCTTCCGGCGCTTTAGGCTGGTACGAGAAGGCCAGTAACTTGTCTAGCCGACCGAGTTTGCACGAGAGCCCCCGAATGCTATCATACACATCCCGAGCCTTTTTGTCGTCGACAAAATTGAAGGAGAAGAAGGTGAAGTCGCGGCCCCGTAGTCGGATCGAGGGCGTTTGGTGGGAGGCTGGCGGAGAGGGACGTAAGGAACAGTACGAGATCATAGGATATGTTATCCACACTTCTTTTTGTCGTGACGGCTTCACAGACGGGGAGGAGCCCGGAGGCGGCGGAGGCAGGTAGCTGAAGACCATATGGTGGGG
>Ga0115854_10200_pt1 | contig 13975 bp, 10 predicted proteins | sample InSIn2SAF170_FD_83868 | JGI IMG/M metagenome (GOLD analysis project Ga0115854, IMG submission 83868)
GGAGAGCGAAGCACATTGAATGGTACACCGCAAGCACAAAGAATGTGGGTGGATTACTGAGCTTTACAGGAAAAGGAAGCAGCTCATTAAATTCATCACAGGGCATACAAGGGTAAACTACTTCTATGGCACTTACTCCAAGTTGCAATTGCTTAAAATTGCAAAGACAAGATTTGCTAGTTATTACCTCACCTTTAGGCGGCTAGTAAAGGTGAGACAAGCTTTAACTAATCTGGTGTGTGCTGAAACATGGGATGAAATTAACACTGACATAGATGGTGCTAATGCAATCATGGACACTGTTCTTGACAGTTACTTTTGGTCACAGGTTAAATATGTTTTGCAATTCACCAAACCAATTTATTACATGATCAAGTTTGCAGATTCAGATCGACCAGTAATTGGGGAGGTGTATGAGCAAATGGATAGCATGTTGGGGCAGATTAAAGACATTGTTGAGCCTAGAGATACCACCTTGTACAATTATATTCGTGTAGAGGTGGAAAACCGATGGGAAATGCTAAATGTTCCATTGCATGCATTAGCATATGTTTTGACACCTAAATACTATCATCCATCATGGCTTTCAACACCAGCACCTGGGGGGGGAAGCAGGAGAAAACCACACCAAGATCAAGAGGTTCACAAAAAATATATGGATGCATTGAGTAAATTAATCCCTGATGAGGAGGAGGCTGCATTGGTACGGAGACATTTGAGCAACTATACGCTCAACACTGGTCCATTTGCGAGCATGCATGCAATTAAAGATCGAGAGACTTTTTCTGCTCTTGAGTGGTGGAACATGCATGGAGGGGGTACTCCACTTCTACAGAGTTTGGCATTGCGGGTGCTATCACAGGTGGTAAACACTTCTTCTGCAGAGAGGTGTTGGAGCTCTTATTCTTTCATCCACAGTGTTAAAAGGAACAGGTTGAGTTTAGACCGAGCAGAGAGCTTGGTTTATGTTCATTACAACTTGCGATTGTTGTCCCATTACTGTGAAGATGCAAAGTCTAATAAAGACTTGTTGATTTGGGACAAGAATCCAAAGGAGCCTAATTTGGAGGATGGAGTGCTGCGATTAGAGCAATTAGAGGATGCTCTTATTGAGGTATGTCCATTGTGGTATGATTGTATGATTTTTCCTTATAAAGCATTTCTCTAATTCATGTTTTTAATTTTTTTGTTAACTAGTGTTTTTTTTTTTGCATGAATTTTTTGAGCGATTCTAGGATGATGATGACCGTGTTGATATGCCACCCCCACCAGGTCCCTTGGTTCCTAGGTTCCATGGTTCAACACCAACAGCAGGGGGTTCTTCTTCATCAGTTTCAGTGCCACGACTTTCACAGGCACCATCTTCTTCATTGCCACCACGTGGAGGCCCGCCACCACGTTCTATTCGTGGTGGAAGGAGGAGAGATTAGTAGATATATTCACAATCTACTACTTTTTGTCATAGATTACTCATTAGACTTGTGAATTTGAATTTTGAACCTTTTTGGCTTGGTGGTGACCAAGTGACATATTTTGTAAACATTATTATTTGAATTTTGGACATGACAAATGTTGACAGTTGCTCACTTGCTAGATAAATCATAATATGCTCTATGTTTTATGTTTTATAATATGCTTAAATGTTTTATGTTTTATAATATGCTTAAAAATTTGATGTATGTTTGTAATAGCTAGAATATAGATGATTGTTGTACATACTAGTAACTACAATGGAATCATGGATGCCATATCTATCTTGATTTATGCAAAAATATGCATGTTTTCATGTCTTCTACAATTAATTTGGTATTTGGGATGTTTGTTTTGAGTATAAATGCAAAAAAATATAAATATATATATATATATATATATAGCAGACGCTTCCGCGGACGCTTCGCTTCCTAGATTTTTGGAAAATGACGCTTCGGCCGCTTCGCTTCCAAAAAACGCTTCCGCTTCGCTCCCGCTTCGTGCAACATTGGTATTGAAGTAACTCAACATCCAAAGTCTATATTCCTTTCTCAAAAGAAGTATTTTGGAAATCTGTTGAACAAATTTGGCATGGTTGAGTGCAATCTTCTAACTACTCCAATGGAACAAAACATAAAACTCACATCCATTGAAGGAAAAGAATTTGAGGATGCAACAAAGTATAGACAGCTTGTAGGAAGTCTCAACTACCTGACTACTACCAGACCAGACATTTCATTTGATGTTGGAATCCTCTCCAAGTTTATGCAAAAGCCTTGTGAGGGACATTGGTTTGTTGCAAAAAGAGTTCTAAAGTAATTGAAGGGAACTCAAGATTTTGGACTCAAGTATACACAGGTGAGTGACTTCAACTTCATTGGATAATCTAATTCAGACTTCGATGGAGACAAAGAAACTTGGGTATCTATTTCTGGTTATGCTATGAGTCTTGGATCAAGAGTTGTCTCCTGGAGATCACGCAAACAATCAGTTCTAGCAAATTCCACAACAGAGGCAAAATATGTGGCAGTGGCTGAGGCAACAAAAGAAATTGTGTGGCTCAGGAAAATTTTGGAAGATTTGCAGGTAAAACAAGTACATTCAACTCCACTCATGATTGACAACACCTTTGCAATAAAGTTGGCCAAGAACCCAAAGTTCCATGATCGAACGAAGCACATCAATACAAAATACCCTCTGATTCAACATCATGTTGAGGCCAAGACAATCCATCTACGTCATTGTTCCACTAATGAGTAGATTGTATACATCTTCACCAAAACGCTTGGAAGAGAAGCTTGAAAGATTCAGAACAATGCTTGGACTCACCAACATCCCTTCAGATTAAGGGGGGGAATGTTGACAACTAATCATGGGGATTGGGTGAATAGTTGTAAATAATGTAAATAATAAATAATGGAAAAGGAAGAGTCATCGGGAGGTGAAACCCAAGAGTCACTCTCTCATGTATATAACTATGAACAATCTAAATGAATAAACATAGTTCATTTGAGGAGTTACCTCCTGGCGTGACAAGATGCAAGATGTGAGTGGTTCTTGAGTTAAGGTTGCTTAATGAAAGTACTTAGTTATGATTAGCCTTATGACAAGAGTAATTTAACAATGAGTTAATAAACAACCTTATACGCAAGATAATGTGCCAACTTAACAAGTGCTCAAAAGATACAAGAAATAACCAAGATGCAATTTGCCCAACGAGATATAAGATATGTCCACGATACTATTGCTTAATAATCACAAGATATATGCTTTAGGAAAGATCACTAATATGCCAAAGATCCGCAATAGATATCTACTTTAGACATGAACCATAGACAATTCAAAGCACTTATCCACTTAGAACAATTATCACAATGAGATTACCAATGCTCTTAAAATAATTAGGAACTTTTCCAATTATGTCAACAAGGCAATGACAATATTGAAATTAAATTCTTAAATGCCCACAATTATTAAAGGGTTATGTGATTAGATTAGCAAGTCCTTGAGATGGAAAACACTTCAATCTTCAATGTCAACTGTGAGGGAACAAGAGATACCAATATCAAATAAACTCTTAGATTTTTTCACTTAGGCAACCATTCACCAAGATTAATCGATCATGAGATCGATGTGCTTTAGAGAGTGAATTTATCAAGTGCACAATTTGAAATTTAAACAACTCACAAGAAACAACAATATGTTAGTTTCTTCTTAGCACATAAACTATTTCACCAATTGTAAAACCACATTGGGAAACTTAACATAAACAATGCCTTCAATTATTCGTAATTATCACAAACAGAGCATGAACAAGTGCAAATTTTCGAGGAAATTAATCAAAAAAATCAATTCTTGGATTACTAAAAAATGGTTTTTTATGAGAAATTCGAAAATTCCTCAAAAATAAATATTTTCAACAGCAGTGATTAAAATATGATCAAGTATATATCAACGATCGAGATTATTTTGACGGGGGATTAAGTCAACTAGCCGTTATTTTCCACTTGGAGGATTTATCTATGAATTAGAGACCTTTTTGCTTCTCAAGTCACAATGATGAAAATGTCGATTCTGGTCTATGTAAATTTGTAACGTTGGTGTTGTTCCAATGATTTGCTGGGAACGTTTGAAATATCATAATAAAAGTCTTCGGGATTCAGTTCATGTTGTTCTTTTTCCTATGATCTGTAGTATGTGTTGGGTATGTGCTTTCCTATATTGTGCTTAAAATTTTACAATCTTGTTTATTCATTAAATGGTGATAAGAACATTGTATTGGTAGATTTTGGGTCTATCTTAGGTGATTTGATTTTCCATATGTCTAACAACTTTCCTTGAAGAAATATATAGACCTTGCAGCTTCCCGGTCCCTTGGGCTCCAACTTCATAGGCCTTGGATAAGAGCAGACTTTGTTTGGGCTCCGAGAATTTTGTTTGATTTTCTTACTTTGCTAAGGCATTAGGAAGCACCATAACTTGTGAAACACATTTGGTCTATTGTCATTGCTCATCATTTAAAAAAATATTTCTCAAAAAAAATATTTATTTTTCATAAGCATTGTATATTTGTATATATATTGTAAATTATTTTTTGTAGAATAATTTTCTGTAAGTAAATTTTTTCTAACCCTTGTTTTGCAACTACTAGGATTTGGGGTTTATTTTTCAAATTTTTGTATATATTGGGGTTTTGGGTATTTTTATTTTTCATTTGTGCAGGTGAGATCCAAGTCATTCAAGAAGATTTGTTGGCTTTTTGAGCTAGATCTAGGCCCTTTAGGGTAAGATCTAGTCTCGAAGAATTTTTTGCAGGGCCAACATTAAAGGATTTTGCAGTAATTTGGGAAAATTTGAGATCTAAAGCAAATTCAAACTTTTGGCTAAGGGTTTCAAAAAAAAATAGGGTTTTTAAGCCCAGTGTCGCCTCTAAGCCCTAATCATTCCCTCTTCCAACCTAGTCGCATGCCAATTTTGTCATCTTATCCTTAGCCTTGGCCCTAGTTGCCCTAGTCGTCAAGCCCTAAGGGATTTTCCCCTTGGCCACAGTCCTCTTAGCCCCTACGGCAACCCTTTTTTGGCCTCTTAGGTCTGGTCACAAGCCCTTTGGGCCTCCCTCTCCCCTTGGCCTCCTCCACTGCCCTCTATCTTTCTCCTTCAAGCCTGTCGCAAGCCTTCTAGTCCTCGATCTGCCTTCCGCTCCCCTTCTCTCCTCCCATTCTACCCTTTTTCTTCCCCTCCTTACCCTTTCCCTCCTCTGCTACCTCACGACAGCCTTCTTCTAGCCCTAAACCTGCCTTTGAGTGATCCGAATTGGATCCTTGAAAATTATCAGAGTTTCTATGACTGTTTCAAATTATGTCAAACTTCAAAATCTTGTAAACAATGAGTTATCAGGAAGGACCTCTGGACAGTGGTAGTTTATAGCCAGCACGGAACAATGAGGACCCTCGGCCAAAGCGCACTGACCGTTGGCCCATGGAGACCGCGCAGTGGCACAAACTAGCAAATAGGGAGTCCAGATCAGAAAAAAGAGGCTGTTTTTGATACGCAATTAGAGCAAGATAAAGACCTCAGAGAAGGAAAAGCCCCAGCACCTGGTCATGTGAAAAACAGGTAAAACCGTGCGGAAATACCCGAAACACTAAAAGGCGAGTCTCGCGCCCAAAAACAAATGGGATATCGCAAGCCCCTCAAGCGGTAAGCGGGTTTGGCAGAGGACCAAGCGATGCCATACACTGAATGACGCGTGTCCGACAAATGAGAGAGAAAACCACTCCCATCACACGGTAACGATCAAGCAACTCACCCGTGCTATAAAAGTGATGATCGTAGGATCTGGAGACCCCAGATTAACAGCAGAGATTTCACTTGATGGGAGACCGAATTTGATGGAAGAATAGGCTGAGGCATATGACATTTGGGGTCTGCCATGACCGATGAGCTGGCGAATGAATCATTTCGCAAAATAACTAAAATAACGACCATTCGAGGAAAAGTTGGCACCCATTTCATAAGGAGACAAGTGGCCACCTCTCTGTGAAACTTTACACAGTGGCGATGACCCAGAAGCAGGGAATTCCAGCAAACAGAGGCAGGCGATCCGAAGAGTCGGAAGAGGAAGCGAACAGTCAAGGGACGAATTGGCTTTAAGCCACGAACAGACAAAGAACAGAGGGGAGATAGAGGAGAGAGTGAAACAAGAAGCAGAGAACAAAGAAGTCGAGCTGACCTGCAGAGCTAAGGCAGCATCGAGCAGACAGAACCGAGAAGGCTTGAGAGGTTCAAGCAATCCATATGAGGATATTTGTCGGGAACTGAGTACTAGATTGGACTCATCCCATTAAGACTAGTTGAGATCGAGACTTGTTAAGAGGGAGTCTATGTACTCGAGTGGCTCGGGGAATCCAAGTACCACCCTACTAAGCATCATCTGTAACAGGAGACTCAAATTGAGCTCCTCATTGTAAAAACTCTGCTTTAAAACACAATAAAAAAAGGCCACGACTGAAATTTGGACCAGGAGACATAGCCCAGGACGATTGGGTGAACTCCTTATTAAATTGTTGTGTTTTTTGTTGAATTTACTTCTTGTGTTTCTCTTATTGTTTTTCAATGCCTGTGTATTTCGCAATCTTATCGATCCATTTCTTAAAATATCATAGGAATATCCTAGCGCATGAGTCTGTAATACCTACATTAATTAACTGAGATCATACATAAGTGATTTTCATATCAAGTGGTATCAGAGTTATAGTTTGTTAAGGTTAGACAAGCTTGTGTTGGATTTAGCTGTTGAATGCTAACTAAATCAAAGCTCAAATTAGGGAAAGGAGAATTGGTCGAAACTAATCCTGGAATTGAAAGAATCTATCCTCAGAAGACAATGTCGGAGGAAGGTTCTGTGGGGCCAAACCCCTCAATTTATAGATAGTTTCATGGCCATAAGGTCCATGGTAGAGGAAATGTATAAGGACTTTATAAAACATAAAGATGAAGATTCATCAAGCTCCAGACAAGATAAAGGAGAAGAAGAGTCTCTCCTCCATGACCACTCAAAAGACAAAGGGAAAGAAGGAAGCTTTCTCACACCTCCTAATAGCCTTGAACATAAAAAGAAGACATCTTTGATTAAACTAGATGTTAAATTTGATTTACCAATATATGATGGAGAGTTGAATGCAGAAAATTGGACAATTGGATCAGACAAATTGATGTTTATTGCAGAGTGCAGAGTATCGATTCAGACAAGAGCAAGATTCAGGCCAGCCTACGCCTTAGAAGCACTGCCTTGGTTTGGTGGGAAGGCAGGACCCAAGCTGACATGAAGAGACATGGTAAGACTCTTTCTGTTTGGAGTGAATTTGTTTCTGCAATCAAAAAGCAGTTCTATCCATTGGCCTACATGCAGCAAGCCATGATGAGCTGGCAAACTCTTCGTCAGTTGAAAGGGCAAAGTGTACAAGGTTACACCCAAGAATTTAGGAAGAGAGCTTTGATTCTAAGAATCTCATTAGACTCACCTGAGACTTTGTTGAAGTACATCAGTGGTCTACACAGCTACATGAGGCACACTATCCTCATGTTTAATCCCACTAGTATAGATGAGGCATCTGTTCAAACTACGCATCTAGAAGCTAGAGGAAAGAATGGAAACCTAGAAGTTGGGGGATCATCCCAACCCACTGCAAGCAAGAATAAGGAGAAGAGAAAACAGAAATGGAAAGCAAGGAAGGCCAACACTGCACAGAAAAGCAAGTCTTCATGCACTCACTGTAAGAAGAATGGGCATGATGATGAGCACTATTGGATTCTGCATCCGGAGCTGAGACCTAAGAAGTTTGAGGGCAAGAAGAAGAAGACTGTTGCAACTACTCAAAAAGATTTGGGGTCGGACTCAGGAGATGAAACAACCATTGTAGCCACAGGTACAAAAGGTAAGAATTTTGAAGCATCTACTAGTAATTCTGTACAATCTACTATTGATGAAGAAAATGAGAGAAAAAGACATGAACTTTTCCATATTCGAGTTATTTCCAAACATCAAAAGATTGATATTTTGTTTGATGTGGCTCACAAGCATCTACTATTGATGAAGAAAATGAGAGAAAAAGACATGAACTTTTCCATATTTGAGTTATTTCCAAACATCAAAAGATTGATATTTTGTTTGATGTGGCTCACAAGTAAATCTAATTTATGAAGTAATTGTAAAGAAGTTGGGATTACTGACTACACCTCACAAGAAACCATACCCATTAGGATGGTTAAGTGATAAAGCACAACTACAAGTGACTAGACAATGCAAACTCAAGTTTTCTTTTGGGTCAGCATTTGTAGATGAAGTTGAGCTAGACATAATTCCTTTGGATATATGTGGAATTGTTTTAGGAAGTTCTTACTTGTATGACAGAAAAGCTATTTTTTTATAGAGCTGAGAACAAGTATCTACTCGTTAAATATGGAATCGAATACTTTGTAAGAGCTGATAAGCTCAAGAATAACTAAACTCTCATAAACTCAGGGCAGATGAAACAAATTATAAATTCATGCAAACAATTTTTACTGATGGTTGTAAAGGAAAAGAAACCTGATAAAACCAATGTATTTGAGGGTTGTAATGCTAAATAGCAAGCTGATTTAAAAAAAGTTGTTTCAGAGTATGATATCTTGTTTCAAGAACTTAAAGGTCTGCCACCCAAAAAGGAAATAGTGCATGAAATTAATTTGCAGCAAGATGCTCCATTGCCTAACATTGGAATGTATAGGTTGTCTGCTTTAGAGAATGCAGAAATCAAGAAGCAAATGCAGGAGTTGCTCGAAAAGGGGTTCATCAGACCTAGCACATCACCATGTGGATCTCCAATCATTTTGGTGAGAAAGATAGATGGCTCATGGAGAATGTGCATTGATTACCGAGCACTAAATAAGATAACAATCAAAAATCGTTATCCCCTTTCTTGCATAGATGATTTGTTGGATCAATTGAAAGAAGCTATTTATTTTTCCAAGTTAGACTTGCATAGTGGATATCATCAGGTCAGAGTTGCAGAACAAGATGCATGGAAGACTGATTTCAAGACAAAGTAGGGATTGTATGAGTGGTTGGTTATGCCTTTTAGCTTAACTAATGCTCCTGCTACTTTCATGAGAATAATGAATGATGCACTCAGGCCTTTTCTTGATGATTTTGTTATTGTATATCTGGATAACATTCTAATATTTAGCAAAACGTGGGAAGAACATTTAAAGCATGTTAAGCACACACTAGATGTTTTGAAAAGAGAAAAACTTTATGTTGAACTCTCAAAATGTGAATTTGGCAAAACATCTTTGAATTATTTGGGACATAGAGTAGGGGGTGGTGAATTGAAGATAGATCCCTCTAAGGTGGCAGTCATTGTAAACTGACCTAATTTGCTACAGAAGTTAGGAGCAGCACAATATTGGAGAAAGTTCCTTTCTAACTTTTCCTTAATTGCAGCTTCCTTACATGCTTTAACGGGATTGAACAAGGTGTTTCAGTGGGGAGGCAAACAGCAAAAAGCCTTCGACACCTTGAAAGAAAAGATTAGTACAGCACTAGTACTAGCACTACCTAATCTTCAAAGACCGTTTGAGATCCAAACGGATGCCAGTGACTATGCCATGGGAGAAGTGTTGATACAGCACGGTAAACCCATATGTTATCATTCTGAGACATTTAATTCTGCAATAGTTAACTATCTCACATATGATAAAGACTTGTATGCATTAGTACATAGTGTAAAAAAGTGGAAACATTACTTAATGGGCAAAGAAACAGTTATACATACTGATCATCAACCACTTCAATATCTACACTCCCAAACTAAGTTGCAACAATCAAGACACTATAGATGGATGGGTTTTCTACAACAATCTCATTTAGTCATCAGATATAAAAACGGCATACACAATAAAGTTGCAGATATGTTATCTAGACCCATTATAAATGCATCTACTATACTTAAGCATAATTCTGTGTTACACGAGAGATACATTGAAAAATATGCTCAAGATATAGACTTTAAAGATGTATATGCAACTTTAAGTCAAGGCAAACGAGTAGAAAAATTGGATTATCATATTAAGGATTGACTCCTATATCATTGTGGGAAGCTATGCATTCCACAAACTGAATGAGTAAAGATAATTCGAGAAGCAAACACTTCTCTAATATCAAGTCACTTTGGGGTAAGTAAAACAGTTGCACAGCTGCAAAGATTTTGTTATTGGCCAAAAATGAACGAAATAATTTCTATATATGTAAGAGCGTGTACTATGTGTGCTAAAAGCAAGCCCAGCAATAGAAAACTAGGCTTGTACACTCCATTACTAGTTCCTTCTCATCCTTGGGTAAGTGTTTCCATGGACTTTGTTGGAGCACTGCCTAAATCTAGGAAAGGTCATGATTATCTGTATGTTGTTGTGGATAGGTTCAACAAAATGTGTATTTTGATACCTTGTAATAAACAGATCAAAGCTGAAAAAACTGCAAAACTATTCTTTCAACATGTATGGGTTCATTTTGGATTACCCACTTCCATTATATCTGATCGAGACACCCGATTTGTGGGAAAGATTTGGTCAAGTCTATGGGAACTGATGGACACCAAACTGAAGAAAGGCACAGCTTTCCATCCACAAACCGATGGCCAGACAGAAGCAGTCAACAAGACAGTGATCCAGTTACTCAAGGGATATTGCAGCAAGCATCCTAAACTTTGGGATGAACATTTGTGTTATGTGCAGCATGCTTACAACCAAGCCAAACATTCTTCCACACAGAGATCTCCTTTTGAGACCTGTTTTGGTTTCACACCAAGGACTCGCTTGGATTTTGTCTTTGGTAAGGACACAACAGTTGAGGGACACAGCGATGTGGACAAGACAACTAGGTTCATTGAGTAAATCCAAGAGATCCATCAGGCAGTACAAGAATAGCTGGAAAAGAGCCAGGCAAAATACAAGACAAGCCATGACAAGCATCGGATGGAACATAGTTTCCAAGTTGGTGATCAGATCTGGCTGTATATCAGTGAGGACAGCATGCAAGGTAAGGTAGAAAATTGAAACCAATAAGGTATGGACCTTTCAGGATCCTTGAGAAAATTGGTGAGAATGCCTTTTGCCTTGATTTTCCAGCTTATATGCACATCTACTCAGTCATCAATGCAAACAGCTTGAGACTATTTGAACCTTCGTTAATTGAAGATCCTAAAGAAGAGAGTCAATTGCCTTCTGTTGATGACCTGTTACCTGAATATCTTAATGAATTACAGGAAGATACAATTATGGACAGGAAGGTGAGGATGACGCGCAGGGGAGATGTTGAGTACCTCAAAATTGGACTCAAGGGTTCGAAACCAAGCAGTGCAAAGTGGATAGAGATTGGACAAGTGAGACAATTGTACCCTCACTTAGTCGATGCTTGAAAACCAACTTTTGGTGGTCCAAAATATTTTTCAGTGGGAAGGTCATGATCCTAATTGGATCCTTGAAAATTATCAGAATTTCTATGACTGTTTCAAATTATGTCAAACTTCAAAATCTTGTAAACAATGAGCTATCAGGAAGGACCTCTGGACAGTGGCAGTTTGTAGCCAGCACGAAACAATGAGGACCCTTGGCCAACACGCGCTGACCATTGCCCATGGAGACCATGCAGTGGCACAAACTAGCAAATAGGGAGTCCAGATCAGAAAACAGAGATCGTTTTTGATACGCGATTAGCGCTAATCGCGCATCGCAGTATAAAAACCTCAGAGAAGGAAAAGCCCCAACACCCAGTCATGTGAAAAATAGGTAAAACCGTGCGGAAATACCCGAAACGCTAGAAGGCAGGTCCCACGCCCAAAAACCAGTGGGATATCGCAAGCCCCTCAAGCGGTAAGCGGGTTTGGCAGAGGACCAAGCAATGCCATACACTAAATGACGCGTGTTTGGCAGATGAGAGAGAAAACCGCTCTCATCGCAGGGTAATGATCAAGAAACTCACCCATGCGATAAAAGCGATGACCGTAGGATCTGGAGACCCCAGATCAACGATGGAGATTGTACCCGATGGGAGACCGGATTTTGATGGAAGAATAGGCTGAGGCATATGACATTTGGGGTCCGACATGACCGATGAGCTAGCAGATGAATCATTTCGCAGAATAACCGAAATAACAACCGTTCGAGGAAAAGCTGGTGCCTAGTTCGTAAGGAGACAAGTGGCCACCTCTCTGTGAAACGTTACACAGTGGCGATGACATAGAAGCAGGGAATTCCAACGAACAGAGGCAAGCAATCCGAAGGGCCGGAAGAGGAACCGAACAGTCAAGGGACGGATTGGCTTTAAGCCACGAACAGACAGAGAACAGAGGGGAGACAGAGGAGAGAGTGAAGCAAGAAGTAAAGAACAGAGAAGTCGAGCTAACCTGCAGAGCTAAGGCAGCATCGAGCAGACAAAACTGAGAAGGCTTGAGAGGTTCAAGCAATCCCTGTGAGGATATCTATCGGGAACTGAGTACCAAATTGGACTCATCCCATTAAGACCAATTGAGGTCGAGACTTGGTAAGGGGGAGTCTATGTACTCTAGTGGCTTGGGGAATCCAAGTACCACCCTACTAAGCATCATCTATAACAGGAGACTCAACTTGGGCTCCTCATTGTAAAAACTCTGCTTAAAGACACAATAAAAAAAGGCCACCACTGAAAGCTGGACCAAGAGACCTAGCCCGGGAGGATTGGGTGAACTCCTTATTAAATTGTTGTGTTTTTTGTTGAATTTACTTGTGTTTCTCTTACTGTTTTCCAATGCCTATGTATTTCATAATCTTATCGATCTGTTGCTTAAAATACATAGGCATATCCCAGCGCATGAGTCTGTAATACCTACATTAATTAACTGAGATCATACATAAGTGATTTTCAGATCATTGAGGCCTTGTCGCGGGCCTTAAAGGCCTCTTCCTACCCCAACACGGGCTTATCTGGCCTTGCATCTCTTCCTTGGGCCCAACACTAACCGTCTAAGGTCAAGCGTTCCCCTTTCCTAGCACTAAATCCCCATCTTCCATCTTTGATTTGGGTCCATTTGATTTTTGGGCTAACAATTGATGCTGTTGCAGAGAACTTGGTAACATTTTTATGGTTGCAAGCAACCTCTTCAATGGAGAAAGTTTGGGCAAATTCTCCACTAATCTTCAATGCCTACGGCCATGTGGTTTGCTTCTTCCAAACCCTTGTTTTCTCACTGTTTTTCCATGGCAAGATAATCATTTCATCACAGTGGTGCAAAATCCAATTTGGTGCCCTAAAATTATTAACAAATTTCCTATGTTTGTTAACTAATCACTGGACAGCTTGGGTAAAGTCCACTTAACTTGTTCCATGACTTATATTTGACTTCCATAAGCTTGCTAAGGTCTGATATAAGCAGTAACATAAGCATCTTTGCATGGTTTGTTACCCTCATATAAAATGCTCTCCAAGAAATAAGTAAATTAGGACTATTTGACATCCTGGCATAAGAATAACTCGTTGTTAACTAGTTGGTGTCCTAAAGGTAATCATTGCTCATTGGAACATAAACATAAGCCTCTCGTGTTCATGCTACATTGTTAATAATTGCTCGTGTTGAAAGGCATTATTTACATTGTTTCGTAAAGTAGCTCAACAATTGGTGTAATATTTCATGTGCTAAGGAGATCAGTAACATATTTTTCTCTTGTGAGGTTTCTAAATTATTGACATTGGTGACATTGAGTTTTGAACACTAACATATTGTTATCTTGTGTATGCTCAATAAGTTTCAATGTTGCACACTTAGCCTCACTCTCTAAATCACTTAACATTAATCTCAAGAACATATTATTAAATTGTTACTTGGTTACATCACTTGTCTTTTGGCCCTTAAGTGATCCAATTGTTTCTATTGCTCTAATTGGCATTTAAAGTAGCTTGTTCTAATTGTGTTCAAAAGAGCAGCAAATCTCT
>Ga0115854_10201_pt1 | contig 13934 bp, 12 predicted proteins | sample InSIn2SAF170_FD_83868 | JGI IMG/M metagenome (GOLD analysis project Ga0115854, IMG submission 83868)
ATAATTTATTTATAGTAATTTTTTTTAATTTTTTTTTTATTTTTTTTTATTTATTTTAAATAATAATTTTTTTTTTTTTTTTTTTTTTTTAATTTCATTAAAAATTTCAATCAATTAAGAAGAGATAATTACACCCAATATGGAAATAAAGCTTTCAATCATATGATTTTACATTTATACCTTTCTTTCACATAGAGAATCTCAATCATTTGCTATATATAGTGATTGTTGTATCTTTTTTCTGAATTTCATTATAAATTCTAATCAATTAAGAGATACTTACACCCAATATGGAAATGAAGGCTCCAATCATATGATTTTACGTGTATACCCTTCCATAAAGAATTGCACCAAAGACGGAAATGGGATATTGTTTGGTCTTTTGGAAAATGAAAATCATTATTTTTATTTTACATTGTGATTGTTGCATGGATTTTCAACATCCTTAAGTTCAAAAGATGCATATTTTGGCTTCAACTTTATATTTTTATAATCTATCCAAAATCATTGGATGTAGGTCACTATGATCCTGTCCATAGAGTGATCATAAATAGAATAATACAAATGTTTATTAGAGTTTGTGTTAAAATTGGTAACTAGGGCCAAACTCCATGTGGGTCATCTTATTAATGGAAGCTAATATTTTTCTTTGATCCCTCTCATCAAGAGGTGTAGGATTGATCTAAAGATCATCTCATTTCGATAAGTATTCATGGAGATATGAATTTATTTGTGTTATGGGACAATTCGTCAAGGTCGCCCAGCAACCAAATAAACCCCACTCGTGCTCAACGTTTTAGTATAAATATAAGTGGCCTTCAAGTCATTTCAACACACTTGGGATCTCTTCCTCTCTACTTGTCTTTGGGTTTTAGTAGGAGGAGAGATCCTAAGGGATAATGCTACCCTAATCCAGAGGGCAGAAGTCGGAACTATCAGGAACTATTAGAACTGCTGGGAACAGTCGAAATTGCTGGGAACTACCAAGAAAGTTGACGTAGAGGGCAGAAGTCAGAATTGTTGGGAACTACTAAAACAACTGAGAAAGCTAGAGCAGAGGGCAGAAGCTGGAATTGTCAAGAATTACCGAAACTATCGGGAAAGCTGACGTAGAGGGTAGAAGTCAGAACTACTGGGAATAGATGGAACTCTCGAGAACTGCTGGAACAACCGGGAAAGTTGAAGGAGAGGGCGGAAGTTAGAACTGCCAGGAACTGTAGGGAACAACCAAAATTATTGGGAACTGCCAAAATTGCTAGGAAAGCTAACGTAGAGGGTAGAAGCCGAAACTACTAGGAAATACTAAAGCAACTAGGAAATATGATGTAGAGGGTAGAAGTCGGAACTACTAGAACTATTGGGAAAGCTGATGTAGAGGGCAGAAGCCGGAACTACCGAGAATAGCTAGAATTGCCAGGAACTGCTGGAATAGTCGGGAAAGATGAAAGAGAGCGCATAAGATAGAACTATCGAGAACAACTGGAATTGTTGGGAACTATTAGAATTGTGAGGAAACCTGATGCAGAGGGCAGAAGTCGGAACTGCCGACAACTGTCGGGAACAATGCAATTGTTGGGAACTGTCGGAAATGCTGGGAAAGATGACGCAGAGGGTAGAAGCCAGAACTACCAGGAACTACCAAGAACTATCAGAATAGCTAGGAAAGCTGACACAGAGCGAAGAAGCCAGAACTGCTGAGAACTGCTAGAACTGTCGGGAAACTTGACGCAGAGGGCAGAAGATGGAACTGCCAGAAATAGCCAAAATTACCGGGAACTGTTGGAATAGTCGGGAAAGCTAATGTAGAGGGCATAAGCTAAAACTATTGGGAATAGCTGGAGCTACTGGAACTGTTAAGAACAATTGGAACCAGAATTGCTGGGAACAACTGGAACTGCCAAAACTGGCAGAACAACGGAGCATCTGTCTCCGAAGGAGAGAAACATGCAAGGGACAACTAGCATGCAACAACAAGCATGCTAAGGACAACAAGTATGCTAGGGACAACAAGCAAGCAATTGACAACAAACAAGAAAGGTGAAGCCAACACATAGGTCAGCATGACAACATGGTGCAGCAATGGCACATAATTCAGTACATTAATGGGTACAATCATGATTAATGAAGAATGATGAGATGCAACATAGTGATGATGTGTGCAACATGGTGTAGTGCAGTGAGGTGCAACATGGTGATGAAATGCAACACAACGATAGGTGAAGGAGTCACCTTGGAGAATTAGTTGAAGCAGTGTGTCTTCAACTAATATCATGTATCATCTTCTTAGAGATCATCTATATTCTTATCTAGATAAGTCAAAGTGTTGACTTCTGTTGTAAACATACTATCTCTCTCTCTCTCTCTTTGCTAAACTATTGAAGAACATATAATAAGAATTGATTAAGGGTTTCCCCACATTGGGATTTGTCCTTGGCTAGTGCCACATCTTGTGTCCTCTTGTCTTGGATTATCTTTTGCGATTTATGTTTATGTTCTATCTGTAGTTTACTTTAATGTTGATGTGATTACTAATCTAGAAAAGATATTGAGCTAACTGTGAAAATTGAAATAAATTGCTCTCAGCATAGAACAAACCTAAAATTAACATGGTAACAGAGTTGAGGTGAAGACAAAGCCCAAGAAAGAGTGAAAGAGCAATCATCGAAGACAGTTGGGAAAGGACAAAAGAATCAATGGATTCCTCATCCCTCTTCAAATTCACCAATAGTGAAGTCCAAGTAGAGTATATTATCAGAATGGCATAGCGAAAGCTTCTGATGACCTACCTAAAGATCACTTCATTAGGAAGTCTAAATCTAAGGGAGGAAGGAAACGCAGATGCCTTGGTTGTAATAAGTTTGGTCATTATGCAAAGGAGTGTTTGAGGTAGGGATACATCACTTGATGATGATAACAATCATTCCAGGGACATCTTTATTGATCAAAGGAATGACACGTAATGCAGGTCATCAAGGAAACAACCGACTCTTCAAAGAAATAAAGGAACCCTAGGTATGAAGAATCAAATGTTGTTTCTGATAAGATAAAGAAGTGTTATGTTGTATTGGTCCACTCCTTCAGATTCTTTGGGAATTTGGCTTATTGATTGTAGTGCTTCAAGGCACCTCATCAAATAGCTCAAATTTGGTTGAGACAAAAATAACCGTGGGATTATACTTGGAGTCGATGCCACCTATCCCGAAAAGGGTGTAGGGAATGTTACCCTTCAATTGAATGAGGGTAACTCTATTCATTTACAAGAATCTATTTTATGTACCTAATCACAAGAAGAGCCTGTTGTCCATCTCGGAAATGGAAGCCAAATGTTTTAGGGTGGCATTCATTGATGGAAAGGTATGTGTTAAAAAATAGAATTTTCAAAGATGTTTTTTCTCATGGGTTTAGGGTTGGCAATTTGTATCAAGTTGCAAGATGGTCCATTGGGGATCATGTCAATTGACATATCACATCTATAACATCAGAGGTCTACCTATGGGGCCCTACCCAATGTGAGTCAGATGGTGATAGGGATGCCTGAATTCAAGAAGAACATGAAGGTACATGTCTAAGATATACCAAAGGAAATATTATAAAGGGACCATTCCCCTCATGCAATAGGTCCACAGGTTTGGGACAACCTGAGGAGTTTGAGATTCATGATTGAGAATCTCATGTATACAGGTGGAAGAAAGCCCTCTATGGCTTGAAGCAAAACACCCCGGGTGTCGTATGAGAGGATTGATAACCGTCTGATGAAGCTGAGATTCACTAGGAGTGAAACCGATCCAAACCATTACCCGAAGGTTATGGATGATAGACCTCTCATACTAGAACCTTATGAGGATGACCTATTTTTTACAGATGTAGGCCCTCTTATTTGTAGAAGTAAGAGGGACTTGGATTCTAGAAGTGAAATGATAAAATACAAGCCTATGACTACCTTGAGGATCTTAACTTTCAGAAGTTATATGGTAGTGATGTCAGACCAGATTTGGGAAATGCCTCTGAGTTTCATTAACCCATTTGCACTGATGTCCTTGGTGAACTTCTGTTCGGACATATGTTTTGCAGTTAACATGGTGAGCTCATATTTGGTTGAGCCTCACTAGATTGATGCCAAGAATCTCTCATGGATTGAGATACACTGCCAGAAATATGAAACTGCATGATTATTTGAATGCTGACTCAACACGCAGTGTGTAGGATCACTAGAGCACTTCTCAGTGTTATTTCTCTTTCGATTCTTCTTCGATACCATGGATGAGTAAGAATTAGAAGTTGGTTGCTATAAGCACTGCCAAGATCGAATACATAGCTACAAGTACAATATTGTGTGAAGTTGCATGATTGCAGAAGCTCTTATGTGAGCTGTTTGTACACATCATGAATATCACTGTGATTCTCTATGACAACTAGAGGGGGGATTCGATTATTGAGGAATCTCGTATTCGATGATTGCTCCAGTAGATAGACATCAGATGCTGCCTTATCTGGGATATGGCAAGTCATTGAGCGAGTAGGCTCCATCGCATTGAGACTGATTTTCAAAGCCCTAGGGAAAGGTCAAATCTGTGACTTTCCCAAATGACTTGGAGTCATTGAGAGACCTTCTTATAAGGGTCCTACATGTTCCATGCATTGAGATTTGGGAGTTCTAGGGGGCTTGGGGTACTTACTGGATCAACATACGACCACAGGGTGACTCATCCTCCCCTAGTGGTGCGCTATGTACAGGATACAGGTTCAACCTTCCCCCGTGATACCCCATGGCAACTGTGGAGCAAGATGATTAGTTCTCCCATGACAACTGTGGAACAAGATGATTAGTTCTCCTTTAGAAACTATGACGTAGGATGATTAGTTTTCTTGTGGGCCGGGATGATTAGTTTTGTCATGGCGACTGTGGGGCAGGATGATTCGTTCTCCTGTGGATAGGATGATTAGTTCTCCTATCGAGGAATCCTACCCATGCAGTCTAGGACTCATGGGAAGTACCTCTCATCTAATCAATGAGTAGGGAAATGGGGTTAGGGACCATAGTAGTACTATCGATGGACACATCGATGTATCTACCATACTCCATATGCTAGGATGAACTCCATTGATCTGGGATCAATGCAACTAATCTGGGATCAGTATGAGTGGTTTGAGACACTCTCTTGTGATATTGATCTAGGATCACTAAAACTAACTTCGGGTCGGTAGAGAATAGTATGAGACATTCTCGATCAACATGTTTCAGTAGAGCAGAGAAAATCATAACTTAGCATAGTACAATTAGACATATGGATTAGCGGATGGAATTCTCCCTAGTTGAGAGGGAGTGTTAAAATTGGCAACTAGGGCCAAACTCCATGTGGGCCATCTTATTAATGGAAGCTAATATTTTTATTTGATCCCTCTCATCGAGAGGTTTAAGATTGATCTAAATATCATTCGATTCCAATAAGTATTCATGGAGATATGAATTTATTTGTGTTATGGGACAATTCGTCAAGGTCAGCCAACAACCAAATAAACCCTACTTGTGCTCAACATTTAGTATAAATAGAGGTGGCCTTAAAATCATTTCAACACACTTGGGATCTCTTCCTCTCTACTTGTCTTTGGGTTTTAGTAGGAGGAGAGATCCTAAGGGATAACATTGCCCTAATGTAGAGGGCAGAAGTAGGAACTGCCAGGAAAGCTGATGCAGAGGGCAGAAGATAGAACTTTTGGGAACAACCAGAATCACTGTGAACTACCAGAACTACCAGGAAAGCTAATGTAGAGGGCAGAAGCTGGAACTACTAGGAACTACTAGGAACTATCGAAACAACTAGGAATGCTGATGCAGAGGGCAAAAACTGGAACTGACAGGAATTGTCGAGAATGCTGACATAGAGGGTAGAACCCAGAACTACTGGGAAGAGCCAGAACTATTGGAATAGTGGGGAAAGTTGACATAAACGATAGAAGTCGAAACTATCGAGAACCACTGGGAACAATCAGAATGTCCAACAACTACCAGAAATGCCAAGAACTATCAGGAACAACTGGAATTTCTAGGAACTACAGAAACTGTCAGGAAAACTGATGCAGAGTGCAGAAGTTGGGTCTACAGGGAACTGCTAGGACAGTTGGGGAAGATGATGGAGAGGGCAGAAGCTAGAACTATCAGGAACTGTTGGAACTATCAGGAAAGCTGATGCAGAGGGAAGAAACCAGAATTGCTCGGGATAGTCGAAATTACCGAGAACTGCCAGAAAAACTGGAAAGATGATGCAGAGGGTAGGAGTTGAAACTATTAGGAACATCTAGAACTACCAGAACTATCATGAAACTACCAAAATTGTCAAGAACAACCGGAATTATCGGTACTGCCGGGAACTACTGGAACTGTCGGGAACTACCAAAACTTCTAGGAACTATTAGAACTGCTAGAATTGCCAGAATTGCTGGGGATTGCCATAACATCTGGAGCATCTGTCTCTGAAGGAGAGAAACATATAAGGGAGAGCTAACTAACATTCAGACAGTTGTATGGTACTTAGCAGCAAATACACCAAGCATGCAATGTTACAGCTAGCATGCAAGGGACAAGTAGCATGCAAAAACAAGCATGCTCAGGACAATAAGCATGGTAGGGACAATAAGAAAGCAAGGGACAACAAGCAAGGTGCAACCAACACATAGGTAAATATGGGAACATGGTGCAACAATGGCACATAATGCAATACAATGATGGGTACAGTAATGCTTAATGAAGCATGATGAGATGCAGCATGGTGCAGTGCGGTGAGGTGCAGTACGATGACGAAATGCAACACAATGATAGGTGAAGGAGTCACCTTGGAGAATCAGTTGAAGCAACATGTCTTCAACTGATCTCATGTATCATCTTCTTAGAGATGATCTATGCTCTTATCTAGATAAGTCAAAGTGTTGACTTTTGTTGTAAGCATACTATCTATCTCTCTCTGTGCTAAACTATTGAAGAACATATAAGAAGAATTGATCAAGGGCATCCCCACATTGGTGTTTGTCCATGGCTAGCACCACATCTTGTGTCCTCTTGTCTTGGCTTGTCTTCTGCAATTTATGTTTATGTTCTATCTGTAGTTTACTTTAATGTTGATGTGATTGCTAATCTGGAAAAGATATTGAACTAACTGTGAAGATTGGAATAAATTGCTCCAAGCATAGAACATACCTAAAATTAATAGTTTGAAATGGAGGTACAATGTAAATGGATCTGAATGAAACCCAAGAGAACTATATCAATTGTAAGAAAACTTGAATCCTAATAAAGTTGGCATATTAAAATACGGTGTGGATAAATTCCAACCATTCAAGTAAGAAAATACTTTAAACACAAGTGTTACCCATGAAAATACATATAGATGTTTAACTGAGACCAAATGAGGGCCTTGGTGAATAATTGCTAAGGATAGAGATCATTCCTATTGTTGGAAATAATACTAGGGGGGGGGGGGGTGAATTAGTATTATTAAATTGTTTTCAATAAGCCTTCCAGATTAATACTTTAAATTATTCCTCTGATATTGATAATTAACTTGTATGTTAGTACCAAATAATAATGGAAAAGAAAATAAAATCACACAAAGGAACACCAGATATAAGGTGGAAACCCAATGTGGGTGAAAACCACCTGCTGCAATATGTCTCTATCTTCTTTCAAATAGAACTTCTTTTACAATGAATTTGTACTGGTGTAGTCCTTTACTAGTATGCAGGCTGCTGCTTGCAGAGAGTTACAACTCTCTCTCTCGTTCTCCAATCTCTCCTGGAAGGGAGCTACAATCCCCTATTTCTTATAAGGACCATGTTTCATTAATTTTCAGACTGGATCCAAGAAGATCAAATGGTCATCAAGTATATGAGAATAAACAAATCAACAGAATCACCCAAGCACCAGATCAATATACATATGAGTATATTATGATAGTTATCACCCGATCTAGCCAACCATTAATACAGAGGTCAACCATTAATACAGAGGCTGATCATGCTGATATCAGAATCCAATATAGAGGATATACATACTACTGTGCAACCAGAGGCTAAACCCAATCAATATAGAAGAAAAGCTTAACATTGCGCACCTAGAACCCTACAAATTAGTCAAAGGCAGAAACAAATGTCCACCAGGGATTGCGACTTCACCAAAACATCTGAAAACATCTGTGTCTGTGCCTTTTGATATGTGGGTATATGTGCCTACACAATCTTCTGCACTGCGGGTGTACGCAGCGTATAACTCCTACAAATAGATGATTTTCAGGCATTAATCATACCAGACTGCACCGATGAGATCTCAGCCAACACTTCCCAACCGATCGCAAGTATTTCTGAACTGTTCTTTTGTAAGATCTTCAACTTCCACTTCACACTGCCAAACGCTCTCCTTTCCTCTTACATAGCAAAGCTCTTGCTAAAATAATGAATCGAAACTATAGATTATCAATACCGGGGATTCGAAAACCTGGGGCTCAATTGCTTGTACCGATCACTTAAGCAATGACTTAAGTGATAAAACAGAGAAAAATGATGAGAAATGGTACAAATGATAAAGAGGCGGACTTCAAGCTTAATACACCCGTAACTATAATGTATTGTGTCTGCTCTTTATTGCTATCAGCGCATGCACACATCATAGCCTATTTCCGATGGCCGATCCGATGGATCGGATGTGACATGGAAATTAACCATACTTTATATTCCTGTCGGGTCCGCATGTATTCATCGCTGTCAGCAATTGGATGTGGGGAGCCTTTATAATATGAGCGATTACCATGGATGTGATATTATTATAGACCACCTTTAATGCCTCCATCGGGTCTACCACCTCTTATCGCAATCGGCACTCGGGTTTGGAAGGGCTTTAAACACTGTGATACATACCTCTCCGATATGCTAGACATGATATTAATATAAACTGATTGTAATGCCATCATCGGGTCCGTGCAATCGGAGGTTTGGGGCCGACAACCATTTATACATCGCAACCGTTGCAGATGTGATATAACAATAAACCTAATTGAGATATGCTTTCGGGTCTACACATATTATCACAATCAGACTGAACCTTGATTAGCGATGTGCCAATATCCATATATGCTAAAATATATATTAACACATATCTGTGTTTTTCCACCGAAAGGGAAAATGCATACATGCCTTTGTTTATTGTATAATGCATATATATTGGTTTTGATCACCCAACAACTCCTGATAGTGTTAAAGCATGCATATATGGGTTTTAATCTACCAACAACTCCCGATAGTGCTCAAGCATGCTTATATGGCTTGATGACTCCCGATAATGATTAAGCATGCATCCAATAGGTTTTGTAAGCCCGATACCTCCCGATAAGCTCCTTATATATGTGAATGTGCCTTTATTGCTCCAATAGGCTCCCGATGGCTCAATGTCTCTCGATAACTACTTCTTTGACATATATATATATATATGTGACATATACATATGTATATGGCTCCTCTTGGCTCCTCTCGGCCCCATCTTGCTCCAAGATGCCTTGTTTTCTCTGTTTATCTCTTTTGTAGATGTATATAAGTGAGATGCTCTTCTATGAGAGGGTTGCCATCAAGTACAATGTATGCATCATAATGCCAACAATCTCCCCCTTTGGACTTGATGGCAACAACACCAAAATCTTGACATCAAGGGCAAAGGGCAGATCAAGACATACTCTTTCCTTAATATACATTCGGCTGCCCAAACCTGCTATATCTTCGCCTGAGAACTTGCTCCTTTTGATTATAAACCAGATCATGAAAGAGATAGAGACATATTACTCCTTCTGCACTACCATAATGCCAACAATGCATTATATATGCTCCCCCTGAACCTTGTACGCATATACCCCATATGAACCTCACGTACAAGCACCAATCGAAGATTTAACAACAAGATGATGCATCAACAACTCCCAGTTTTTGCCTGAGGTATTCGAAGGTTTCCCTAGGCAATGGTTTGGTGAATATATCAACACCTTTTTCCTTAGAAGGAATATATTCCAACTTGACATTTTGTTCAAGTACTTGTTCCCTGAGAAAATTATACTTGATCGATATGTGCTTGGTCTTTGAATGCATGACTGGGTTCTTTGAAAGGCTGATTGCACTTGTATTATCACATAAGATGGAGATAGGTGGTGTACAAGTGATTTGAAAATCCTGCAAGGTCTGCATCATCCAAAGAAGTTGAGTGCAAGAAGATGCAACAACTACATATTTTGCTTCAGCTGTGGATAAGGCAATTGAACTCTGTTTCTTGTTGAACCAAGATACTAATATGGAACCCATAAAGAAAGCACCACCACTTGTGCTTTTCCTATCATCCACACTTCCGACCCAATCTGCATTTGTGTAAGCATGAAGTGTGAGATCTGTGTCTCTAGGATACCATAAGCCATAGTTTTGAGTTCCTTGGAGATATTTGAAAATTCTCTTCACTACCTAAAAATGAGTTTCCTTTGGATTTTCCTGAAATCTTACAACTATTCCCATTGCATGCATGATGTCTAGTCGGGTACTTGTCAAATAAAGTAGACTTCCAATCATAGATCTGTAGGTTGCTTGATGAACTGTTGGTGATTCATCATTCGCACTAAGACTGCATCCTGTAACCATAGGGGTACATACTGGTTTCGAATCTTCCATGCCATATTTCTTCAGAATCTGCTTGAGGTACTTAGTTTGAGACAAGAAGATACCACCTTCATTTTGTTGAATTTTCAATCCAAGAAAGTATGTCAGTTCTCCAAGCAAGGACATTTCGAATTCTTTCTGCATCACCAAGGCAAAGCTTTGACTCATAGATTCTTCATTGCTGCCAAAGATAATATCATCTACATACACAACAAGTATTAGGAATTTGTCATTTTCAATTTTTATATAAAGATTTCTATTTGCTGATCCTTTTGAAAAGCCTTATTGATGAAGGTATTTGTCCAAACGGTAGCACCAAGCCCTTGGAGCTCGTTTAAGGCCATAGAGAGCCTTTTTCAGTATTCACAAAAGATTTGGATCATTCCCAAGAATGAAACCATCTGGTTGCTCAATGTATACTTCTTCTTCTAAGTCTCCATTCAGAAAAGCTGATTTCACATCCATTTGAAATACTTTGAACTTTTGAAAGCTTGAGAGAGCAAGAAACATTTGGATGGCCTCAAGTCTTGCAACAAGAGCAAAAGTTTCTTCAAAATCTATTTCTTCTTGTTGGGCATACCCTTCACAAACAAGTCTGGCCTTGTTTCTCATTACTTCCCATTTTCGTTCAACTTATTTTTGAAGATCCATTTTGTTCCTATGACATTCTTATCCTTTGGTCTGGGAACCAACTCCCAAGTGTTGTTCTTTTCAATCTATTCAAGTTCTTCATCCATTGCCTTGACCCAACATTCATCCTTGCATGCCTCTCTTAAATTTTGTGGTTCAGTGGAGGAGAGTAATGCCAAATAGCTTGAAGCTTCTGCAGTTGTTCTTCTTGTTTGTACGCCTGCCTCCTTTTGTCCCAGAATGTGAGATTCTGGATGATTCTTCTATACATACCTGGATGGAGTCTTCTCTTCTATCCTTATCTATTCCTCTGGTGTCTCTTGAGGTTCTTCTTCTTCATCATTAGTTTGATTTGGAAGGTAGTCTTTGTCCTCTTCGATATTTTCATAATTTACTTGCCTAGGAATGTATCCTTTTTCATCAACTACTACATTGATGCTGTCAACAATTCTTCCAAGTCTTTTATTGTAACACTTATATGCTTTGTTGTGGGGAGAATAACCAAGGAGGATGCCTTCATCTACTCTAGGTTCAAGTTTGCCAAGCTGTTCATCATTGTTCTTGATATAGCATTTGCTTCCAAAAGTTTTGAAATGCTTTACTGAAGGAGTCTCACCATACCAGATCTCATAAGGAGTTTGAGTGCTATTCACTCAGACATTTGTTTTGTTGAGAATGACAACTACAACAAATGCAGCTTCACCCCAAAAGGTTTGCTCGAGTTCTAGACTCATCAAGCATAGCACAAGCCATTTGTTGAATAGTTCTATTCATCCTTTCCACCACTCCATTTTGCTGAGGAGTCCTAGTTGTAGAAAATTCCCTTCTTATTCCATGTTATTCAAAAAAATCAAAAAATTTGTTTGAGGTAAATTCCCCACCTCTGTCAAACCCGAGGAAATTAATTTTGTGATTCGATTCATTTTTAGCTAGGGCTTTGAAAACTTTGAATTTTTCGAATGCTTCATCTTTGTGCTTCATAAGTCCTAACCAAACCATCGTAGAGAAGTCATCAATGAATAGTATAAAATATTCTTCCCCTCGAGGTGACCTTGTTCGAAATGGACCACATACATATGTATGTACCAGCTCAAGAGGCCTGCTAGCTAATCCTTCCTTTTCAAGAAAGTTAGTCCTAGTTTGTTTACCAAATTGACATGATTTGCATATTGTGTTGTTTGGAATTTTGATGTCTGGAAGACCACAGACAACCTGGTATTTGCATGCTTTTCTTATTTGTGAAAAGCTTAGGTGCCCCAAGCTCTGGTGTCATAACCAATGTTCATCGTCCTTGCTCAAATAGAATTGTTGTTGTCCTTCTTCAAATATGTATAAATTATTTGGAGTTCTTTTGCCTTTGATCACTATTTTTTCTGTATCGAGATCATGAACACTGCATCCATTTGATCGAAATATTACCTTGGTTCCTTGGTCGCACATCTGACTGACACTCAGAAGATTATGCTTCAAGCCATCAACATACAAAACATTTCCAGCTTTGACCTTTTCCTTCAATTGAGCAGTGCCTTTTCCTTTTATGACTGCAGGGGTATCATTTCCAAAAGAGACTTTCTTTCCCTTTTCTAAAACACTATATGATTCAAGCTTTTCTTTATCACCTGTCATGTGTTTTGAACATCCACTGTCACTGTACCATTGATTTTCCTGTCCTTCTGCATAAAAGGCTATTCCACATCTTTCTGGTAGTGGTTCCTTTATCCTCCATGTTCTAGTTCTTGAGGTTTATTCCTTGGTCTACGGAAACCTGTTCCTGCATTCAGAATCTTCATGACCGAAGTTATTACAAATAGAACATTCGATTTCACTTTCAAGGACCGAAAAATTGTTATAGGTTCTTTTCGTAATCCCAATCATACTTCTTTGTTTTTGAGCTTCTCTAGTCATGATTGTCTTGTAAGCAACACATTGAGCTCCTTTGTGACCAAAGTTATGGCAAGAAAAACATTGTCCATTAAAAAAACTTCCATGGTTGTCAAATCTATTAGCCATATGGTTATAGTTTTTGTTATCATCCATTCTTGAGACAGATTGAGAAGATCTTATGTGTGGCTGATTGTAGCTTTTGTTCATCCTTAAGGAGGATTACCCTTGATTTACCTGGTAGTCTTTGTTTATTCTTGAGGGAATTTGCCCCTATTTTACCTGGTGATCTGCATTTGGATTTTGTTCATATCTCCTTGCTGCATCGAGATAACTCTTTGAGGTGGATGCTTGAGATGTTTCTCCATTATACCCTAGACTTGTCTTGATTAGTGGAGAGCGTTGTACATTGATGATCTTGTCCAGAGTCTCAGATCCTTTAACAAATTTAAGATTAAGAGCCTTTGATTTCTAAATTTCCTTTCGAAGCCCAACAATTTCACATTCCAACTTTTCAAGACATTGTTCCTTTTCATCAAGTTGGATTTGCAAAGTATCAATGATCATATTCTTTTCTTCTAAACATGTTTTGAGTCTAGTGATCTCATCATAGAAACCATCTACATCTATAGAATCCATGGTACAGTGACAGTGGATGTTCAAAACACATGACAGGTGATAAAGAAAAGCTTGAATCATATAGTGTTTTAGAAAAGGGAAAGAAAGTCTCTTTTGGAAATGATACCCCT
>Ga0115854_10164_pt2 | contig 13879 bp, 12 predicted proteins | sample InSIn2SAF170_FD_83868 | JGI IMG/M metagenome (GOLD analysis project Ga0115854, IMG submission 83868)
CAAGCTCTACACGACCAAAATCTAGTCAAGTCCCACCCGAACGCCTGCTCGCACACTGCACCAAACGCTGAAAGGGACCCCTTGCACGAATTAATGAGTCTTTTGCTGATGGTCGCGGCATGATCACCGTGCAATCCCAATTCCTATTTCTTCGTCTTTGTACATAGGTGCCAGCGATGGGATTATTCCACTATCAATCCTCGGCGGCTTGGATATTCGATGAGGGTTTTCAGTTACCGCTTCTGATGACATGGGCGCCTTCATCTCCCATTGCTCTTTCTCGCCAAATGTTCCGCCAGTAACGGTGTACTCAACTGGAGTACGATACTCGTGAATGTCATCTTGTTGCTGATCAATGAGACCCTCGTCGCTGACGAGTCGGGAATGATGACGATGGTGACTGCCGAAGATTGCGCCTGGATGTAGATGACCGTCATCCACAGACAGAAGTTCTGCATGATGTTGCTTCTCGTCCACCGTTGAGGCTTCACGTTTCATATCGCTTCTCGAACTCTGCCGGCTGCTGCTACCTTCTTGGTCTTCCTGCACAATAGGCAAAGTAGTCGATACTCGAGCTTCGGTCGTGTGTGTCATCAACGTTCGATCTGGCACATCTTCATTTTCGCTACGTTGCCGTCCTTTTTCAGAGGTCTGCCGATCCGTCGACTTTTGTGCCTTCTCTAGAGTTTTCTCCACCTCAAAATCGTTGCGCGGACTGTGACTTATGGCTCCATCCACAGCCCCGTCAGAACTCGTTTTCAGTAGGTTATGGTGATTGTGCAGCACGTTGTAGGCGTCGGTCACTAACTGCTCACTCTCCTGGGTTGCGCGTCGTTGTGCTTCCTCTTTAGTCATTGTAATGCCAGTGATGAAATTCAGGAATCTTTCGCCATACGCGTGTGGTGGTATGGGACTGATCTGTGAACTGTTATTGCTGAGACCTTTCCAGAAATGCTCCAATCGCTTCACAACGCCATACTGTACTCGGTTAGTGATTCACTGTGCAAATGAAAGGACAACTTACGTGAGTCAAACAATCAATGACCCCAAGATAGTAGACCGTATCGCCTGGTCGACTATCCTCGTGAGTTGCGCGGATACCACCATCCTCGCTGTAAAAGATTCTATTCTGCCGTTGATCATCCGCTCGTAGACTGTCCAACAGTTTTGTGCTGGACAAACCCATCGGCACAGGCTTCTCGGTTTTCAGATTGTGTCGAAGTGCTCTCGCTTTCCTCGCATTTTCAAGCCTACTAGGAGTACGCATAAGAGGACCTTGCAAATCTTCCTCATCTCTTACACCACCAGGTTGGAAAACTTGCAAGGTCTTCTCTCGCACATTCTCTTCATTGCCTTTCTCCAGATCGTGTATCCCAACGAGGAGTGAATAGTCCATAATTCCCAAGTTTTGCAGAAGCATGACATCCTTTTGCAACTGCTTCACGAATATCTCTCGAGTTCTGTGATCAAACTCCAGATGCAGATCTCGGCGAAGCCAGTTAAGGTCTTTCATTGTTGCACGCGGATTTGAGGCTAAGTCTTCCTCTCTAAAGTTTCTGCCAATCGTTGATCCTTTCAGATCGAACGTTTGATGGATGTCTCTGTGTGGAGGAAAGAGATTGTTCATGACCACAAAGTGAATCTTACGGCCAAATGCTACCTTGACACGATGTAAGCCATAGAATTGACTGATCAGTGTATTCGGATTGGTCTTGGCATGATGGTAATAATCTTTCAATATCCTTCGCAACAACTTGTGCTCTGCGTGATGAATAGTTTTGATGATGTATTTGTAGTCGCGTGAAAAGTAGAAGAACGAGCCAGATTTGCCCGGACTGCCCAGCTCGGAGAGGATGTATTTGCTGGTCAAGCTCATTAGATAATCAGCCGGGTCCAAGCCAAATATCTGTCGCAGATGCCGAAATACCCAGGGAGCATAATCTTTGAACTTGAAATCGTATTTTGCACTTGGTGTCAGCTCGTGGCCCGTCACATCGAAGCTGAATTTGTGCTTTGCATCAAAATCGGCCTCGGTAAGTTCTCGGTCGTTTTTGGCATTCGTTCTTGAGACAGTAAATCGGATGCCAGTCAACATATTGTAGGCTGTAACCCAATTCACATGTCCCTCTTCGACTTTCTTGCCGACAATCACTCTGTTATCGTCATCCTCCTCGTCTCGTTTCTTCCGACGACTGGCGCGCTTCTGCTTAATAGCCTCAGTCCATCTTGCAGCATCCTCATCCGGCGGTACTTCTTCAAGATGCGAATCTGTCTGACGTGTAGTTCTTCTCACTAGACCGAGTGACGCTCTTCTTCTGCGAAGAGCAGATCCCTCACCACTGTCTCTAGTAGGTGAAAATCGACCACTGCTCGCTAGCACTTCTTCTGATGGGCCGGAGGTGTAAGAAAAGTCTCTAGAAGCTCTTACTATTTCCGTCGTCGGTTGAGGTAATTGCAATGTGTGTCTCTGCTGTAATCTGGGTGGCTCAGGGGCTCTGATGGGTCTGGTCTGGGGATCGAATGCGGTAGCTAGCGGACTCATAACTGTCGGGGCAGAGGAGGAGTGGCCAGCGGGAGCTATTGTAGATGAAGGTATGGAATCATGTGCTTCTTCTCTGCTGTTCACATGGCCGTCGACGCCTGTATCAGTTGTACTGTTCGCATTTTGCTGTATCATCGCATTGTCGGTAGTCGGCGAAGGTTGAAGATGACCGTAGGGTCGAGATACGTCTGAGAGATTATTGACATTGGACGGTTTCGTCAACGAATCGGCATTGAGGGGTTTGACGAGGTAGCCGGTAGTGGTTGGGTTCTTGGTGACCACTGAAAGAGTGGCAGTATTCGAGGGAATTCGAGATCTACCAGTATTCGCAGGGTAACCATTTGTCAAGGAACTTTGACTCCCAGTTCTTGGATGTTTGATTTGCTCCAACCTGTGATCAGCCAAGCTCATCTCGACATCTGTGCCATTAGTGTAGGCGAACACCCCAGATATTGTTTTATCGTAGGACTTTCTGCTAGACGCATCGAAGGAGGATTGAGCGCTACTCGACAACATGGAAGGAGGTGGATTGGAGGGCAAATCCGGCATGTCAGCACCCTCACTAAGGTTCCTGTTCTATCGAGCCGCTTTCATGTGGACTGTCATGGGTGGTGGTGTCTCGCAATCATTCTTTCGCATAGCAGGTTGTGCAGTCGGTTAACGGTAGATCTCCTGAACCTAACTTGTCGCAAAGTTGTAGATGAGTATTGTATGGAACGGAATGGTGTTGCAATAATCCTAGTATGAGTTATGCAGTTGAATCGCATGCAAAGTCTGAGGACATGGTGATCTAGTTACTGTGGTTGGCAGAGAAGGGTTACGCATGAACGGGGAGAGGTTGCAGGCCTCAGAGTCGGAGGCACTGCAGATCGGAGCCGTGCCAAGCCCAACCTTGGAAAGCAGATGTCAACCACGCGGGACTGAAGTGCCCACAGTCTCGCTGAGCAAGGGTAAGGTACGTATGCTTAATGTCAAGAATGTTTGGCACTGTACCTTTGCTAGACGGTGTCTTCGTCCTGCATACTCAGATTTAATTCTATGGCTGCAAACAAACATTCCCACAGTTTCAACAGATCGGAGAAAGGAGTAACGAGCTCGGTAGGAACCATTTCGCTGACCACAGATCAATCATGAATACTTCGAAGTAATATTCCTTGCTTCCAGTCATCTGGAAGTGTGTGTGCCTTTCATCCCTGCAAGCTATATTCATATTTTCAACGCCTGCCCCATGAATCTCTGGCACTCTGGACGCCATGCTATGCTCAAATCAATCTCATACACCGCGCAAGTTGTGGCTTCGATATCCACATTCATAGCAGATCGAAATCGTCCAGTTTCTCCTGGTATTTCATGACCTGTCTCTTTACCTTAGAACCATCAACCCACGTAACAAAGTCCTCCATACCTCGACTGATCAAAAAAGCAGGATCAGTCACCACGTCCGTTCCAACTCTTACATGTCCTTGCTCGATGAACTTATGAGCAGTCCTTACGTGCTCGACCATTCCAGTTCTCACCATCAGTATTCCTAATCTCCTCCTACAAAACGCACTGACTGTGACATCTTTCTCAACCACACTAAGACCTGCGCCTTGTTCCCGAGACTGCTTCAGTATGCCCATCTGCCATAGTTTCTCGAGCAGCATGCTCTCTCTTTCGCGGCGGAATGAGTCGGCGGGATCGAGGTTGGACAGCATGTGCGCCATTTTGCGCAATTTTCCAGCAAGTGCATTGTATTTGTCGTAGTCGAGAGGTTCGGTAAGATGATATCGTCGTCGTACCTCTGCTGCGCGATGCGAAGGTCCATCAGATTTGTAGGTGATGAGATCGACTTTCCTGAGCAGCTTTTGCTCGTGGTGTTTGAATTTGCGCACCATTCTAGCGGAGAGGTGTAAAGGTTCTTTCGCCGCTCAACGGCAGAGAGAAGACTTGCTCACATACGTGGATGAGCAGGCAAGACCTCAATACAAAGCAATCGTATTGTTGCGATGCGAAAGTCGTGGTGGTGTTTAGCCTGGAGAATTTGCTTCAAAAAATTCGCGATCCACTCGTCAAATAAACTTTCTGGTTAGTCCTCGCTCCACAGTATGTATGCAACAAGTCTGTGTTGATATTGGTATGTGTTACCACATTCATTGCAGTATGGTGTACTCCATAGATGCACATCATTGCGGACATGAAGCAACAAAGAAAGATTTACGAGTGTACCTAGTGATCTGTCATCCAATGCTCCTTATATCTATAGCAAACATGGTTTTCAACTTTTCGACTCTGTCAAGTTTTATGATTCTGATTTCCTTCCCAATTTATACATCTCGGGATATATCAGCATGCAATACTTTTGATATTATAGACTGCATGAACTTTCGAACCACGAATGAAGCACACCACCGAGCTATGTTCAAGATCGTCGCTAAAGTATCGTACTTTCTGAGAACCACAACTCAGATCAGAGGAGAGCCTCGCATATATAGTACCTGTTATTGATGCTTTAAATTGTCCTTGAAGATCGAACCCCAAGACCACTTTTCCAAACTTAGCTCCGAATAGCTAGACACTTACGAGGTCGGGTCGACATTAATACCTTCGAGGACTCGAGAGGAACAGTGTTTTCTGCTCACTAGTACGGTGTCTGTGGGATTTTCAAGCAGGCTCCAGATGGAACTCTGCTGGCCATAGGCAGTTACAGAACATAGCTAGTCTAACCGTGCTGTGATCCTCCGATACAACCCCGTGTCATCGAATTCGTACTTGGTATGCTTCTCAACGGAGGTACCGTACCTTGTGTCATACCTAGATACTATTCTCGGCGATGGCTGTTGGACCTATCTAACTTCTTGTATGCCGGTCTTGGCAAGACAGCATCGACAAAAGTCCTAAGATAGTAGCCTTGTGGAGTAATGTTCTCCGGCGTCTGTTAAGAAATTCAAAGCAGCCAGCTCTCCGATGTTTGATGGTCGCATTGCCTGGATTGATATATCTAACTTCGTCTTTAAATAAAGCCTAAATTCAGCTAACTGGGACACTCATAGATCACTCGTAGGTGAGTGCATCCTGAGCCTCGGTGACATGCCAGAATAGTATTGCTAGCGAAGTCAGGGGTCTTCAGAGTCAGCGTATTCATGCTGTGAATACGGAACGGGATAATGAAAAGACGGTGCTCAGAAGAGAGTGCAGGTGCCCACCAGATGATATGAGTAGGTAGCATGTAAAGACAAGCAACCACATATACTAGTAGTAGAAGAGCACTAAACGACAGGATCAAATGAGTCTCGGCGTACTTGTCATTTTGAGTTGGATAAATGCCAGATGAGGTAAGTCTACCGAATAAGCTTAAATATTGCCCCACTATTTGCAGGCTGAGCACATGCATTCCGTAAGCCCTGCCCAACGCGTCATCTGCGCATGGCGTGCACTTCGGACTGCTGCATTTGTTCCAACGATTGCCCAGTTACAGCCCGCCAGAACTTTTTCTGGTCGCGCGTCCGACAGATTGAGACGCAGCTGACAGAATCATGCTGAGCTAATTAATAGACCAACAGTGGCTTTCTCACGTCAAAGTACTGCCCTGCCCGCCGCAGCCATGAGTAAACCTGTTGCACCTCCAATGACGAGGTACGACACAGCAGTGAGAGACCCTCCGCGTCCGGTTTCGTCCACCATGAATGGTGCTGTGATGTCGCCAGCTATGCCTACAAGCAAAAGTACACCCCCAGATGGACAGCTATTGACAGGCAAACAAGAGCATTATCTGAAACGTGAACTCATTTCAAGAGAAGTCTATGCTGAGATTCAAGAGTTGAACACACCAACTGCGCTGCAAAGATTTGGCGCACCTTTCAAGTCCCAGTATGGCGAAGTGTCTCCTATGGACTCTGAGTTACCCATCCTCCGCTTTATCTTTGTACATCATGTCCGAAACTTCCCATTCCTTGACAAGGCGAAGGAGAAGGAGTTCTGGCAAAACAAAGTGCAAGTCTTCCTGGAGTCATTTGCCAGCAAATACATCTCATCCTCAGAGGATAGATTAGAGGAAACGAAGCGGCGGAAGCTAGCGAACAAGGCACACAAGCTTGTCGAGCTGATGATGGTTTCTGGTATACCCACTGCGTCAGGATACGAAGAGCGCATTAGGTTTGCTGAGATGGAGGTGGTGGACAGGGGTGCAAACGAACAAGGTCTCATCGCCAACATTCCCGAAGGCAACTTCATCAATGGCTGGGATGTCAACGTGGCTGGCGTGAGGACCACTTCGGTCAGAAGGACAGTACGCTATCATACCCATTCAGAGTTCCTCATCCGAGTAAAGCGACCAGATCAACCAGAGTACTACATTGGAAGACGCTACGGCGAGTTCGCAGCCATGCACAAGAGACTGCGCACAGAAATGCCTGGCAAGATACTGCCACCGATACCTCGGAAGAACAAATCCAGTACTTTTGCCTCCCTTACTGGTGGGGACGACGACGACGCCTCTTCAGTATCCTCAACCTCGACCATGGATACCAACTATGCAGACGAGAAACGCTCGTCTCGACATCTCTTGACCCATAAGAGGGGCAAGTCCGGTTCATCACTGCTCGGTTCTCTATCACCGGGAGGTAAATCACCACGTGGTAGTATATCAAGCAGTCGTGACCCAAGCCCGATGCCACCGCCCATCCGATTACACAGAGAAGACCAGAGGGTTTCGCTTAGAGCGTTCATCAGAAACCTTCTGCAGAATCCGCAAATTGCCGAATCAAGGGCCATGCACGACTTCCTGACTCCAAGACCTGTCAAGTTGAATGAAGAGGAGCGAGAAGACATTGCGAACCGAAAAGAAATGGATGCCCGTCGTCTTGAAGAACAGCACAGATTCTACGAGATCGCCCGACAACGTGCGGCTGAGCTGGATGTGTACATGGAGAAATTCCGTCGAAGTATTGTCGAGAGCAATGGTCTTTCTAAACTCTTCGCAGAGATCAAACAAAAAGATACCATACAACAATTGAGTCCAGAATACCAGAAATTTGCAGAATGGCTTCGTATCGAAGTGGCCGCAACGATATACCATCTTTTCCTTGCAGAGGACAATTCACCCGAATTGTTTGCGCAAGCGAAGCAGATCCATTCGCTGCTGCCTTACACCGTTATGAAGAATGTTATACGCATCGCAAATCCAGCAGCTGTTATGTCTGGTGTTCTCGACCTGTTCCTAGCGCAGCCTTTCGGCACACGATCACTCTTGCAGCGCATCTTCTCAACCACTCTGCAGAATGGAATCAAAACGCAGCAGCGTGCAATAGACTCACTTGTTGTCAAGCTCAACGAACCGGTATTCGTTTCGAAGATCCAAGCTTTCGTAGCAGCACCCGAAGAGGTCAAGAACGAGCTGAGAGCAGAAGCTGCCGATGAACAGGTCGACATAATTGTGACGATCCTGCGATGTGATCATTTCAAACCATCTCTTACTGGTCCTCAGATACAGAAAGTCTTCAATGCTTATGTGGCATGGAACAGTGCTGTTGAGAATGTTGATGCTGAACTGAAACAAGGTGCTGAAGAGTTCTCGATACTGAAACAGCTCTTGAAGATGTATACACGACTGAGAGACAAGCAGATGATGGCACAGATGATCGAAGAGCCGACCACTTTACAGCTCTTCAGAGATCTGTTCACCATCTTCTATGAGCCATTAGTCAGAGTTTATAAGTCAGCGAATGTGTACAACAGCATTAGTGACTTTGCTCTGTTTGCTGACGATATGATCAAGACTGTTGAGATCGCGCAACGGCAGGACGTTTCAGCTGACCCCAATCAAACCGTGCAATCCTTCATTGACCTTTGTCAACGTCATGAACACAACTTTTACAAGTTCGTGCACGAGGTCCATTTGCATGACAACGGTCTGTTCGGAGCACTCATGGGTTGGATAGAGGAGATTCTCGAATTTCTGAGACATGGTCCAAAGGGTGGCAAACTCGACATGAATGCAATCTTCCGAGGCGCGCTCGACATGAGGCAGGTCGATCGAGAGAAGAGTATAAACGAGATCGACGAACTGATCAAGTGGCAAGAAGCACGCAAAAAATGGCACTCAGACAAGACAAGGCAGAAGATGGCTGCTGAGGGCACAGGTGCAACCACATTGCCTGGCATGACTTCACTCAAGAGCAGTGATTTCGGGTTGCATGAGGTAAGAACTCAACTTTGTCATTAACCGAAGTACTGACATATCGCAGGCTGACTTGGCCGAACTCAACATTGAAGATGAAGAGGACGACGAAAGTGAGGCAGAAGAGGAAGAGGACGACATGGATCCCATACTGGCGGAACGTCGTCGGCGACGCAAACAACAAGACAGGCTGCGACGTACTGCAGGCGAACCAGAAAAGCCAGATATCCAGGAAATCCTGAAAATGCAGCCCGCATTCCTCTCTATGCTGCGGATGGTGCTAGCAGATTAGTTGATGCCAACCCGGGCATTTTGCAACAGCGACTAGGACATCACTTCCAGGACGTCGAGCCACAATCACAGCACATGACGCCCTCCAGGCGGTCGAAGTCGACAGGACGAATGATTAAATTCACACCTGTCAACGAACCAGATCGGCTGAAACGAGTGGACTGGCGAAAACTAGCGAATCACAATGCGAGGTTGTTGAACAAATATCTGATTGGCTGCTCGAAGCAAATTCAGCTTGGAATTGAGTGTCGCCACCAATTCACTTGCCTCCTGGCGGCCTCCCGGGCGCAAATTGGTCCAGGCTTCTACCAAGTAGGACGCTTCTCCCAGGTATGTCGCAGACTCGTTTGTTTCGAACGTGCGCTCCGCCGACATAGGCTGTGTCCATCTGCATCATCTTTTCGGATCGAAGGAAATCGGGAATCGGGCTGCCTATTGCAAGCATCGAGACAGCGGACCGTAGTCATGGCAGATATACGGTGTGAAATGCCATACATCCAATGATGCATATACACCGCCCATATAGATCCTCAACCAATGGCTATACGCGATGTGGTTAAGGTCTGCTCACCGATGCTGTCCAACTCAACCCACGGCAAGATTTCGTGTTCGTGTCGCGTGGTGGGCAAGAGAGGCTAGCATGGCTAAGCGAAGAAAAACCAAGGATGATTGGGTTGCATCGCTCGTTAGGCCCCATGCTGCGAGAAAGCACCACTTCCACTTCTGACGAACAGCCGAAACTCTATCCGTGGTGCACCCCGGACAACACCGAGTTGACATGCTTTTTCACGCTGTATCCCAGGAAATCCTGTGAACGGGCCTGAACAACTGTCATATGCTTCTGATTGTGTATGCATGGCTTCCCACTGACCAGCTACGCACTGCCGAGTCTTGCCTGCTGTCCTTTATGCTGCTGTTACCCCAGGAAGAATGCTAGTCTCAACGTTGTGTGTACTCGAATGCACGTTGATGACGATTGTTTTTCGGCAAAGTTGACTTGAACGACAATCCCACTCCAACATGGTGTTTACCCCACTTACGTGTCAGCACGAGTCAATTTTTCGGAGAGTGCCAACCTCCCCAGCTGATCTGGTTCGCTCTTCCTCTTTTTCTTCATCAACCAACCATCTTCCTTGAGTTCTCCCTTCCTCTTCTTCGGCCAATCGCCTTTCTGTCACACAATCTCATTGATTGCCCAATCACTTCCCCGTCGCATCACAATCAACTTATCGACAGTGATCCTCCAGCTCCACGTGTGAAGTCAAGTACGCCTTGCTCGCTCACTGGTTGTGTTTTGTCTTTGGGAACCATTCACGTCGTCGTCAAACCCTCTACCTACCACGAATCATTCCTCCCTTCAAAAATCCCCGTTCCACGTTCCTGGCTCCTCTCAGCCATATCTCATTATTGGCTCGCTGTCGCGGTACCAAGTACCAAACAGTGGTGACTCGCATCAAGCCACGAGTTCACGTGTATGTACAGCTAAGTTTGCCTTGCAAACACAACAATCTAACAACCTTCAGTCATAAGCGCGACAGTTCTTTTACCCGCGCTGCATTGCCGCCGTGAACATTGTAATTCAACTTCGACAACGACCATTAGTGCAAGCGCTTCGACTGATCAAGCTGTGTCACTGCTAGCATCGTCTTCAACCTGTCGCATCACATTGCCGTGCATCTACAAGAGACGGTGTGAGTCCGACGCGTCAACTCGTCATTACGAAAGAAATAACCAGCACACCCTCGGCATAAACCACGTTTGTTCAACTTGCTGTCATACAACAGACAACTCGGCAGTGTTCCCACGACACTGCAATTCAACGTCGTTACCATCAAGTCCGTCATTGTACCGAAATAGAACTTGGTGTTCCCTCTACCCTGGCCAAGTTCCCTCTTAAGGTTAGTCGTGCATCATGGCCAACGCATCTCTGCATATCTTCCCAATGACCGCCACTTCACCATTCCACCCTCGTCTACCCCTCCAATGATGAGTTTGCTTTTCCCATACACGCCATACTAATACATACCGTCTTCGTCTCAGACTCGTAACCGAATCACATCCCATCACACTCGTCCACTATTCACTGCGAGGCTCCAGTCGCCAATAACTTTCCTGTTCCAATCCCCGCGTCCAATACCAACAATCGGCACCCAAAACCTCTTGGAAAGCAGATCTTGGTCAACTTTATCAAAGACGCCTCGTTGAATTTCAAGGCTAAGACCCGGATAGCCTGATCACCGCCTCAACATAACGGCACGTTTAGCATTCAGGCAGAAGTACCGCGCCACAATCCTCGTCCGTGGTCTGCCCGCACTTGACAACACATCAACCGCATCACCAATCCTAGCTCTTCTGCACAGACGCCCAAAGCAAGGCGAATAGGTTATTCCGTCAACGTCACAAGACAAGCTGAAGATCTCAAGAACACGTTGATATTGTTCTGTGGTGAACGCTTTCACACCCTCCAAGCTATCTTCAGAAGAGGTTCATGTAAGTATCCAATTCCTGCTCTTCTTACCGGTATTGGAGCCCACTCTCAGTCCAGTGACCAGTCGTTGATGCAGCACACACTAACGTAATGAACCAGTTGTACCTTAGTCTATCAAATTCCTCGAATCAGCATTGCCAAGCTCGCTGCCCGATCTGCCATCTCATCAACCCTAAGAAGCGCGTCTAGACAGACTCCATTGAGTCTCCTGTGCAATTACTTGTCCTGTCAAACACGACCATTTACAACATACTTGACATTCCGACGGAAACTGTCTACCGCGTTGCACCGTTGGCCTTCTACACCACTCTGCATACCACAAATCTACTTTGGTCCATCTCCCCACAGCACTACCCTTCATGATGCAGGCGTATTCGCAGTATCAACCGCACGACGCGCATAATGCGCACCTCGGAGGCGGGTACCAAACATCTACTCAGAGCGCAAACCCAGGATCTCTAACATCCCCATCGGGGCCACAATCGCATATGCAACAGCACAATACACAAGCATCGCCTATTCTACCATCACAAACTCAAAACCACTACCAAACACAACAGTCAATGGGCTATCCGCAGTATGGAGGCGTTGGCATGTACCAGAATCCTAACATCTCTGCATCAGCTGCTGCTGCTATGACCACCGCAGCTGCATCAGGTATTTCTAACAGAACTTCTGATGACAGACAGACACTGACTCGTGCTCCAGGTCAAGCCATGCCTCAAATGTCATCCGGAATGTCTCAAGGACCGCCGATGGGCCAGCAGCGTCGAATGTCACATTCCGTCACATCGCCTCACGGTCAATTGTCTCAACCAGTCATAAACAGCATGGCCCGTTCTTCCGGCCCACCACCCATGCAGGCCCCGCAACCTGTCCAACCACCTCAAGAAGAGATTACAGCATCTGGTGGACAAGAGGAGGCACCGCTATACGTCAATGCGAAACAATTCCACCGCATCCTGAAGCGACGTGTGGCGCGACAGAAACTCGAGGAGCAATTGCGCTTGACTTCTAAGGGTAGGAAGCCATACCTCCACGAATCTAGACACAACCATGCTATGAGACGACCTCGTGGTCCCGGTGGACGGTTCCTAACCGCTGATGAAGTCGCAGCTATGGAGAAGGGAAAGGATGGTGAGAATGGAAGCCCAACAGAGATGAAGAAGGAAGTACCGAGCAGTGGTACGAAGAGAAAGGCCGACAACGAGGGCAGAGAAGTGTCGGCCAAGAAGAGCAAGGTTGCCAGTGAGAGTGCGGAGGAAGAGGATGACGACGGGGAAGGAGAGGAAGACTAGAGCTCGAAGCTCTTTGCAGCTGTTGAGGCAGTCGTTGCAGAAAACTCTACTCACCCTCCCTCAACTATCTTTCCTTCTGGCATCGGTTACAACATTTCTTCACTCATTCTATCGGTGGATGCTTGATTGAAGATTGTGGATTGTTGATGTCAACTTACTTGGTCTTTCAGCAAGCGTGGGATGCGAACGGAACGGAACGAACGAATCAGTGACGAAATTATGCGCTATTACATTAATTCAAACCAAATACAAACAGCCTCGGGGCAACAAAAAGGAGGGAAGATTTTCATTTGTCAGACAAGAGATACGACGAAACGGACGGCAGGGGTGCACCACGATTGATGGCTTCAATTCAATGGAAGCATGCTGGACTTGCTGGATCGTTTGTCTTTAAGTTGTATTGATTGTTGCGATGGAAGTTACATGAGCTATTGTTAAGAAGACACCATACACTCAAATCCCGCTCGGAAACAGAACAGGGTGGATCACAGGCTCACGCCAGGAAATGGAAGCGAGGAGCGGAGAGTACTGTATTTAAATTGATACGAATCTCCTACCTGTCTTGCGTTCCTTCGCTTTTATACTCCTGTTTTTTGTACAGTAGGTTGTTCTTGACTCCATAGCTGCGTGTCTTCAGGACTTCTCCCAGAATATCGAACATGACAAACGGTATTATGCCCATAACGAGTCTCTTCTACATCTTAAGCTACGTAGTCACGTTATGTACTAATTTTGAGTATCGTACCTATTTCACGCTTCTTGTTATCGAGTACATTATCGCTTCTCGACACACCCATCCAGTTTACAGTCTCAATATAATTGGCACCCCTAACGCCCACAACATCCTCACCGCCGACACTGATGGTGTGGTCTGCTCCTGGAGTGTCGACATGTTGACCCAACCTCAGGAATACCTCAACCTGAGTACTTCACCATCCAGCTCATCTTTCCAGACTGATGATGTGGCTCCGAAATCTATGTCATTTCCGAGCAGCGACCCGACGTTCTTCGTAGTGGGTACCGAAGAAGGCACTATATATCCCTGTCACCGGTATGACCGTGCCGGTGCAAATGCAGGTATTGACGGTAAATTGGTGTACAGC
>Ga0115854_10203_pt1 | contig 13868 bp, 10 predicted proteins | sample InSIn2SAF170_FD_83868 | JGI IMG/M metagenome (GOLD analysis project Ga0115854, IMG submission 83868)
GCTTCCCGAATGCAGGAAGCGAGATTTATTGGACCGATTGTGCAATGGATTGAAGACATTTGGTGGACAACCGAGCCGTTTGCTTTCACCTTTCAGCTATAGTACGGCCGTTAGCCTGTCTTTCTACTTGTACCGTAGTGGCACAGCCTGACCGGTTGTGAGTGCTAGCCACAAATCGATTTCCACAACTCAGCTCATCAGTTGGGGGCCACTCCAGCCGTGTGTTTCCCTACCATGAAGTCTGTTCTTCTCTTTGTCGAGCTTCCTTGCTCCCTCAACTGCTTCCCATCCCATCAACTCTAGGTCCAGCAGCCAAGAAAGACACGAACGACTCGTCCAGTTCGGTTGGTCAGAGCAGATCAGGGACAATCTACACTAAATGTTAGCATTGTTCCATTGGTTGCATCGCTAAAACTTGGAGTAATACGGATCAGGCATCCTTGTCACATCAGGCACTTGGAGGAAGCTACTGCACAGCATTGAATATACGAATACGAGGACTTGGCAGCCTTTGCGAACAATAGAGGCGGCTACTGAGGACATTGGTTGGTGCAAGACAAGGTCGGACATCGAGCAGAACACAATATGCTCGTCGCTAATTATAGCTTATCTTTCGACCCTTCGATTTTCGTTGACTGTATTCCTTATTCTACTGCTTAATCATTGCCTTCCTCTAGTATATTCGCAGTGGCTGCTTGAATACCTGCCAGATGAGACTCCATCACCACATGCTGCGTACTCGTCATTATCCTTGGCGGGATATCAACTTCATTCTCGGCAATGGACAAAGTGGCAGGAGTAGAAGCCGTCGCATTTGGAGCGTCTGCCTCACCCAACGATGTTTCAGCGTTTATTCTTGTTGTGATAGGAGTAGTTGTCACAGGCGTAGGAGTAAGAAGAGTACTCGATCCAGGCAGTTGCTGTACGGGGCCGAAGTCGTTGTCCGAAGTCCCTAAGATTTTCTGTTTCATCCGCTGTGATTGTGCTGATTGTGTTCCTTGGCTGGAGACAGCTACTGGTGCCCAGCTAGCAGCTGTAATTGTTGGTACTCTTGAATAATGTACAGAAGCCTCCTTCGTCGGATCGACCCCTAGTTGTGAATCTCCTAATGTAACGTTACGTGTCTTGCCATCTTCGGGTGTCTGGGCCTGTGGCGAGTTGGGACCAAGCTTGAGGGTGCCATCTGATGGTTGTTGGCACGAAATCGGCGACTCTGTGCTTGACGTCGGGTATCGTTTAGGTGGTTCAGAACCTGATAGGTCGATAACACCTGCAGTGTCGATAGTTTTTGGTTGCACCCGGTATCTATGCGTGGGTGTCGACGCTGGTTTTGGCAGATAGCGTGCTGGAGGTGATGTGGCTGGGGCGAGGAAATTCGATGGATGAGCTGCTACTGATACCGGTACGGAAGGCTGTGAACTTGCCTCAACTGCAAAGTCTTGACCTCCTGGACCCGCATAGTGCTGAACTCTCAGGTTTGGATAAGGATTGTTTTTCGAAGGTGGTGAGGGTGTTGGGGGTGGTGGACCAGCATGGTAATCATAGTCTTGAGCTGGATGATGGTATGAATGCTGGTAAGGATATGGCGGACGTGACAGGTAAGCTGGCGGCAGTGGTGGTGGCCTCTTCTCACTTTCGAGCCTCTGTATGCGTTGCTCGGCCTCCATAAGCTTCTGCTTGAGTGCCTTGATTTCAGACAGTGATTTCTCAGCCAGTGACTCATTGCATATTGTATTCGCCTCTCTATCACCCTTGTCCTTCTTTTTACCGTCTCCCTTGTCAGTGGCCATCTCAGCATTGGCCCAAGTGATGTCACCCGCTCGGATGGATCCTGTCATCATACCAGGAAGATTGGGGATGGCACCCTTTCGCAGCTTCGGCGAAGATAGAAACGTGTTCTGAAGTTTACGCATCTTCTCCACTGGAAAAACAGGCCTATGTTGAGCACGACTGCCATTATCATTATAAGTCGTATCAATGCCCCTAGAGTGGTCGTCGGCATTCCCTATCAAATCAATTCTGCTACTCTCGCCACCAGCTCCGTCCAAGTTGTCGCTACCAACAACCTCTCCATTTGACGACGTGCGGGCCGGTGCACCGAGGAAATTGACCAGTGGCTGCAGGGTTCTTTCCCCTTCTTGCTCTGAAGTAAAGATAAGCTGATTGATGTTACTTTTCCTGGGCCTTCCTCTCTTAGATATCCGTCCAACAGGATGAACGGTTTTCGTCTTTTTATGAGGATCACACTCCGAATTGTGTAGATGCTCAGGGTTTAGTAATTCTAATAGACGAAACCGCTTGCTTTCCTTCCTCGGGGGAGGTGCTCGCTCCTCGTATGTCTTGTGGACAGGAACATGACGGTAATGTACCTCGAGATTGTTCTTGGTGATAGAGAACTTAACAGCGATGAGACCCTGACATTCGTAGATTGGCTTCCGTGGTTCCTTTCCACTACCCTTCACTCCACCCCCAGCAGCCCGGCCCTTATTCAGAGTGGAATCGTTGCAAAAGAACGAGAAGCGATGCGCTTTATCCTCCCGACTAAGCCAGTTGTTATGAAAGCTATATCTAAACCCATCTACCCTTTGAATTGCTTCAACACAAACCCTGGCCACAGCTTTCTGTCTGATAATTTGCTCCTTCGGATTATCAGTGGACTGCATCACATCATGGACACTCACAGTGGTTCTATGAAGGATGTCTGGCACATCGAAGGCTGTCCAGGGTGTATTCGGATCTCTTTTGTAGTCTCGACTATAGACCATGAAAGCAGATGAGATGGAGAAGTGAAATTCGATAATGGCATGTTCAGGGACAGCAGTAGGTGCCTCTAGGTAGTCCTTGAGCTTTCCTTCCAGATCATCAAGATCTTTGCAGTCAAACCGGATGTATTCGGCATCAGGGTCCTTCGGATGCCTGCCACGCTTCTTCCTCGTTGTCGACCATAGCTCTGGGCTGGTGGTGTTTACTAAAGGTGAGATTTCATTGTCAGGTTCGCCTTCCGGATAGTCGTCAAAGCCCTCGATATGCGTGGGAACTTCACGTTCCTTCGAGGAATCCTCTAAGCGCGTGTCATCATGGGTTACAGATGAATTGACATCCATTAGGCTAATTCAGCAATAAGTGATGTTGGCAGCAAAATCGAAAAAGGCACGACAATCCTGAAATAGGAATGTGGAGAAGACGTTATCTGTCTGCTTCACCAGTAGATGGTCAGTGTTTCTCCAATCTGTTGGTGCCCATCACAACAAGTTTGGTACCTTGCATTAGCTCAAAGATTTCGAAGTATCATTCCTACTTGGTAGGATAAACCCTGGAACAAATTGTGAAGAATTGAAAGTCGTATGAGTCTACGGCTGTCAACGACGTCTGTCTTGCGATCTCTACAGTACTCCAAATCTTGCTATAACACGAGAAAGGCACAACTCGCGACCATGGCACCAGTAGACATCTCGACGCAGCGACCGATAGTCTTCTCCGGACCCTCAGGTACTGGCAAATCGACCCTGCTCAAGAAACTCTTCGCGGCGCATCCAGACCTCTTCGGCTTCAGTGTTTCACACACCACAAGAAAACCACGAGCCGGCGAGGAAGATGGTGTGCATTACCACTTTACCACAATAGAGAACTTTGAGAAGATGATCGCAGACAATGCTTTCGAAGAGCACGCCCGATTCGGTGGGAACTATTATGGAAGCAGCAGACAGGCAGTATCTGCTGTCGCGAACGGACAAGGCAAGAGCATAGACGGCAGTCCGGCACAGGGCGAGAGGATTTGCGTTTTCGATATTGAGATGGAAGGTGTCAAGCAACTGAAGAAATCTAGATTGAATCCGAGAATATGCTTTATTCAGCCACCAGATGTCAAAACTTTGGAAGAGCGATTGCGAGGTAGAGGCACAGATTCTGAAGACGCGATACAGAAGAGACTTGCTCAAGCCAAGAACGAAATTGAATATTGCAAGACTGACGGAAAGAACGACAAAGTAGTCATCAACGACGACTTGGATCGTGCCTATAAAGATCTAGATGAATGGGTCATGGCGGATATACCTCGCAGCACATAACGGACGACGTAGACAGATATGGTATCACATGTTGAGGGATGAACATGTGCGGAAAAGTTCGTCAAATTAATATATACCATGCCTTGAAGGACGAAAGACCTGCTCCTTCGTCAATCGCTTGCTTCCCGAAGTAAAAGACAATATCAGTTCTGCTGGCTAGCGGCGCTTATTTGTCTGCTGGCTTAATAACCGTTCAGGGTTACACGCTGTGAGTTCCTGCTCAACTCTCGGTCGGCTGATGGTGAAATGGGTCGTGATCCAGACATGCCGCCAGCGGCACTGCTTTCTTTGAGAGCCAGAAGTTGTTTCGCTCGGAAGGTTTCGTAGTGAATCTGGCTGGTGGTTTCGATGAGATCTTGTAGGTGAGTTCTTGTCAGGAAGTTTCGGAGATATACAAATTCGCAATGGTTCTCATCCTCGACATTGATGACACCCCATCGGTTTTGTCGGCCACGAACTTGCTTGCCATTAACAATGATTGTTTTCTCGCTACCGACAACTGCGAATGGAATGATCTCCTTGATCGTAGCATTCGTAGCTCTTTCTTCATCATCGAGTTCATCGTTGTCATATGGGTACATCTTGAGATTGTGGAACATGAACTCCTCCTTTATGCGCTCCTTGAAAGCTCGTCTTTCCTCAAGCGTAAGTGAGTCGGATTTCGCGATGATGGGAACAACGTTGACGACATCGGAGAGCTTCTTGAGTACGACGATATCGATAGGCTTGAGAGCGTGACCGGAAGGCTGAATGAAGAACAAACAACAGTGAATTCGGGTATCTTGAATATATCGTTCTCGTTGAGCGGTGAGTTCTTTTCGAAGGTATGCAGAGTGTTGGTCCTTGATGTATTTCACGATCGGATCCCAGCTAAGTGTTGTTAGCACCTCAATCACACATTCAGTGTTTTGTGCATACCATCTATCATTGTTGACTTGATCGCCATAGCCCGGTGTGTCGACGATGTTCAATCTCAAGCGGACGCCGTTTTCTTCAATGACTGCCACAAATCAACATTTATGCTCAGAGCGTCGCATTTCGCTTTACGTACTATGCGACACAGTCTGGATCTCGGTAGTAGATCTAACTGGCTCGTCGGGTCGAAGTCTTCCTTTTGAGTCAATGAGGTGGGATGCGAAAATGGTGTTGATCAAGGTAGATTTGCCCAGTCCAGTTTGTCCTACAATTGTCAGCAAGATTTGAGAACCGTAGCTGATTTAACTTACCAACACAGATAACATTGAACTGGAAGCCTCTTTTGAGTAATTTCTTCTCGATCTGCTGTGTTATCGAGTCGAAACCGACGTGGCTTCTTGGGAACACTGCGTTTCCCTGCGGCATAACGGTCGCCATGTTGCAGGAGGACTACGTGTCGAGTTCCAGTAAATTGCGCTTCTCTCAAGAGTCTGATAAAGTCGCGTGATGCGTACGAGGTAACCTGTGAACGTGTAGAAGTGAAGTGATTGTGGTTGCAGTGTACCTAGAGACTACTCTTCCCCGGACAATTTGGCTGCATCTCCTTTGACATTTTGGACTTGTCCCCTATATTGGTGCCAAGCAGCCGGGATATGCCTGCCCTGGCTCTAGCCTGTTTTAAGCTAGCATGTCGATCACAAAAAGCTCCGAGATCAAACTAGGAGCGGGAAGGAAAAGCATGTTTTGTTAGGTTGTGGTTTCTACAGTACACCTACAGCAATGTTGATTCATCTTATATCCTGTTGCTTTCTTTGTGTACGTACTTGCAGGATACCAACTACAACGTCTTCTATCAAGTCCACCTTTTTCATCTCTTCCAGCCAGCGCTCAGGGATATGATTCACTTCCCCATAGAATGCCCCAGCCAAACCTCCATATATTGCACCAACCGTGTCAGCATCATTGCCTAGATTGACAACCTCGATAGCACCTTCTTCGAATGTATCAGTACGGAAGAAGGCCCAAAGTGCTGCCTCGAGACTGTCGAGGACGTAACCACTCGAGGATATCGCCTTTCGAGGTTTAGACAGGAAAGCTGTCAAATCATTGTATGGCTTGAGCCTCTGGCTGAGATCAGCGTCGATACTGACAACATTGGCCTCACGTTGCAGGATTTGCACAAGCTCTTCCTTTGATGCCTTCCTGAGAGCGTGAAACGTTAATACTGAATAAATAGCACAGGCATCAACGCATCGTGCGTGCGGATGTGTCACTGTGGATGACTGTCGTGCAAGTGCTGCTGCTTCCTCCTCAGATCTTGCCATCAGCGCGCATGGTAGAACGCGCATAAGACTACCGTTACCACAACGCCGGGCTTCGTTGAGCTTCTCACTCACAAAGTGCTGCGCTTCAACAGAAGATTTCTCGCGCCAGTACCTTAATGCTTGTCTGGTTTGTATGCCCACATCAAAGGCGTCTCCAGGGACGGAACTCATGTAACCTTCATCTAGCCACATAACGTATCGCCTAGCCTGGTCAGCGCTATCATGTTGCCCATTGTGTGCGGAAAGGGAGACTGCAAGACAGAGGGCCATGGATGTATCGTCTGTGAAATGGCCGGCTGGAAGATTGAAGTTCGGATTTGGAAGCATGTCGCGGACATATGTGCTCGGATCAGGGCGTCGCAGCTTGAACTCCAAAGGGCCTCCCAAAGCATCGCAAACGGCAAGTCCGTAGAAGGCAGCGCGAATTTGCCGACCCAAATTGGTGTCATCCATGCTCGATTCAAGGGTTGTCCCTGGCTCAAGCTGTGTGCTCAAAGGCTGATGTACTGCTTCACTCATGTCTGCTGAAGTACTCGTAGATTCAGGTGCTGTGTTCTATCAGCTAGAAGATACGGTTGTTTACCTTGGACTTTTCAATGCTGTCTACAAATAGGCTGCAGTCCATGCTATCAGCCTAGCAGAAGGAACACAAGCTTGGCACATCATTTTCATGGTCTTCAGCGCAGCTGTAGGGCTGAATGAACGATTGCACCAAACGGCCATAGCGAGGTACATAGGTAGACGTACTTGTACCAGCTGAGTAGTTGCAAGATAGGTAGCAAGGTGTATCTACGTAATGTGAGCATCTGATGAAAGGAGCTGACTCTGTAGATGTTTTGGTAGAGTAGACCTTACCCAAATAAGTTAGTGCCTCGACCTCGCATCTGCCATGGTTCATAGATCTGCGGACATTTTCGAATAACCACGCGACAGGACAGTGGACTGAAACCTCATCGCAGCATAACTGACATTAGTTATGGCACTTCTACAACGGCAGACTGGCTACAGCCTGTCGCGACTCTTGTTCGGCGCTCCCACACTGTCCTTTCCGTCTAAATCACCACTTCCCCTACTGTCAACGATCACTCTACCATCAATCTCGATACAAATTCCAGGCTTCATATCCGACATCTGGGAAGGCATATTGAAGGCTGTACCAAAGAAGAAAACATCACATATGAAAAGACGACATCGTCAATTAGCAGGAAAAGCACTAAAGGATGTCAAATCGATAAACTCGTGTCCGGGTTGTGGAAGACCGAAGAAAGCGCATTTCCTATGCCCATATTGCGTAGCAGGTGAGCTGCTTCCATGCAGAATTTTCATGGAATGATGCTAATAATATGGACAGAGATCAAGCATTTGTTTGCGAAGAAGAAGGATCCTTATACTGGTGGTCCAAAGACAGGCAAGACAATAAACAAGCAAGTACAGAAAGGAAAAGGAGGCATAACACCAACTGTATAGCATTACGTCTGTTAATTCTAGCGAAAAGAATGTTAAGAGGTCTATGGATTCGACTATGTCTTCTTCAAAACGATGGCAGCTTCTCCGACTTTTCATACGATATTTGACGATTAGCAAGCATGCGAGGCACGTCATACTCAATGCGGCGAGGAAGCTGTCGAGAGTCGACCTAGCTGAACACATCGCTATTCCACCGTACACACACCTGAAGCTTGCCATTATTTGATCATCACTGTCAGCGTGGCAGAGGATGTGCGATTGGGTCGGCTCAATCAAAGAGGAAGCTGATCATCATTTGTGCTCAGGTTCAGCAGGGTGAGGTCACCTTGACTTTGACTCTGAGTGCGTGAAAGAAAGACTACACCGGGGAGATGGAGTCTTCTTGAATGCGAGGGCTGCCAGGATGGCTTCAAGGTAAATAATTGTGTATACATGTAATCTACGTCATGCCTTTGGTCATGATATGTAAATTTATATAGAAATGTTCTCCAAGACAGCGAAAACCACAATCACAAACAATCCTTAAGCTGCTTTCCCATTCTCCTTCAGTAGAACCATCTCCTCTTCTACAATCAAGTTCTTGCTCACCGAAGCATGCTAGTCGCTCATTATGGTAGGCTTGTCTCAAGGAAGCTACCATTTTATGACATTAACAACATACGTAGTCGAAACAATATCTTGCCCAACACTCAATAGATGATGGTAAGTCAATTCCGCCTATACGATCCAAACCATCCTAACTCTGTGTTCAGCACACTCAGCTGATATCTTCACACTCGCCGCAACTCCTACTCAAATAATTTCTGGCTCTGGCTCACCTGACATAAAAGTACACTCCACAACCACACCGGACTTCGAAATCTCTCAGGTCCTAAAGTCCGCCCACCCCCTCGGCACTCATCACCTCGCTCTCTCCGCCAACCACACCACCCTCGTCTCCGTTGGCTTCGGCGGCGAGACTAAAATCTGGCGATTCATCGACGCAATATGGAAACCAGCCGGTGAAATCCCAGCCGCCAAGAAAGCAGGCGAATTCTGGGCTCCAGCACTAAGTAGCGATGGACAATACCTCGTCGGCACAACCTACGACGGACGCGTAAACGTCTGGGAACTCTCCCAAGACGACAAAACGCCCAACCAAATAACACCCAAGAAATTCGCCGAATGGGAAACTCGAGGCGGATTCGGTCTAGCAGTCGCCATCGTAAGCATATCATAAATCCATTCCCCAACCACCATCCGAAGCACAACACCCACCTTCACACATACACATTCAAATAAAAACTAACTACTTCCCACCAACAGTCCCCAGACAACACCCTAACAGCAACCTCCCACCCAACAGGCAACATCTACATCTTCAACACCAGCACCACCCGCCTAACCCACTCCCTCCCCACCCAAGCCTCGCCCGTCCGCACTCTCTCATTCAGCCCCGGCTCAACGCTCCTCGCCGCCGCCGGCGACGCCCTCATAATCTCTCTCTACGACGCGCGCTCCGGCGAAGCAGTCGCCAATCTAGGCGGGCACGACGCCTGGATCACGAGTCTAGACTGGAGCCACACGGGCGAGTATTTGTTGTCGGGCAGTTTGGATGGGAAGGTCAAGGTTTGGAGTGTTGAGACCAGGACTTGTGTTGCTACGCATAGTGGAGTTGAGGGGGAGAGCAAGGGGTTGTGGAGTGTGAAGTGGTTGCCTAAGGGGAATACTAGTGGGGAGAGGACGAGGGCGGAGAGATTTGTTACGGCGGGGAATGGGAGGAGTGTGGGGGTTTATAGGGAGGCTAGTGGTGCTGCTTGAGGGGGAGTAGAGCAAAGCGGTGTGAAGAGAGACGAAACATGGACGGACAATAAGGACAGCTAGCTGGAAAACGACTTGTTGTCTTATCTATGGCTAGATGACGGAGGGACAGCACTGGATACAGTGTTGCGCTTTAAACAGCTACCTCCTTGCTGTTCTATGTCGTGTCATCCGGCGATGAATGCTATGTTAGGTATGTACCGCACATCATGAACGGGATGCTGCGCTACTTAGGCAGAAAATGCCTGGCCGGTGGTCGAGCAAGCTTAGCTTGTCCTGACTCTCTTCGTGTGTGAGGTGCAATGATTACGAGATACGGACATGGACATAGACATCAATATATCCCTAAGTCAAGACTATGGAAAGGACGAGGACAGACGAGGACAGACGAATGCACAAACTTGAAAAAGAAAGAATATAATCATAACGCATTGAATCCATATTCAAAATCCTTATAAACATTGCATCCTAGGGTGTTTCAAACACTACAGACCTTCGCCAACATCATACATCGTCAACAAAAAACACTGCTACGTTAACCATATGTCATGCTATACCATGCTACACCATAACCCCGATACGTTCAATATACCCATGCCCTATCTCTCGCCTGTCAATCGCAGATCACAGCCCAAAGCGACTCCTCCTCGAATCCTTACTCCTAACACTCAACGACGCATTCGGCCCATAATACCCCGGCGCCGCCCCCGGCAATTCCGCTATCGACGGACTCCCTTCGCCCAGCAATTTAATCTCTTTCTGCCAGAAGAATTTCTTCTTCTCTTTTTCTGACCTCTGTGATGGGGCACTGCGGGGACTTGCTATTAGGGATGAGGTTTCGGTGTAGCTTTGGCTGCTGCTGCTTATGCTGTTTGGACGTGGGATGGCTGAATTGCTATGGGTAGTGGCTAGGGAGTTGTAGGTTGCGAAGGAGGTTGTTGAGGATTCTGGGCTGCGGAGGTCGACGGGTTCGGAGGACATTAGGGCGCCTCGGGCGCGTTGGGTGCCGGCTTCACTGCGGATGCTGTATTGGCGATCTACGGCACTGTCTTGTGCTTGTTTCGGTGGTGGTGGCTGCTGGTCAATTGCGAGGGTTTGTGGTGCTTGGTTTGAGCGGTAGGAGACTTTGGTGCTGACCATGTTTTGGCCGGAGAGGAGGCATTGGAATAGGACTTGTGCGGGAAGCATGTGGACTTGTAGTTGGACTACGACTTTCCAGAACGTCCGGCCTGGCTGGTCTGGCTGCTCGTATAGCCTGTGCCAGGATCCGCGGAGTATCTCTTGGTTGAAGTAGCATTCTACTTTTACGTAGTCTTTCACTGCGTCTGTGATGTGTTCGGGAGCTCTGTCTTCGCTGCTTTGGAGGAGAGAGAAGCCGGTGCTGCAATTGCCCTTTTCCATGTCGACGCTGCGCACGATCTTTGTGAAGTCGTAAACTTGTGGCGCGTCATTGGGTTTCACCTCGTGGCCTTTTCGAACTAGCCATTGAACAAGACGTGCTTTTGGTGTGCCTTCGTAGGGACACATGAACTTGTCTTCAAGTCGATGCACGGTCGGATCGAAGGGTGGGTGGAACGGAATGCCATAATTGTATTTCGAGAGGCGTAATGTAACACTGTGGATGTTTCCAAGAGACATGAAAGCACATTTTACAGCGCCCTCGACCACCGAAGACCAGGAATGACGTCCTCGCCAGACCTTTATTCCTTCGTCTCGAGCAAAATTCTGTTCAATGCGAGAGTGCACAAAGCGACTTGATCCTAAGCCACCCACGAGTAGAACGCCTTTGAGCTTATTACGAAGACCTTTCTCTTCTAGTACTGCTTCCTGCTCATCGATCAAGGCAAGAATCCGTGGTAGCACAGTCTCGAATGTTACCCGAACGATCTGGGGTTCGATCACAAGCTTTCCATTTGGAATGTGATCAAACTTGCCTGTTTCAGAGTATAGCTGGATGGTCTCTTTCCTGTTGACTTTGCCATCGAAGGATGGTTTGATGGTATATGCGAAGCGCTCCTTGATGTCATCTTTGGTAGCACGAGATAGCTTATCCCAGTCTGACTGCATCATGCTCCTGACTTGGTTCAGGAATGCAGCATCAATGTAGGAGGAACCACATAGTCCACCATCAGCTACTGCAGCTTGATCCAACTCCATCGGCTCCACATTGCGGACTTGATAACTGACTAGATCGACTGTGCCGCCCCCTGCATCGCATATTATCACACAATCAGATTTGCCGATTTGACCATTCGATATGCGCAGTTGCAGTTCTGCAATAGCAGCAGCTTCTGGTTCAGTGATGAACTTGACGGTACGACCATCAGCATTGATGCCTGCTATCTCCGCGGCCTGGAAGGTGTTCTCTTTCGCAGCATCACTCCACATAGCAGGAACAGTCATCATAACAGTAACGTTGCTCGTGGCAAGCAGTTCTGGATCATTTTGTTCATCGGCTATGGTCTCGCATACTGTGTTCCACAGCCATCTCAAGTAATCTGAAACAGCCTCCACAGGAGTCTTTCCGAGTGCGGCTAGGGAGTTTCGCGTGTTTATGACCTCTTCTGCTTGTAGTAGAATCGCCTTGCGAGGGTCTGGGTCGGTTTCTAGCAGGAGCTTGACCCACTTCAACCTCTGACAGTCTTCCGGAATATCAAAGCCGCAGTGAACATGGCCATCTGCATCATATGCTATATCAGAGGGAACCTTTTGGCTTGAACGGTGGTGAGCGTGCGCATATGGCCAATCAGATACGATCGCCACTGAAGGCTCTCGAGGTCGACGCTTGTAGAGGGTGTATGCTACACCACTGAAGGAGGTGCCATAGTCTATACCAATGATTACATTTGTTTGCTTCGAGCTCTCTTCCTGTGACTCGCACTGTTCGGTATCTTTGAGCTTCTTCCCAATGTTTGCTGCAGACTTCATCGACAGCTCGCGGCTAACCATAACTCACGATTGTAGCGGCTGAGTCGACCGCGGGTTTCGTAAAAGACTCTGCATCCGGTCAAAGTTGCGGCATCTTCGTAGGGTACGTACAGGAATGTTGTCGGACTGTTCACATCACGTCCGGATAGACGTGCACTTCAAGCGCATAGAAAAGGTGGTAAGGCTGTCGTGGGAGCTGGCAGAGCGCATATGCGGTGGTCGGTGATGGGCTAGATCTGCACGTTTTATGCAGTTCGGTGATCTGCAACCTGGATTTTGTTTGGGACCATTCTCGATGACCCCTCGTTGCTGAAGATGTAGTCGCTCACTCCAGAACGATGTAAAGGAGCGAAGATGGGCAGTGCCACTCAACCAGTGATAATACTGGCAGCCTCATGGTAGCCCGAGCATTTGGTTGTTGCATGCAATATCGGTATCCTTACTACCAAAGCTGATCGAGCAGCTCTCAAGAGTCAACATTACACCTACTTATTCTCGCTGCTAATATGACTGCCAGCATACTGCAAGCTCAAAAGAACATGATCTTCAAAGTTGCCGCATAAGGGTAGTGGTACTGAGAGGACTCGGAATGTGTTGTTTGACTTTGACTTTTGGTGATGATTGATCCACCTGCTTATGCTGCCGGGACGTCAGTTTACAATGTAACTTCGATGTTGCTATCATTATCCGCTGTTCGCTGTTGCAAACTATGAAACTGCCATTGTCAAAATGTTCACAGCCAGAGAACCAACGCCGATCAGAAACGACACGATACTGATTACTGTCGGTTTTCGACTCCTGAATTCTTCCTTGACACGCGTCCTGAGATCTTTCTCGACTCCTGCTTGGACATCTGCTTGCAACATGCCTTCGGTCTTCTGACGTATAGGCAGACTGTGCTTCAGCTCCTCGATCTCTGCTTCTTCGCTCTTCCGCGAAGATGTCGCCTCCTTCAAGTCGCTGTACCGCTGCTCGTCATGTTCACGGGCACCCACCACGAACCTGCCGGCGTCCGTTTCAGCTAGCGATTTGCCCTTCTCCATCTCAACTTGCAACGCGAACTTGACGGGTTCCTGATAAATGAGTGACTTCACAATTACTTCTGCTGAGAGCGAACTATTCTCAAATCGAAACATTTGAGCTTTTATCGAAGCATTGGCCTCCAGTACGGCCTTCGCAGATCAGCTTTCTTCGTCCCCAATTCTGGCATCGACTGTGTCGCTTCATCCAGCCATTTGGTGGTGACGAACGTGACATGGCTCCAGCTATCCTCTCCGCATATCTTTTGCAGCATCTCCAGTTGTCGAACCCTGGTTCCTGTCATCCGTGCTGCGAGTATATCGTGAAGGTATACAATCACCTTCTG
>Ga0115854_10205_pt1 | contig 13787 bp, 9 predicted proteins | sample InSIn2SAF170_FD_83868 | JGI IMG/M metagenome (GOLD analysis project Ga0115854, IMG submission 83868)
CGTGGATTGATACAGATTTTACATATTCTGAGTTTACTACAATTCCGTTGCGTAAAGTCTCTGAGGTTCCATTTGTTATATTTAAAATGTTACCTGCTGATAAACTTCTTCGTTTTAACTTTTTTACCTTTGGCGTTAAATGTATACTAGCTATCATCACTAGAGGAAGAAGGGTATCCATAAATCGCTCTATCTCGTGCTATTGCCTGATAAACAGGTAAAGAGTCAATAAACACTCGACAAGCAAGACAAAAAGCACAGCCACAATCATTACATTGTCTATTTGGATTATATCTAGTACAACCCAGATTACAACAACGACGTATACCATGTACACTATCGTTCCGTGGTGAAATGTTATTGTGTGTGCAACCACAGCTATCAGCATGATGAGTAATATGTCTAGAATGACCCGCACAGGTACACCGGGTGTTTACTATATGCCCCTCAGAAAACCCGGAGTCACTCTTGGACTCATTTGAATTTGTTGGAGGTTGAGGAGTAGTTTCACGTGAAGCGACAGCCGCTTCACCATTACCAGGTGTACCACCATTACCAGGTGTACCACCTGTACCACCTGTACCACCTGTAGCACCTGTACCACCATTACCACTTACGTTCTCATAACCACTCTCACTACTGGAGTCGGATTGTTCACTTACGGGCTCGGTGTCACCCATATAACCTGATTCATCTGTAATGTTGCTTAATAACTAACAATACTACTGATTTATTTTCTTTTAAGCATATATCTGATATTATACATATAAACATAAACGCGAATCTCAATCAAAGAATTCGTATTAAGGGATCTTTAGTGTGCAAATCAATATATGTTCTTCAAAATGCTCTATTTGCTGCAAGAGACACATTTCTAAATAAGTAATAAATAAACTCTATTAATACTAATAAGGGTAATAAGCCTAAAGGACAGCCAGAGGGTACTAACAAGGAGGATAATTTAAGCGCATGTATTTGAAATCCTAAGATTGTTACACCAATAATTATTGTAAAACTTATATAAAAAGTTAACAGGAAATAAGATGTGGGTGCAAAATTGTAAGGTAAACCCAAAAAGGCGGTTGCCATCATTAATATGAAGATTACTGTTCCTATTGTTCAGGTTAAAAAATTTTTATTATTTTCATAGCAGAAACAGTGGTACTAGGTATTAAATTTAAAGTATTTTTATTATATACGTATATACTATTATTTCATTCTCTAACTGAAGATGGAAAATGTTTAAATTTTGTTCTAGTGTTTGTAGCCAATTGTTCACTTATTTGTGATCCTTTTTCAATATTTATCTCCTTAAAAAGATTTAGGGTCAAGTATGTTAATGTTAAGATTTTTGACATGATTTTTCTATTTATTAGTTTATTATGTATCAAGTTTAAACTCAATCGTTTCTGAAATACTTATTTCATACGTTATTAATGTATTTGAAAAAAATACGTTATTATGTAAAAGGGTGCTGTACTTTTCATCATTTAAATTATTTAATATCTGCGTTATTTTTTTTTTACGCATATAGATTGTTATTGTAAATTGATCTAACGGACTATTTGTTCATAAAGGAAATGTTATTTTCATGGATTTTTGTTATTTTTGATTTAGCTTAACATATATTATTTTTAATTTATCCTGTAAAGGATGAAAGAGAACCAACTGTAAGTTAAATGCGAGTATTCGAGAAACGACTTGAACGTTTACGATATTTATCAATAAATCTTAAGATTATCCTGTCTACCAATTCCAGCACTCGAATTAACCCTCATATCAGCTAAATAAATAATTTCTGCTTTAGATATTCTGCTTTAGATAATGAGGGAACACTTAAGTGTGTTTTTTTTTGCCCTGCAAAAAACAAAGAGCCTTTAGGATCCGGTTACCTTTCAGGTACTCTTTGTTTAACACTCCCTACGATGGGGCCCCATCGCATACTCCCCTTTTTTATAATTTATTCCGTTAAAATTAAAAGAATAAATGCTCCACCTACCCAATTCCTTTCGTACAATGGGTAGGGTCTGTTTTTAAGATATATTAATTTAGCCTTTTAAACGTCCCAATTTTTCTTTTTTAAACTTTAAGTTTAATTTAAAGTAGAAAAATAGAATATTTAATTGCATTTGTTTTTAAGGATAATAAATCCCGTGCAATTTCCATTACACGAACCATATTTCGACTTAACACCAATTGAGATCACGCATACGAAAATTACAAACCAAATATTACACAACTACTTAAGTATAATTACCATCAACTTGCAACCAAACTTATTGCGCATACCCCTTTCAGCGCCTGACGAGTAGTTAGTACCCATCTGAGATTAAATTCACCGTGACGTGGTGATTCACGATTACTAGTAATTCCATATTCATGCAGTCGAGTTTCAGACTACAATTCACGAATAGTTATGTCCAATTTTGAGGATTAGCTCCATTTCACAATATCGCTTCCCTTTGTAGAGGCATATGTGGCACGTCTATAGCCCACACTCATTAAGGCCATGATGACTTGTCTTGATCCCGTTTATCTTATCCAATATAACGGTGAACTGCTTTATATATAAAAAATAAAACATGGGTTTTCGTTAATTAATGGAACAAACCAAAATCTCACGACATTAACTGAAGACAGCCGTGCAGCGCTTGTAAAAATATTCAAGAGGTGGTAAGGTTATTCGCGGACCATCGAATTAAATAACATACTTCACTACTGGTTTCAGATACGGTCTAATGATTTCAATTTCGGCGTTGCCGCTCTACTCATGAGGTGGAATGCTTACACTTTCATTTATAAACTAGTTTCTAGTCTATGGCACTCATAATTTTCTCCAAGGACTACTAGGGTATCTAATCCTTCTCGCTCCCCAAGGCTTCGTCCCTCAACGTCAGTTTCTACATAGAAGATTGCCTTCGCTGCTACCCGTCTTCCCTGTGTCAATGCATTTTATTGCTCTTCAGGTAATTCGATCTTCACACATAAAACTCTAGAAAATTAGTCCCTACTAAGGCTTGATTTTCCGTCTAGGTACCCTTTAAACCTGCTAAAGATGAATAACACTTGTCTTCTACGTATTACCGCGACTGCTGGCACGTAATTTGGTCAAGACTTATAGATAAAAATTAGTCATTATAAATTTTTTATCTAGAACTTTAGACGACTTATTCGTTTTTCATTCCTCCAAATTGCTGGTTCAGTCGTTAGACCATTGACCAATATTCCCCACTGCTGTACGTTACGCATTGGGCTTTTTTCATACCCAATGTGGTCGATCGACCTCTCAGTCACGACTACCGAAACCCGAGCTAGATTTAACTATTACTCTTTCGGGATACACTAACATCTTAAAGCGAAACTTTCTATTTCTTTCTTTTTATAAGGGATCTTTTCATCCTTACTTCAAGGCAGCTAGCATATCAATACTCACCTGTACACCACTACTAATAATATTATATAACATATATATACTAAATTAGTCGTTCGATTAGCATGTGTCAAGCATTTGGACAGCGTTCACTCAGAGCCATCATCAAACTCAATATTTGTAATTTTTTTTTTTTATTATTTCGTCATTGGTTATATCACAATTAACGTTTTTTTTTTATACTTTTTATTTGTTGACAAAATTAAATATAATATATTACTTATCTATTAGGACACATAATATCTCTTATAGTTTCTTTTTTATTTATTATTAAATATGTCACAATTAACCTTTCTTTTTTTTTTATCTATCACACATGACCTCTTTTTTTCGTAATTAGATATATCACTACTTATTTTTTTTCTTTAAAATTATACGAGGGTTTTGAAAAAGTTTTTAATATACACATATATTAAAAAGGTCGTATGTCTGGAGGGTTTGGTTGGGAATTTTGATATAAACCTTATAATACAAAAAAGTTAACTGAAACCAAGTGTAATGTCAATACTATACAAGGTAAAACCACAATAAATGCAATTATTATAGGCAATAAGATTGTTCAACAATATGACATAAGTTGATCGAACCGTATTCTAGGGAAAGATGCTCTAACCCATATAAAAACAAAGATCATAACACAAGCTTTCAGTCCTAAATTAAGACTAGTGTTTAATCCTTGAATTATTACGAATAATATGTAATAATCATAATCGGCGTAAGAATTTGTTAAATATTGTGCTTTAACGAAATCTCATGTGACTATATCCAAATAACCACCTATAAATAGTATACAAGTAAATATACAGATTAATACAATACTAGCATATTCTGCTAAAAAAAAAAATACAAAAATAGCCGCAGAATGTTCTGTCATAAAACCAGATACCAATTCTGACTCTGCTTCTGCTAAATCAAATGGAGCTCTGTTTGTTTCCGCTATAGCGCCGATAAAAAATATTATAAATACAGGTAATAAAGGTATTAAAAAAAAAACCGTTTTTTGAGCTTCTACATTTCCTGTTAAATTTAAATTACCTGATAATAAAAGCACTAATAATATAGCAGAACTTAAGATTAATTCATAACTTATTAATTGTGCTGTACTTCTCAGTGAACCTAAAAAAGCATACTTAGAATTCGCTGATCAACCGGCTAATAATATACCATATGTTGAAAGGGATGAAACAGCTAACATATATAATATACCTAGAGGCATATCTCCAATTGTTAAACCTGGACCATATGGTATTACTGCATAACCTAAAAGGGAAAATATCAAAGTTATTAAAGGACCCAAGAAAAATAAGATTAGATTAGCTTGTGTAGGAGATACGCATTCTTTTAAGAGTAGTTTTAATGCGTCTGCGAATGCTTGCAATAAACCATAATACCCTACTATATTTGGTCCTAATCTTCTTTGCATACTTGCCATTGTTTTTCTTTCCGCTACAGTTGTAAACGCTACTATTAAAAGAGCAGGCACTACAACTAAAATTACTTCTATTATTGATATTAAGGTTTGCATATTTATATTATTTATCTCTAACTTAACTTTAATAAATCTCTTCTATTAATATAAGTTTAATTTAAAAACAGGATTATTCATGTTTAATTTTACATAAGACCCTTTTAAAGGGTATAAATATGGCATCTATTTTTTTTTCTTTGTCGTTCTCTAAAAGGTTATAACCTTTTAAAGCAAAAATCTCCTAAAATCTCTATCCTAAAAATATTTTTTCAGATAGGGAATTATGTATTCTTTTTTAGTTTTTTCCTAAACTCTATCATTTATTCACGATTTTGCCCACTTAACCCCTTACATCTACAGTTAATTAAGCCGACTTATGAATAAATATTCTAAGTAAATTTATAAACATATCTGGACTTATTGCAAGTATAACCCTAATATATGTAGTGAATAAATAAAATGATGAAAGAGAAAATACACCATTTTACTAGCCTAATTATATTGTAGTGCTGTTGCCAAGCGCAGTGGTTGGTATTATCATATACGGAAATTAGGAAAATCACCTTGTAGTGAAGGCGATTTTCCGACACTCGTTTCAAGTATAGAGCACAAATCTACTAAATGATTTGTTGCACCTATGTACATGTTTGTTAATAAAGAAATGTATCTATAGTCCGCTTCAGAGACTATTGCTTGGATTGAGGGCAGGAATATGTTACGAATAAAAGAGATGATTTATTGATTAGTCTGTAAAAAACTTTTTTAAATATGCTATAACTCAGATAGTTTCATCGTTAGTTCTACCAGCGTTATCGATAAAAGAAGTAACGTGACCTATTAAAGATGTGGTGCTATTTATTAAGGTTCTGATAATGCTAATGACTTGTGAAGGATCCACGTTTACTCTGGAAGAAAAATACCCAATAAAGAAAGCAGAAACTAAACATTGTACACCAGTTTTAATAAAAATTCACTTCTGTAATCATATAGTACCAAGCGCAGTGGTTGGTATTAAAAGAGTTTGCACACTTTGTAAAGGTAGGCTAACAAAAGCATGTGGTTTGGGTGGACTATTTAAAGTTCACTCAATTGAACTATAACTACGGTTTAATAAAGTTTGGAATAAATCACTGAAAAATTGAGGTGTTAATCAAGGGTATCTAGATGTAGCGTTTCCTTCTACAAGTTGTACGTATACTATGTATAAAAACAGTCCAGTGGCTACTACACTAATAATTGAACCAAAACTACTTACATAATTTCAGCCTGCAAATGCATCCGGATAGTCACTAATTCTTCTTGGCATACCTTGTAAACCTAAAAAGTGTTGAGGGAAAAAAGTTACATTTACACCGATAAACAGAATTAAAAAATGTACTTTACCTAACTTCATGTTATAAGATAGTCCAGTTATTTTCGGTATCCAGAAATATCATGCACTAAATAAAGCAAATACTGCTCCCATGCTTAATACGTAATGGAAATGAGCAACTACATAGTAAGTCTTGTATTAATTTTTATATATTAAGGTGCAGTTTTTTAATTGTTAATTAATGTTTATATTTATATTTAAAACTAAATATAAATATGAATAAAATAAAAAACAAGTAAGTTTCCTTTTTATCTAAAACAAACTTTTATAAAGTTTGCCATACAACACTGCTCACGCAGTGGATCGGACCATAACTTATCTAATCATTTAACTTAATAAACTTTTGATTGTCACGTTTGGCCTCTACGGATCCTACTTACTAAAAATTTAGCTTTGGTTTCCACGGTATTATCTTATATATTTTACGGTTTTCCGCATTAAGAAAACATATAAGACTTCACCGTTAGCAAAAATGAATTTTTACCGAAAAATGTATGAAATTTTTCATGGTGACAAGACAACACGACACTTACTTAAGAATTTTTTGATTGAATTTTTTTAATGACTCTGATTTTTCACCGAGTAATGGGTAGTTAGTACAATGAGTAGTTATTTTTAATAATACTTCTCTTTTATATACCTCTATTAAATAGAAATCACGACAAGGTTTTCTAACTTTGTTATTTATCTCAAAATACTGTTTAATAGCCTCTATTAAATAAAGATCATTTTTTTGTGCTATTGAAAAGGAATGATTATTAGATTTTCGTATTGAAAAACAACCTTCCGCTTCAATAAACCCAGATAACCATTCACTAAAATAATTAAGAGTATTAAAATTAAATTTAGCATTTACAATAGTTAATTGTTTATCATATTTAAGACTTCTATTTAATAAATAAGCTTTTACTGAGGTTTCAGTTAAACATGTTTTTAGAAATGCAAGTTGACAAATCTTATTAGAAGTTAAAGGGGGATAAATATCAAAAATTTTTATAATTTCCTCAACTTTTTTTTTATCATTAACTACTCAAATAACATGCTTTTCTTTACCTGTTATTCTTACCGTACCACCTATTACCTTGGCTATTTCAATTAACATATTATAATTAGATTTTAGATTAGATAACTTTATAATTAGTCTGTATTGTAAGATTTGTTTACGTCAATGATTTACTTGAATGCTTCCATCTCCGTCCATCAACCCTACTCAAAACATTTTTATATATTCATTATAATTATTTTTATTAAGATAATAGTCAATATAAAGGTTAGTACCTGAAATTTTAGATTCACTCGGGCTCATAATAAAAAAACTCAATATAATTATATAAACTATAAAACTTCTATCGTGGAATGCTATATCAAGGGACGCGTTAGCCAAAACGACTCCACTTAACCCTCCTATTGTGAACATTACTACAAAACCTAATGCAAATAACATTGAAGGTGTTAAATGTATTGATCCACCGTATGTAGTAGCTAATCAACTGAATATTTTTATTCCAGTTGGCACGGCTATTATTAATGTAGCGGCGGTAAAATAAGCTCTTGTATCCACGTCTAGACCTACAGAGTACATGTGATGGCTTCAAACTACAAAACCTAATACTCCAATTGACATCATAGCGTAAACCATCCCTAAATAACCAAAAACGTTTTTATTAGAACTGGCGGATATTGTTGTACTTATTATACCAAAACCTGGTATAATTAATATGTAGCTGTTTCTTTGATTAACTGAATACCATCCATAGTTTTGGAAATGTATTATCATTAATTCTCAAGAACTTTTATATTCTTGTTAGGACTTTATCTTAAATTGTAGTATTTTTTAGCAGAAGATCGTGATGGTTTATTAAGGCTTTTATTCTCAATATTTTAACTAAGCCTTTTTCCGTTAAATGTTCTCTATTTTGTATTAATGTATACACTTTTCTTCATCTTAAATAACTTACATGCTTTCTAGACTGTAAATGAAATTTATCAAAATACTGTATAACATTTTTAGCTGAACCAAAACTAGTTGAACCGTAATAATAAGTGTCTTGTGCTTTTCTATAACCAATATTTCCACCTAGATTATTTTTTATACTTTTTAACAAAAAATATGTTTTCTGGTCAATTTGAAAATTTAATCTTATTTCTGGTTTATTTCTTGTAATACGTTTAATAATTTTTATTTGAAAACTACCATCCGCATCCGTAAAACCAGCTAATCAATGATTATTAAAATCGTTACTTGTATTAAGAGTAAAATTAATATTAAAATCTTTATATTTGTCATTTGCTAATATATTATTAACTACTTGGTCAAATCTATGTTTTGTTCTTAATTTATCATTTATTAAGCTAAGTACTTTTAATATACCCTTTTGACTAGATACAATTAGAACATAAGCATTTTTATCCTTCACTTTGCTAACATTACCGTGACCTAATTTTTCTTTCAAATAATAAGCCAGAAATGCGTCTGGCTTACTAAAAACAATAATAAGTTGTTGGATTTTACTAAAATTACCGTCACCATCTATTAATCCAGCTAAATAATGACCTAATTGTTCCTCATTTAGAGGTTTTAAATGTTTAGATACGTGGATTGATACAGATTTTACATATTCTGAGTTTACTACAATTCCGTTGCGTAAAGTCTCTGAGGTTCCATTTGTTATATTTAAAATGTTACCTGCTGATAAACTTCTTCGTTTTAACTTTTTTACTATGTCGTATTTGATGGAGTATTTAAAACTATATAGCGAAGTGGTCCCAGCATACAGCAACGTTAAGAGGCCTACATTTGTAACCTCTGGATGTCCAAAAAATCAGAAAAGATGTTGGTATAATATAGGATCTCCACCTCCGGCTACTTCAAAGAATGAAGTGTTAAAATTACGATCCGTTAACACCATTGTTATTGCACCGGCCAGAACTGGTAAAGATAATAATAAAAGAACAGCTGTTATCACTACAGCTCATCCAAATAAAGCCAATTTGTGTAATCTAATACCTGGACTTCTCATATTTAATATTGTTGTTATGAAGTTCATAGCACCTAGTAAACTACTTATTCCTGATAAGTGTAAGGCAAATATAGCTAAATCTACACTAGGTCCACTGTGACTTTGTAATCCTGATAAAGGAGGGTAAAGAGTTCAACCTGTTCCCGCTCCATTCTCTATCATTCCTGCGAAAATAAATAATAGGAAACTAGGTATTAATAATCAGAAACTTATATTATTTAGTCTAGGGAATGCCATATCTGGACCCCCCACTAACAATGGTAATAAGAAATTTCCGAACCCTCCTATAAGTGCGGGCATAACCATAAAAAATATCATCACTATAGCATGAGCGGTTATTATACTGTTATATAATTGATTATCCGCGATGTACTGTACGCCCGGTCCAGATAATTCTAACCTTATCAAGACAGAAAAGGCAGTTCCTGCTAGACCTGCGAATAATGCAAAGATCAGATAAAGGGTTCCTATATCCTTTGCATTACTTGACATAAATCAACGTTCTTTCCACATCGTTATACTGGATCATCTTTCTTCTGATCTGTCCTGGTCCGTATCTGCGATATTTATAAAGGAACTCATTTGTTTTTATATGTTTTTTTTTACGCTATCACCAGATGTTTAGTGTTACATTTTTTTTTATTATTTTTTTTACTTAATTTGAAAGATTATTTAAAAAGAGAGAGGCCTCTCTTTTTTATGTTTTACCATTTTTTGCCTAAAAAAGCTGTTTTTAATAAGCGATCTCTGTTAAAACCGCTATTATTTTTTCTTGAAGATTTTTGTAAAGTTTTTATTTCTACGATTTATTTTTAAAATACACTGCTAGAAAGATTGTATTTTCTAATCGTTCGCTTTACAAATATTTTTGTTGTTGTATTATTTTTGTAAGATTTTACTAAAAAAGGTGTTTTTTAGTAAACATTTAATATTTTTGAGATTATTTTTCCTTATGTCTTTTTTCGCGAAAAGCACTTTTTAATTGGCAATTATAAAAAGCACTTTTTATTACAGTGCATAATTAAAAAGATTTCCGAATAAAATAGATTTTTAAGAATTTTTTATTTTTTGTTTTTATTACATATATTTAACTCCAATTGTAATAATTGGAGTAAGATTTATGTTAGAATTGTAGTTTTATTTGTTATTTATTTTTACATCATTACTGCTAATTTTTACTTATTTAAAGTTTATTTACTTAAATTATTAAGATTAAATTTATTTTTTACTTTATTATTTACAAATTTTTTTCGTCGGATATAATTAATATCTGTTTCGAACATATGTTATATTACTAGAATAGTGCGGACAAAGGATTTGAACCCTTATCGCCTGATCATGAGCCAGAAATGTTACCCTTACACCAATCCGCATTTTTTTTTTAATAGGTGACAAGCACCAATCCCTTTTTAATTTTGAGAAATAGGTGAGTCGAGCACCTGACCATTCGCGTGTAAAACGACTGCTCTACCACTGAGCTAATTTCTCTTTGACCCAGGAGGGATTTGAATCCTCGTTGTAACAGTGAAAATGTTATGTCTTAACCAAACTTGACGACTGGGTCAGGAATAATTTGAATCTTGGTTACAACAGTAAGATTGTTATGTCTTAAGCATATTAAATAAGATTATGTTGGAGAGATATATTTTTTTAATAAAAGTTTTAATATATCTGCGAATACTTGCAATAAACCATAGTATCCTAATATATTAGGTCCTAAATTTAAGGCTCTATATAACTAGGGTGTTCCTAATTGGGATCCGCATAATCCTCAATTAGTGAACCACTGTTTCTACTTTTTGCTTAGTTATTATCGTTTCCATTCATATTACCCTTATTATAACCAACATTAGTATAATTACTTTTATCATAATTTAACCTCTAAATTACTCTATCAAATTAAATACCTTTGTTTATATTATCTATCTGTTCATAAGCTAACGCTACACCTCTAGGGATTAATCTATTTCTCACTTCATTTAATATGCATTGTTGTTATTTTAAAGCACCAACTTGGTGCTTTAAAATCTTTCCAAAAACTTTGCATGTGTTTGTGTGGCTATTGAAATATTGCCCTTGTATCTGTATTTTGTGCACTACATCTCTAGGGTTGTTGCTGTACATATCTTACATTAATTAAACACTAACAGCTTATTTAAATATATTATTAATGTTTAAAGTTAATCTTTGGTTTTTGTAAAGGAAAATCAGCCATAAGATTATTTTGTATACTATTTATCTCTTTTTTAACCCATTGAGTAAAATTTTTATTTATTTCTAATGATTAATGTAAAAGTTTTATTTGTTCGTTATTTATTTCTCTAAAAAATCTCAATCCAAATTTTCCTTTTTTTTATTATATTTAAAAATCTCTATTAATTAAAAAACAAGAAAAATCTTGTTTAATTTTTAAGCAAAATTTGGATATTTTATTTACTGGACTTTAAACAAAATAAAAATAAAAAAAAAATTTTTTTTTTATTAATTACTCTAAAACTGACCTCGTTTTAGCCCGGTGTAAGTATCGCACTTACTTCCACCGATTACAAAACGGTAGCATTACTTTTATGCTAACCAGGCATTATATGATAACTGTATTATTTAGTAAATTTTTTTTAATTAGTACTTTATGCCTAAAAACCGCAAAGTTCTTGTAGCCAAAGCCTAAACACGATGTGACACGTAGTGTTTTACTACGTGTTTAAGAGTATAATAAAGTAAGTTTCGTGCTTATATGCATTCAGCGCTTACCTTTAATTGACGTGGCTTTCTTGCCATGCTATGCTAAGTTGAAAGCCCGGCCTCATCTATTTAGTTTATTATGCCAGTTTCGCTCATCTATTTTAGTTTATTGCTTATTGTATTTCCTTGATTCTAGTAAAAATCTATTAAATGTACATAACAACAAGTAAACTATAGGTCAACATACCCAATTCCTTTCGTACAAGGGGTCTATCTTTATTTTACTCTAAATTCCCCTAGAAGATAGAAACCATACTGTCTCACGACGTATTAAACCCAACTCATGTAGCTCTTTAATCGACGAACAGTCGAACCCTTCATGATTCCTGCGTTCATGTGGATGAGCTAAGCCGACATCGAGGTGCCAAACCGCGCACTCAATTTGTACTCTCTTGCGCTCATTAGCCTGTTCATTTATGTTACAATAAATTTTTTATTTATTTCAATAATTTACATTATTGTTCAGACTATTTTTTCATTTATTTAGATTATTTTTCTTATTAATTTCCGCTAACTCAACCTTTTAGACCAAATGAACCTATTCTTGTTTTAGAATTCAATTTAGTATATTGTAAATTTGATTTTAAATTACCTTTTAACATTACGGATGATAAACCTACAATTGACGAATCGAGATTTAAAAGATTTCCTTTATATTTTAGCTTAAATACTGAACGTGACGCGGTATAACGTCTACTTAATCTACCTCTTGCTTCTAATCTAAAACCTGTTACATGTCTATATTTAAGATCGTTAAATACATTATTTTTCAATATTTTTACATCGTTTATTTGCTTTAGCTCATTTTGCACTTCATTTGTAGAATCTAAAGAAAGTTTTTTTTTTATCAATTTTTACTTTATCTTTTATTTTATTAAGAATTTTACGCATTTTTCTTTTATTACGCGTTAATTTCAATTTTACACTTTCAAATAATATGTCACTGTTTAAATAAAAACGATTTAGATTAATTAAATTAAATTCCACATTTTTATTATATAAGTTTTCTAAGTGTTTTTTTAATAAACGTAAAAAAGTATAATTCAATTTAGACTTATTAAGATATATAAGCTGTTTATATAAAAAATATAAACGTAATTTCTTGAAGGTTAAATTTAATAGATCTTTATAAAAAAATCTAGTGTAATTAATTAAGCTTTTAAATGTCTTTATTCTGTAATTTTTATTTTTTTCAATTATATATAATGCTCTTATAAATAAATATTTATCTTTATTAACTTCTCTTAGAGAATATAAACCTTTTTCATATATTGATTTTAATGTTTTAATAAGACTCGCGTTAATTTTTTTTTTCGTTAAAAATTTTTTTAAATATATGTTTTTAAATTTAGATAAATAATTGTGTTTTTGCCTGTTAAATATATATATACTTATATCTGCTATATTATTTGTATGTTTAAACTCACCTCTACTTAAGTAGATTCTATTTGAAGATAATCTTCTTAATCTTAATAATAACCTCTTGCTTCTTAATATTTTTTCTAAGCTTTTATTATATACACTAAAAAAACTTTTTATTATTTTCATAGCAGAAACAGTGGTACTAGGTATTAAATTTAAAGTATTTTTATTATATACGTATATACTATTATTTCATTCTCTAACTGAAGATGGAAAATGTTTAAATTTAATTGTTATAGGCTCAATTAGTTGTTTTTTTTATTTGTTTTTTTTTTAATAAATTAATCATTATAAATAGAGAGATAAATTAAGTAACTATATTTGTATAAATAT
>Ga0115854_10207_pt1 | contig 13721 bp, 11 predicted proteins | sample InSIn2SAF170_FD_83868 | JGI IMG/M metagenome (GOLD analysis project Ga0115854, IMG submission 83868)
GGGATATGCGGAGTCGGCCCCTACAATGTCGGCGCCATATGCCAAGATGGCATTTGATTCGGTCAGGACCATGTCTCCATCGACTGCAGCAGGCACCGTCTTGAATGGGTTGATCTTGGCATACCAATCGCTTTTCTGTTCTCCTTCGAAGTAGTTCACATACTTCTCCTCATATGGCGTCTTTGTCAACTGCAGACCAGCAAGGGCTTTTCTGCAGTTGATGGTGATCGGGTCAAGATAGAGTTCGAGCGGCATGGTGTATTCTAGTGTTTGGTTGTAGTGTGTTCCTCTGAATGGTGATGGAAAAGTATTGCTCCGACAACAAACTGTTGCAGTTATGAGAAGGACGGCGATCTATATACCCATCTCCTCTCGAGATGTCAGATGTTTCTCGTATTTACCCCGCAACCACGGGTGTGCAAGGTTTGGTCTAGCCCGCGGTGAGAAGGAATCAGAATTTGGTATGACAGGGGGCCGATCGGAACCGTCCAGCATCAAGTTTACGCGAACGATCAGAACGAGAATTCTCGAAGCTAATAGTCTCTATCAGGGTGCATCAACCAAACTTACAATTCGTCCTCTCCGGCGACTGAAGATTGAGAGTTCTGCTTGTTACATGTACAGTATCGGCACGTTAGTGCACAGACTCACAACACGAATCGACCAGGCATGTTGGCATGGGAAGTTTGCAAGACAGACAGAACGATGCATCCACAATTCGTAAATCCGGACCACTCGACCCAATGACGTTGAGGTGGTTGAGCCTCTACATCGATTCCATGGTCTCAGGGCTTACCAATTACGTAGTAAGTTGGATCAAATTTATTTGGAAGATGAGGGGAAGAAATCGAGCATGGTGGGTTTTTCCCCAAGTAGTTCGTTCGTAACGGGTCGGTCCGCCATAACGCAGAAAACCCCGCAAGTACAGGAATTGTTTCAGGTTGAAGAGCCTCAGCATTGTCCTCATACAGCACCTAGAAGTGCTACAATCTGTAGGTATTCTCATGAAGAACCACCAAGCTTTAGCTTTTGTCAACGATAGCTATTTATCGTTTGACACAGAGTCTATATCAAAAAAAAAAACTGATGTACATGTACACAACAAGTCTCACTCTGGAGAATTGTCAAAGAAAGGGTATCACAATGAACACACGTGTCCAACCATTTTAAAGCACAGATTGCTTCATAATCCTTCCTCTTCTACCCATCGAAGTCCTCCATCAACTTGAATACCATCACTGACCCATGGCCAGTCTCGGATTTCAGCCAATGGTGTCCTCCTCGTGTTCCGTTTCAACAAGGACTCAACACACTTCTTTGCGCCGTCTAACTCCTTTCCCTTCTCGGCGTCCCACTCGTTGTCTTCGTCTCCGTAGCGTACCCATCCCCATTCACACCGAGCAATACGATGTGGAGTTCGGGCTTTCAGGGTTGCGGGATCGCCCCGTATGCCGGGTAATGGATCAAAAGGGAGTCTACCCTCCATCAACGCGTACAAAAGCACGCCCAGCGCCCACGCATCGGTTTGCCGTCCGTCATATGGCTGGCCCATAAGAATTTCAGGGGCAGCATAGTCTTCACTACCGCATCTGGTTTCCAGAAGTGGGCTTTCGGGAGGCTGAGGGATTCGACGTGACAACCCTAGATCTGTCAACGTCACGACAGCGCGATCGAGGGTCTGCCAGTTAGAAACATCGGTGTGGACCTGAATAGGAATGTTGAGCAGCACGTTTTCCAGCTTGATGTCTCGATGCACAATGTACTTTTGGTGCAGATAACGTGCCGCAGACACCAGTTCGGAGAATATACGTCGAATGAGAGGGGCTGTCAGCACGTCCTTCTGGTTGCTGGCCAACTCAAACAGATCACCTCCTGGGCAGTAATTCATTACTAGCAATGCTCGGCTATTAGTGTCAGTGCCAAAAGCCTTCAAGTGCACGATTGAAGGGTGATGAATGGTCCTCATCAGCTCCACCTCTCGCTTTAAAGATATCTCGATGCGATCTGCATCGGCCCCTCCTGCTGGACCAGGCTCAACAACTTTGACAGCCACCAATCTGCGAGATCGAGCACGCACACCGGCCATGTTAGTGCTTTCTTTCCTATAATCAACACTTTCTTTCCTGTCAACGACTAGTCGCATAGCAAGATAGACTTTGCTGAAGGTACCCTGTCCTAAAAGGCGCAAGGATTCGTATGACCTTGGCTTTCCTGAACTTATGCTCTGCGCAATATAAATCTCAGCCTGAGGCCTTTTGTTTTCCAGCTTGTTTTCGTGTAGTTTGCGCAGGGCAACATTAACGTCGACCGCTAAGTCGGCTGGCGCGACACTAGGTGTCATACCTCTCCGTACACCAAGATACTCCTCGCGATGGAGAGTGGGCTGATCCAGCTCCAATGGTGCTCGAGCAATAGAAACGGCGATTTGACGTGGTTTAGGTATTTGTACAGGCTCAGGTATGTAATCGCTTATGCTTCGATTCCGACCATCGCTACCGTCTTCGTCAGTACCCCTGTTTTCTAGCTGCCGGTGTGTTGGTGCTTGTAATCCAGCATACTGCTTCTTTCTCGGGGATGTGGGCGAGAGGGAGAGGCCAGTAGACGACATAGGTCCAGGGAGGTCGGCCTTTGAAGAACCAGACGAGGCACGGGACCTCGATCGAACTAAAGTCTTCCAACTTTCTAAAGGTCCCATCGTGGGTGACGGCAAAGGAGTAACGTCTAACATAGCCGCAATTTGAGGGGACGATATAGTTGAGCCTGGTGAGATGGAACCTGCGGTTGAATGTAACCAGGATCGAATGCTAGGGACACGATGTGTGAGACTAGCAGCAGACGAACTGGACAACATTCGTGGTTCGAGGTCTGACCCAACGGAGGACCTGCGGCGCAGGTATTGGAGATCGGTCTTGATATGTAGTTCGTGCAGCATGTTAGATGTCTCGCTGGTTGGCGGCGACATACGGCTGGTGGTCGTAGTCTCTGCATTTTGCTTAAAAGCTTCCCGGTTGAGGTGAACATGTGAGCTTAATTGGGTCGTGGTAGGTGAGACGGCATCTTCGTTAAGGAGGATATTCTGGTCGCATTGATCGGATGACAGTCGAATGTCAGGAGTCATAGAGATGGAACTCCCCTGTGTCTCTATCCATAATCAGCATCCACCTGTCATTACTTCGGTGCATGCTACCGGAGCGAGCCAGAGGACCAGGCCTACTGGAGCTGGATACTTCTTCACGACTACCTCCACCGGCAGCATCCATGGTTCAGATCTTATTCCTGCTTCCCAAGGCGGTAGGTTTTTGCCAGGTCGGTCGGGTTCGTAGTATCTCTACAATGTTAAGCGTGATTAGAGCACTTTCCTAACGACAGCATGAGGGGCCCTATGGTGGGGGCTGGGCGCGTCCGGCGAAGCAGTAGGCGCGTAAGAATTTCCTAGCAATTTGACACGAGCATTGAGGTTGAGGATGATCGAGGGCATTGGTTGGTATTGTCCCAATACCAAGAAGCCAGATGGGTCTGAATTAATAAACTTCGATACAGCTAGATCGAGTCTGGCACGCCTGAAGGTCTAGGTGCATGCAACAACAACAGTAACAATAACAAGTGAGGTAAAGAAAGATTATTAAACTTCGTGCTGCACCTGCAACGTGACGCGCACCTAGCAATGCGACCGCGACTGCGGCTGGAACGCCACTGTACGGTAACTTGAAATGTGAAGCATAACGGTGCCAAGAGTGTTGATTGTGATTGTGGAGAGTGGCGAGCACTTTGATCAATTCCGGTGTAACTGGTGAAAATGGCACGCCATCTCAGAACCCCAGAGATCTAATGGACATGCAACTTATCCTACTGATTGCTCTATATGTGTGCTTCCAAAGTAACCTCGTATGTTGCATCAAGTCAAGTTCACCAAGTTGGCTCAAACCAATGATTGGGTTTTCCTTATAGACAACGCCTAGCTGTTGCAAATTCCGTATGTTCCTAATAAATCGTTTTCTTCAAATTCACCAACGTTTCATCCAATGAGCTATAGCCTCAGATATTGTTCTGAGGGGGGCAAGAACTATCTGAGCTGTTGTCTAGTTCACACGACTATCCCGAGCTGCGTCAGAGCGTCGTTCGTTTGTGCCACTGTCATGACAATCAGTAGAAGGTACTAAGATTTGAAGAGTTACAAACCGTCTGATGTGTCAATGTTACCCATCTCAACCACGTCGAATGCGCTTGAGGTTATCGCTGGCAGGACGCTACCGCCGGACTCTGAACTGCTGGCTTGGTCAGCGACTTCGATGCGGTCAGTGAATTCTATACATTTACCTCTTCATGTCAATTGCTGTGACGCGAAGTCGGTACCGACCTGATTGAGTTATCAGCAGATTTGGAAACGATGCATACGCAAAATTTCTCCCAAATTCCGCTTGATGAGCTGTAAGGGCATGCATAGAGTCCGCTCTCTGACCCTGCAGCAGGTCTTCGCGAGCGGAGTTGCCGGAACTCTCCTCGATCAAAGATGCGAAAACCCAAATGTCATCTGTGCTTGGAACGTCCTCTTGGTTTTGATCGAATAGTACAACCACCGGGGTAGAAATGGCTCTGTTGACAGCCACCCTGGATGGCAGGGCCGTGGCCAGCCGCATGGTGAAGTTTCTGGGTGTGGCTGAAGGCTGTGGTTGAGATGCTTCTGCCAACGACTCTGGTGCCTGATCTGCACGAGTCTTCCGCGTCGCAAGCCGGGCAGATCGTCTGTGATGCTTCTCTGTTATGTTTAGTTGGTGGAAGCTGAGTGTAATTGCCTCCTCGGTCTTACTCGTGACTTTGCTGTTATCCTTCGATTTGTACTTCTGTCGACCCATCAGGTTGTGCCTGATTGTTTGACGTAGTGGAGAGGCCGTTTGTACTATCACTGATGTCTGGTCTGGTAGAGAGTCAGGACCCGTTTTAACTATATATGTTCACCCCCCAGCAGGCTCTATTGCTTCTATCCGATCTTTGGTCCATTTCTCTGGGTCAGCCCGCCAGCATGGTAGATCTAGGTTGCGACCTTTCCGACTTCATACAAAAAGACCATTTGTCATGCCGATCAGTACTTTGGTATCATTTACGAGGGCAGTCGGAGCTCAGATTATTGGAAACAGCAACCAAAGAATAGAAGGTCGCGGGTACCGGCACACAGCTTGCACATCAGGTGGGTATAGGTAGCTTGAATGAAACCACGGATCCTCGGCCACGATCCAGTTGTGAAGGGCACATCATCTTCATTGATCGAGTCCAGCCTTTTCAAAGGAAGCACAGAGGAAGACCAAAGGGAAAATAAGGCGAAGAACCGCGGAGTTAGACAAGTTGATGGTGGGCTGTATCATTGGCTGTTGTGGTGATGGAAAATTGATGGTGTGGTAAACACATCGGGAGCGGGCCATGAGGCACTGCCATTTCTGCCGCGTGGATAAGTACTGATTATCCTTACCACATCAGTCATTGTGGACGTTCTGATCATAAGTGCCGGCATGCCAAACCCGAGCAGCCGATCAAGTTTCCAAGCTGCTGGAATTCTCATGTCGATGATAGTGTCTGGACCCCTGGCCGAAAAGCCGTAAGTGGTAATGAGCGTGCGCGCAACTGCACCAGTTTTTCGAAAATTGAAGTAAGATCGTCCTTGACCACGATACATCGGCATCATTCCTATAAATCACGTCTCAACATCTAACCTCATATGCAGCAAACAACTGGGAAACTTGGCAAAAATTTGGAATATAACCCTGCCCTTCCTGCACATCGAGCTCACCCAGCTATAGCCATAAGCATCGACCGGTTCGTTTGCGCAGACTTTTAATGGTAACGTTGCTCCCGGGCGAGCGGTAGCCCTACTGTACCATGTACGTTGTACAGCATTGTAGAGCTAGAGACCATCGACTTACCCTACTGACTCACAGCCAACCACATGCTAATCTATTATTGCATGCATATGGTAGTGGTCCAGTCTTCGATCACAGAGCAACAATTTCGAGAAGATCTGACCTTCTTTACGAGGTGTCGAGCTCCCTGAGCTCAATCTCGAAAACGAATCGCAGGTCGCATTCTCTTAGATAGCGCTAGTTGTTCAACGGGCGCTATCCAGAAAGTTGCTCAGCTTTTGATCTCGAACACCAACCACTTCAGCATCAACCGTTCTCCGCAAGCGACTGATGACATAAGCGACAGGACAATAACATTGCCTTAAACATCACGTTCAACCGGTACCAATAACCATGTTGGGTAGTCACTGGGTGGATGAGTTGCTGACTGCGGATGGATCTTACCCTACAGTAACATATTGAAGACATCCGACGATTGAGCATCGTTCCACCTGTTCTGGCAGGATCGATCGGAGGGTCTGGCGACCCACCACCTAATGCCCTTTAGTACTCAAGGTCTGCTCAACTTGGATCGAGGCTCGCTTTCTAGGTGCATTTGGGTGATTATTATGCTGCGTGATTTTTGTAAAGGTCTCTTCCGCATATCCGAGGTGGGGCATCGGCTCCTGAGACAGAAAACTGAAGTAGCAAATCAGTGTTGCCGCGTCGTATAGCTGCAAGATGCAAGCCGCATTTCGGTCCTTGCAGCACATTCTTGAGCTGGGGTTGTCCATCGCCAAGGAAAACGTGGCCGATCATACTGTCTACAGTATTCGTCTAGCTTACCTTACACTTGAATCGGGAGCTTGCTCGCTAGGATGAGTTAAGGTCAAGAAGGCCTTTTCAAGACGCAGCAGGAGTTCTCCTAGACCCCGAGAGAGGTAACACAGGAGACATGTGTTTGTGAAAGAAGTTTGTGTACTAAGTACGATGCAAGTCGACCCAGTTACCAAACTGTCGGGACGATTGCTTGATAGAAGTGTCAGAAAAATACCTTGCATGGTCCACCGGTTGTGGCGTCGTTGTGGAGTGCTTGTTCAGAAGAGTGTACTGTAGATGCTCAGTACTTCTGATCAACTGACAAACAGTTTACAAGTGGTTGAGAAATATTGAGCTTCTCTGCGCCTCTACAGCTTGGCCACAAGATCTGGTAACAATCAAGAGACGACCCTAGGTACTGTACATACTGCGATGAATATATGTATTTCTTGGTGAAGAACCTCACAAGTTCATCGCAACGCCAAGCTATCCTTGCTTGGAGCTTCCTGTTCATGTCACCTATCTGTGTTGATATTCTGCAGAGATTTGTACGTTCTAGGCCTTCCTGACACACGTACTACAGTATGACTCTAGCTTGCCTGTTGACAGTGTGATCGTGTATCGTGGTAACAGCCAACAAATCATGTCTTGGTTAGAACAGCCGCAGCCGGTTCCGCGTGGTCCTTCGTGCGTGCTGAAGCTAGTCGTTGATCGCAGCTGTTATCGTGTTATGCAAGGAACCAGAAACGCCTCTGGTGTTGCAGAAAGTTGTCGTATCGCGGCCGCTGTGAAGCGGCTTTGCTTCCGACTCCTTCGTAGCATGAATCTTCCAGTTTCCTACTATGAGACTACCTCGAGAGATTTTGCTGAAGTTTCGTGATACAGTCGTACACAATCCAAGAACAAACATCCTCTATTTGCAGTTCCCTACCCCAGTCTCCATCCAAATCCTATCATAGACCCGGTGAGCGAACGGCATCAACCACTCTCCTGAAAAGGGCGCCTTATCGGCCTTTCCTTCCCCTTGGTAAAAAATACTTTTTAGCCGAAATTCTGCGAAGCCTTTGTCGAGATTAGCCTTTGCATACATTTCAAACAATCCATCACTCGGCCGCGGCCCTTCTGGGCTTTTCAATGGACTATCACCACATCTGAAGAGAATTGTATTTGGATCCGGTCTGTCGACCACGTGAAAATGATCAGCTAATTCCGTACCAACGGGATACGTACTCTCTCGAAGCTCTCGTTTTGTCCATAGCTGATGTTTTGTTGTATCGTTTTTGTGTTGATAGACTTCCATGAGCCGCTGGACAGTGAAGCCCCGTCCGCCCCAGATCCCTTGCGCAAACCGTTCAACAAGCTTGCTGCCACCACTCTTCGCGTCTTCGAAGAGCTCAGTATCGAGTTTCGTGAGCGGAATACGTCGGACACAAACGTCGTAAAAAGGCGGGTTCTTGTTCGGATTGAATCTGGAATAGAACATTGACTTAAAGGTTGAATCCGTGGCTACATCCATGGGTTCGAAGTGAGAGTGCTTGGTCCAGACTAGGAGACCACCAGTGGCAGTTAGGACAGTCACTGCCAGACCCTGGAGGGTCATGCTAAGGCGGGAGGGCATTGTGTGACTCGACTGCCAGAGTCGTATTGAGGGTGGTACTGATCAAGAGCCAGGTATGGTTGTCCAGCCTGAACCTGGGCAGTCCAAGTTCTGTTCAGAAAATGGATCCTGAGAAGCGGCCAAGCTTGTTGATGGACTTGAGAAAGGATCGACTATTCGAAGTCGTGCACTGGTGTATGTCGGAATGCTAAGCTCGAATACGTATGTGTCCGCGTGACACGTTCGGGCACTCAAAAGAATTGTATGTGACAGTTTCGAGATAAAATGAGTGACTAAGCATAAGAAAAGTAGATGCACGAACCTCTTCACTCAAAAAGACCTGCAACTTCGTTTAACCAGTAAACTCTGGATATCTGCCGATGTAAAGCCGAATGCCTGCTATTTTCAGATTTTGTCTACGCCAGTTAATGTTCTGCACTACTGCCTCACCAAAGATTTTGTACCGCCATTTCCTCAAGCCTGCCAGTCATGGCAACTGGACTTTTCGCCGCTCTACCGAAGCCCAAATACACAGGTGAGCATGAAGATGTTCCACTGCACGCACAACCAAAAGGACCTCGAATAGTTGGCGCAGGTGTGATCAATGAGTCGCAGATAGTTCTAAAGAAATCCGGTCCTCCTCCATATGGCCAGCGATCCGGTTGGCGGCCCCGAAATCCGGAGGACTTTGGCGATGGAGGCGCCTTTCCAGAGATACCAGTTGCTCAATATCCGCTCGACATGGGAAGGAAAGGCAAACCTTCGTCCTCTAACGCCTTAACTCTGCAGGTCGATGCGGAAGGAAAAGTCAAGTACGATGCTATAGCGAGACAGGGTCACGGCGATGGTAGAATCATACATACGAACTTCAAAGATTTGATACCGCTACGACAGCGAGCAGAAGCTGGAGATTTGAGCCTCGATCGACCGTCGCAAGATGAGGTAGCCGTCTCGACCGAGAAGACAAAACAAGCGCTCGAGAAGCTGGTTTCGGGCGCTGTTGCAGCACAGAAGCCGAAGAACGTGAAGGGTCGCAATCGAGAAGAACCTACCTATGTACGGTACACACCTGCGAATCAGATGGGAGACACCTCGAAGAAGAATGACAGGATCTTCAAAATTATGCCCAAACAGCAAGATCCCATGGAGCCGCCAAAGTTCAAGCATAAAAAGATTCCTCGAGGACCGCCTTCACCTCCACCACCTGTTATGCATTCTCCCCCTCGAAAACTTACCGCGGAGGATCAAGAGGCGTGGAAAATTCCGCCTGCGATTTCAAATTGGAAAAATCCGAAGGGCTATACTGTTCCATTAGATAAACGGTTGGCTGCTGATGGAAGGGGCCTACAAGACGTAACAATCAATGACAAGTTTGCACAGTTTGCCGAGGCCTTATTCACGGCTGACCGTCATGCTCGAGAGGAAGTGAATATGAGAGCTAAGATGCAGCAGAAGCTGGCAGAGAAGGAGAAGTTAGCGAAAGAAGAACATCTTCGAGAAATGGCGCGACAAGCACGAGACGAACGAGCTGCAGCGTCTACAAGTAGACCAAGACGTGATTCTGAGAGGCGTGAACGGTCAAGATCAAGGTCCTACTCAGACTCCTACTCCTCACGAAGCGACACAGATTACGATTCAGCTGATGAGCGTGCCCATGAGCGTGCGCTAGCTCGGAAGGAAAGACGAGAAGAGGACCAGCGTCAGTATCGACAGTCCAAGATGGGCACTGAAAGACGGATGCAAGCTCTCGCCCGTGAGCAAAATCGTGATATATCAGAGAAAGTTGCACTCGGCCTTGCGAAACCCACGGCTGCGAGTGAAACTATGTACGACTCGCGCCTCTTCAATCAAACTTCCGGCTTCGATACCGGTTTCAATGAAGACCAACACTACGATAAACCACTCTTTGCAGCCCAGGATGCAATTAGCTCGATTTACAGACCTAAGGCCGGTGGTGCTATGGACGATGACGAGGACGAAGGTGACGTCGATGGTGCGCTTGAAAAAATCCAGAAAGGTAACAGATTCGAGGCATTGGGAAAGAGTAATTTCAAGGGCGCGGACCTAGTAGGCGAGCGAGAGGAAGGTCCGGTACAATTCGAGAAAGACAAGGACGACCCATTCGGAATTGACAGCTTGATCGGAGAGGCCAAGCAGAATCAGAGTGAGAGCTCAAAGAAGAAATACGGCCTTGAGCGAGCGGAGGATAGAGAGGATGAATCGAGGAAGAGAAGGCGAATACAAGACGACGATTGAAATGGATGGCGACCACTAGGGCACCCAATGTCGCGACCAATTGAAGCTATATGAAGATACATTGATGCTTGTCACGAGCATCGTTCTCCACCATCGTTTTTCCAAGCTCTTAACATTCTGTCGAGATGCATCCATCCCACTCAAGCCGAGCAGCCAGCTTACCTGTACGTGTGAATTTCCGAATTTTACTACTTAATTCAGCTTGACAACTGTGAGTTCGAGCTAGACAATTATGTGCATCTAGAGCGTCAGATTCCAGTAACCGGATGTCGATATCACGAGACCCTGCGTTTCGGCTCTTCTGCGTCTCGGAGATCATTTGGAGAGTTGCCTTTGGTCCATGGTTTCAAGCTCTCGAAACAGATATCCATCCCTCACAAGGAGCCACCGTCTCGCAAATCTTGTCCGTTATGAGCTCCCATTGGAAGCCAGACAGCTGACACGGCTAGTAAATGCTTGGTTTGATGTCATCCCGCAGCGATCTTCAGCTTATGCGGGGACAACTTTCTCGGGAAATGATGCAGTATTGTTTACAGATACATTCGATGTGCAAAACTAGAATTCGACCCGCAGCTTATATCTCTCGTCCCTTCGCCTCGACGGATACTAGAGGCTACAACCACTGTCCCTACGTCCTTTGCGAAAAAAGCTAACAACCACTGTCCGTTAACATGTCTATGTACGTTACCAGTCTAGCATACATAACCTCTAGCCGACTCGTTTTCTCCGCAGGTACGATCCTAGACCACTTCCCCGGCGAGCATTGATTGCGGTCACGTCGGCGCATGCTCCTCTTTACCCAGATGGCAAAGAGACAGGCCTCTTCGTCACAGAAGCACTACACCCATACAATGTTTTCAAGTCGAAAGGATTTGAGGTGGACTTCGTTTCCGAAACTGGAACGTATTCGCCGGATTGGTTGAGTACGACTGAGGACTGGCTAAAAGGTGACGACAAAAAAGCTTGGGAAGACACAAGTCAAGGTTTCCGGAAAAAGCTCGATGATATGGCTAAGGCTGGTGATGTTGACCCAGATATAGTGAGTGCTTTCCATCGAAAACCTTTGTCGCATACGAATTGGCTCTTTCTACGATGGCACACTGTGCATAGCAAGGACGCAGCAAGCTAGAGTGGTGGTTTGCGGACTAGTAACAGCACGGAGCTGCGTACATACTAGGTCAGTGAGAGCCCTTGCTAACATCAACTCCTGCAGTACGGTCTCTTCTTCGCATCTGCCGGCCACGCCTCCTTGATCGACTACCCCGACGCCCTTCAACTTCAGCGGCTAGCAAGCAAAGTCTACAGTGATGGCGGCATTGTATCAGCGGTGTGAGTTCCTTGTCCACAACAGCCTTGGCTCCTGTCCTAGTTCATTTCGCGGGCTGTTATTATTCTTTTGCTATCTGAGCCCGCGTGCTCATCACAAGCTAACAAACCACGCAGTTGCCACGGTGGTGCTATCTTCCCCAACGTAATGAACCCTGTAACCAACAAATCAATCATCATTAATAAAAAGGTGACTGGCTTCACCACCAAAGGTGAAGAGGAAGAAGGCGTGCTCGACACGATCAGATCTTGGAATAAGCCCACGATCGAAGAAGCAGCTGCGAAGGCAGGAGGGACTTATGTGAGCCCTCCCGGTCCGTGGGATAGCTTCACGCAGACGGATGGGAGGATTGTGACTGGCGCGAATCCGGCGAGTGCAGAGGCGACCGCAATTGCGGCGGTAGAGGCATTTGAGAACGAGGCTAAAATTCACGAGAGAGAAGAGATGGAAGGGGCCGAGACTGCGGGGAGCAACAACCATCCGTTAGTAAAGTGAATGGGTGCTGCTAGTAGTGAGGTAGTATTTTTTCGTAGAGTAGCGGTAATTTATTCTACTATACGAATTTTAGTGTGGTTGTGATGGTTTTGTCAGTAATGGAGACTACATTTCGATGTTGCTGAACAGATGAAAAGTCCTTGCTGAGGTCTGGTAGTTCGGTCTCCGTCCACGAATGAGAATTTACATCCACAAGAATACTGTAGTGGAAGGGGGGCATAGCAGCCTGGTCCAAAAGTACTTTCCAATAGTCAGTTTTTGTCAGCAGTTTATTGAGCTCGAAAAGTCGTGTCTTTAACTAATTCATGCACTGATTCAATCTTCAGAGAGTGTCGGTTCTTTGCTGACCATTCACCAGCTCAAATACGACACGCAGTGAATGTGTACATCGGTGTCGAGCGATCGGCTGGGAGCATACCAGCTAACGACTGAAAATCCAACAAAGCCAGCCGACTGATTCTAAACACAACTGATAGCAAGCCGGGCGCCTGGCAGATGCCTCTCTTTCCATTCTCGAACAACCAAGCCTTCGTTCTTCTCTTCTTCTGATGTTGTTCCTCCCTTGATACCCGAAATCTGTCAATATTACTGTACTTCGATTATTCCTTGCGAACATGTCTGCCTACGAGGACAAAATATCGCAATGCCAGACTCTGCTCAACTACACCTTCAAGGACAGCCTTCTGTGCCTTGAGGCACTGCAAACCTTCAGTAGCCCTCTATCCTTGAAGGGGAAATACAGGGTAATCACTAAGAATGACCGCCTTGCTGTCTTGGGCGACACGGTACTCAAATCCTATCTTTGTACCAAATGGTATGAGGCTGGTCGATCGAAAGGTACCTCCATACCCAACATCCGACAAGTACCACGTCCACTGTACTAACCTCCAACCATTATCACAGGCGAATGGTCCACTGCTGAACAAACAGTTGTCCGCAATACCAACCTCGCACATGTTGGCTTCGAGAAAGGCCTTCAAGAGTGCGTTATTTTGTACCCAGGCACCCCCAATGTATCCGAGAAGACCATGGCGGCAACTGTCGAAGCTCTTATCGGGGCTGTCTATCGGGATTCAGGAATGGATGGGCTGGCAAAGATAGTTGATGTGCTTGGACTTGACCATGAGTACCTTCACGAGGTAAGGTTTTTACATCTCCCTATACCTCGGACGAGGACGCATACATCCTCAAGTAGCTAACACGGTTCTAGCAGGGGGTGACGAATGCGGACTCGACTGTGACAAGTGAGAGGCCGGTCAAGCAAGAGCCCGACAGCTAAATCTAGGCTTTGTGGACAAGGAACTCACACCGCTGATACAATGCCGCCATCACTGTAGACTTTGCTTGCTAGCCGCTGAAGTTGAAGGGCGTCGGGGTAGTCGATCAAGGAGGCGTG
>Ga0115854_10209_pt1 | contig 13681 bp, 4 predicted proteins | sample InSIn2SAF170_FD_83868 | JGI IMG/M metagenome (GOLD analysis project Ga0115854, IMG submission 83868)
GCTGACACTTTTCGAGCCGTTGTATGTAAGAAGCATGACTTATGTTTTGTAATTTCTGCTCTCGGAATCGAGCTTGCACCTCGCCAAGCTGATGTTTAGTGACCTCACTCTGCTCGAAACGCCGGCTATCAAGACCACTACAGACGAGAAGTGTAGTGATGCAAGTCTGTCTGATGGCATCGCTCAAGTACTCGTCAAGTGCTTGAGCACTATCCACGCCCTTATATGCCTCTGTCACTTGTCGACAGAGCTTGTTAATCTCTCGCGTGAGAAGGGACGCACTTATCCATGCATCAGTCTCGTATTCAACATGCTCGCCGATAGCCCTGACGTTTGGGCAGATCCCTTGAGACAGTTTGGCGAGGTCGAGATATTGGAGCAAATACCGTTTTTCCAGTCGGACACGCTCTTTGATTGAGGGCGTCGCCAGAAAGTAACCTAGATCATGAAAGAACTGGTATAGTCTCCGATTGGCGACAGACCCAGCATCGAAGCCTAATGTAGCATCGGGATCAACTTCTTCAGGGTATCCTACCTGCCTCGTGGTCAGGAAAGTGTACAGAATGGCCATAAGATTTGTGAGGAAGTTGCCCTTCTGTATAACTTCTTCGGCAATAGAAGGGGTGGTCAGAATCTGTACGGACAGATGCAGGACGGAGTGGTCTGGTTCTCTGTCGGCAACTAGATACAGTTGAGCCAACGTCGTGTACAACCCAGCAAACCGTAATCCCAGGATACGTTTGAACTGAGGAACCTTGATGACGGTCGAAATCAGGAGGTCTCGAAGACTGACACGCAACTTCTTCCACAGTCGCAGATCAAATAAGATCATCGAATCAAGTCGGATGTTTTTGCGAAAGTCTTCCCAGACAGGTAATTGCCCTTCAATGGACTTGCCTTTGATGTGTGATAATGCTCTCCAATGCGTAGATTCTGCTTGATTCTGTCGAGCAGACGGCGCACCATGGATACCTGGCGTCCGCGGGACATTCCGAAAATTCGCATTCTCCCCTTGACTTAACGAGGCTGAGGTATGGCGTGACAGATCATCAGCTGTAAGGGCAATAGCAGGCTCCGTGTCCAAGGCTTGTTGCACGGCTGGGAGCGGTGGTGGAGGAGGAGGCGGCATGGTGTCTTCGGCATCCATTCTTTCATTTGCGTCCAAGAAGTCATTGTCACCATCAGTGTCCATCTCATCCGCATCACTAATGATCTCCCCATGGCTTCGGGTAGTAGCATTCTCATTGGGCTCTATTATACTTCCAGTCATACGCGAATCCAGTTGCTCATAATCTTCGTCATCTTCGTCATCTTCTTCTTCTGCATCCGACAGGTCTGCACCGTCGACATCGACATCGTCCATATCGTTCTGATCCTCTGCATTCTCAGGCTGCTGATTGCGCTGAAGCAAAATCTGAATTGTGTCTGGAAAGCGGGTTATGAAGACATCCAGAAGACCGTGATCTTCGAGGTCCTCTCTACCAATCCTTGCATTCCAGGCTTGACTGCCAACCCTCCAGATCTGCAGCATTTCTTCGCAAATAGCTTGTCGAAGAAAAGATGCATTTCCTCTCAATACACAGCCAGCAATATCGCTGAGCCATTCTAGTATGGTACCACACATCTGTTCTCGAAAGGTGTCTCGCGCCGAACGAATCGTGACTGTGACTTTGATCTCTTCAATTATTTTAGCACGACGAAGCATTTCTTTGAGATCCCGGGAATGGCTCACGATGCTCCTACCGACATCGTTCGCTTCTTCAGCTTTGACGAGGCCAAATCTCACTCTCTCACGGCAAGCGCGAGCACACTGATCTTGTACCTCCTCTAAGGTATGTTTTTCATCGTTCCACATGACCAGGTTGTATTCTGGATTGGACTCGATATCATCGCCAGTCACGTATGTGTCCTTGTCCAACCTGCTATGAGCCTCATCTTGTTGCACAGACTCGATGGTCTTGCCTGTTCTCAAGTTTTCTGGGGAACATGAGATGACGTCGCAAAAGTAATCCAGAGCACGACCGATCGTAATGTGTACAGCCTGGATAAGATCTTCTGGTATAGCAGGCTCGACCGGAACGAAGCCTGTGGTCTGCTCGATGCTAGAGTGGACTGCACACTTGACGGGTATCTTCCACGCCTCTTCATCTCCGCAATCGCAGCACCCGCTGTTACCATTACTTATCGAAATCTCAAACTGGTGTCCCTCGTGGTTGCTCGCTGTAAAACACCTTGCGCACAAGACAACAGTGGGGTCGTTTGTGCATGTCGAACAGCGATACTTTGCCTCCCCAGCCTTCAATATGTGGCCGCAAGGATGTCCACGGGCAGCTTCTGTATACTCAATCTCCTCGAAGGCCCCCTGCGCTTCTTGCAGACTATACGAGTTCGGGAAGCCATTGGGGAAGAGTTCACGGAGATAGTCTGGTCGATCGTTCGTAAGGGACCGGAAGAGTGTTTCTAGTAATTTATTGCGGGCATCGTTGGTGTATTTGTTATCAAACTGGCGAGGGTGTTCACATAGTGCGTGACAGAGGCGGGGATCTAAATCACGAGCTGTCATGGTGATTCGGTCTCATTGCCACGAAACGATCGAAATCCCATGTCTAGAATCGCCGGAATACATTCTAACGAGTAGAAAGTCACTTGTATTATTGCAGTGTCCAATGATAACAATGAACAATGGGCAAGGATGAGGTCAATCAGGTTGTGTTTGCTCTGTTTGGACAGAGAAGAGCGAAGGACGAACTACGAAATAGGCGAGGCCGCTTACAGTTGTAAAATTGGCGTCGTACTGTTGTACTGCACGTACCCATGCAACGCAATTCAGCCACCGTCAGCAAACTTGGGTATGGGCAGGGGAGAATGAATTGTTGAAGTCGATGGTTTTTTTCTGAGTCTTGACGGCCCTATTCTCAAAGCTACACCCCCACCCCCTTGGTTGCTCATGGAAGACGTCAAGGTCGAGGAGTATGCCAATATCGAGTTCGTTTCACTTGTAGACGACTTTTTTCCCTCAGCTCGTGATCTCCTATAGATGGTCAAACCGGAACACAGTGAGTACGGCCCCCATGAATGCTCGGTGGATGAGAACAGTGGCAGTTGCTTGACGTTCTCGAAATGAATAAAATCTGTACAGTTCTGTTCTTGCGCCAACATTCCTAATAAGCAGGGCGAAACAAAGCTTCGCTCTTACACGAAATCTTTTCAGTGCTCCATTTACTCGTCTTCATCCTCCGGCGCTTGCATATATCTTTGCTTGATATCTGCCCATCGTCGCTGTAGTAGCATCGTCAGTCTTTCTGCATGGCTCACATGTTCGAATAACCTACTCCTCTGTTTATACTGTTCCAGATGGCATCTGAGGTTGTGTCGAAAGCCCTAAGTCTTCTTTTAGCTTCCAGTCTCACAGTTGCACCCATGCTCTTACATCTCAAATGCGAATGCGCTTAGGAACACAGTTGTTAGGAAAACATAGTTTCTTCGGAAAACACCACTGGCAGGGTCAGAATATGAAAGATGAGGATTCGGAGCTCTGCTCACTTGAAAATAGTGTTCGCGATCTTAGGGAAAATGTCAGTCAATTGGTCGAATGCGTTTTGGGGGCTCTCGGTCTTACGATAGGCATCTTGAGGATCTAAGTAGGGAGTGGTTTATGACTGAAGAGCGGCCTTGACAGTAGAGGTGTTGAGATCCTTCTGAACGTCGATATCGTACACACAGGAAGTTCGTTGTAGCTGGAAGCTGCGGAGCTCAACCAATGCGTCTGGGCTGAGAAACAGTTGTATCGGGAAGCTTTGCCGAGCCATCGATATCTCACTTCGTATCTCATGAAAGCCTGCTCATGACTGCAAATGGAGTGTAGGATTTCTGTCTGAGGCTTGATGTTATGTCTGAGACCTTTTGCTAAGTGTCACCAATTAGTTACGTGAGCTGCATCAGTAAGTAAGGTATAGCTGCTGTGCGGGTGTGTCATAACTCAACGCAATCCTGGTCAAAGGCTATACAGCATTTACATTGGTTTCGCTTGAGTCCAGCCAACCGCATACTGTCTCTGCAACATCATCAGCTTGCTCTTTAAAAAAGAATGTCCAAGGTATTGTCTTCCGGGATTCAAACATCTGCAGATGGTCAAGCGATCATTCCTTCCTCAAAGAGAGCAGATGGATCTACACGTAGGGAGATTCGAGTACGACCAGGCTACAAGCCACCAGAGGATGTTGAAAGGTACAAAACTCGCAATCTGGAGGCGCCGCTGATAAGCGGCGCGGCTGGTGTTCCGGGGGTAGACATGACCGAGGACATCAAGCAAGACGTAGAAGGAAAGAACAAGAATGCCAAGAGGCGTGAGGCTGCACGCCGGAAAAGAGGGATGGACTTTCAGCAGGCGCTTAACGATGTTCATGACTCGGTCAAGAGCCTGCAAATCAACGAAGGACAAGTCACTGACCATTCCGGATTGCAGCTTGAGGGTCAAGGACAGGAGCTGGATGGGGAACGCCAGAAAAAGATACGAAACCAGTTGAAAAAGCTTAAGGCGGTCAGAGAGCTCAGAGCAAAGAAGGATGCAGGAGAGAAACTCTCTGCCGACCAATTAATCAAGATCTCTAAGGAGAGCGAAATCATCAGGGACCTTGCGAAACTCGATTATACGGGTCCTGAGCTCGAAAACGAGTCAGCTCGAGATGCAAGTCAAGCTCAAACGGGTGGTAATGAAACTCCCAAGGATTCCGTGTAACATTTGGTGTTGTCGTTCCCAGAACTACACAGCTCAAGAAGGCTGCATTATCGCATGTGAAGTGCTCTTCAACCAATATGCAATACCGCGTCGAGATCGATGATTTGTTCTTCTGGCGTTCCAGAACTGGGCAAACGGCAAGCAGAGATGCTATCATTCCACAGAGTACTGCAGTGTTCGGTTTCCAGTCAACATGCCCTTCTCAACATCTGCTCTGAGAACACGCTCTTGGATTTTACCCTGAAATCATTGCGCTTTCTCAGCCAGGCATCCGAAAACAAATCTGAAGCCTACCTTGGCGAACAGACCTGTGTACATGGCTTTCAGATCCGTGTCCATTGCTAGCATGACGAGATGCTTTACCAAGCTCGAGCGCTGCATGACAAACGTGCGACCAGATGTGTATTGCGTTGAGGCGAGCGGTCTGCTTGGTCGTTGGCTTTTCGCGTCTGGTCTCGGTGCATAGCATGTTGAAACCATACATCGAGGTTACTGCGCTTACTGTAATGTGCGATGCTACAGCAGCTTTGTTGGATATGAATCAAGCAAGCGAGTGCGACATCATCCATGCTAGTGTGAACTTCGAAGATATTCCCTGGCCAAGAGCAGAAGTGTCGTCCTATCCTGCTTGACCATTCTGATCATGATACCGATCTTCGCTTGAGGGACCTGGTAATGCATCAACCCGCAGTGCAGATACTAAACTACCCTCAAGTTTTTCATAGTCTTCAGGTAGTTGAGGTTCAAAGAATGGCAACCAGACCTGATTGGCAGACCTTTCCTTGTCTTGGATTTATGCTGAAGCATTGTTTATACCTCCTATAATCAACCCGGTGGTTAGTGAGGTGGGTGAAGAGTGAGGAACGCTGCCGGTCGTGTATCTTCCTTCACAGTTCATGGTGCCTGCCCCAACACAATTGGCCAAAAGCATCGCTCCTGCCGTTGATATTGCCCTCGGTTTTGACCTTCTTTACGGCCTTCGAGCAATCTCAGATACTCTGTTTTTGCCTCATGCACCTGGTTCAATCTTCAAGTTCGCTTGCATACCCTTATTATCATGACTCACGAAGATCAAGGTTGTGACCATGACGGCGCTGATGAGACTGTGCTCAATGGCCAAGCAGTTTCTCCATTGGTCTGCTCCGGAGTCCAGGATAGTCCAGGGACGCGCATTACAACGGAACTTCTAAATAGAGGCAATGACCGGTCTGAGCAAGGCAGTATGGCACCTCCTTCGAAGGTCTACAGGATGTCACCTCCACGATCAGACACTGTTATGGAGAATCTCTTTTTCACTCATAAGCCAATAAAAGCTCCAGCTGTGATGAAGATATTCCCACGCCCAACCCCAAGGCCGCAGGAGACAAAGTTTCCCTTATCAGCCACACGAACGTTGCGTCCCGGCAACAATGATCTCCAGTCCGGACTAAACCCTCGCAGGTATGTAAATTTTATGGGTACTCGAAGTTGGCTGACACACCACACAGCATCGCGTGCGGATCCAACATGATTAGCACAGCTAACCACAAAGAGGACCCCACTCCCAGCCAGCACATTCGGCAAAGTCGTTCTCCTTCGATCCAGTTTGACAGTCCACACTCAAATCTTCCTCTGCCGGACAATGAACCATATGCCCCAGAACCGCCCAACGTTCCACCGTTATCAGTCCAAGACAGGCATGCAGGAGTGGAGGCTACTGCGGATGCTGTGAGCTCCAGAACTGAAGAGTATTTGTCGCCAGTAACCCAAGTACTGATCTCTTCACCAGTATTATCCGATCGGACTCAAAATGCTGATGGTGTCATGGAAGAAGAGACTTCCCCTGGTGGTTCTCATACACCCCGAAGAACAGTTGGGTGCCACGGACGGAAGACAGAAGTGGTCCAACATGTAAGTAGCTCGGAAACTGTACTCGGCCCGAACACTACAGGTTCACGGATAGAAAAGTCTTCGCCGGAGCAACCGCAACGTCTCGTGGGCACTTCTCCACACAACAACTTGAGTGGAAATCCATCAGAGGAAGACCTCTTATCATTGCTGATGAAGCAAAATCGGACACGAAACCTTGTTCAAACTGAATTGCAGAGAAGATATCAAACACTCAGACAGCACAGCGCCCAGCTACTTGAGGAGAACAGACACCATCGGCAACAGCTGGTCGACACGACGAAGAAGTGGCATACTACTGTTCAGAACCATCATGTGCTCCAAGCGGATGTACAGGCTTTCAAGAACAAATATTCCAAGCTCAAAAAATGGGCTTTAGAAATGCATGAGGAGTACAGTGATCTACGGCGATGTGGTGATAAAGTATTCAGTGACATGTCGGCCATCAAGACAGACATTATGAACGATGCGAAGGAAAGGATCGATCTTCTCGAAAAGTGTCAGAGCGCGATAAGTATCTTTGACACAATCAAGGAAAGTATCAGCGAGCTGAAGGCTCGTGCATTCGAGTTTCAGGACACTAAACATCAGCTTGGCGAGGTGCAAGCTCGATTCCGAGAGCAGAAATTACAAAACATAAGTCATGCTTCTTACATACAACGGCTCGAAAAGTGTCAGCAAGACACGAACAACCGCTTTCACGAGAATCAAGATCTTATCCGGCAGGACCTCGCGCAAATCTCTCATGCACTCAAGAATAGCAAAGATGAAGCTTTAGCAGCCAACCTGGCTCGTGTATCGGAGATGGTGCAAGAGATTCAAGAACAGGGAGTACTCAAACCAGCTGATCTAGAGGTTATCAAGTCTACTTATGCCACGAATGGTCAGAACTTCACAGCTATCGAAGAGAAGCTGTGCAGTGTTCAAAACAAACAACTCGACCACCATCATCATCAGATGACGGTCTTCACAACATTGAAAGAGGCGATCGATGGCATAAGACCTAATCTTGACCAAGTCCAGAGCCTGCAAAAGTCCAATCAAACCTTAGCTCTGCAAGTCCGTCAAGTAGAAACCACGTCGAGATTAGCAAACCGGGAGAAGGCAGTGACGCAGCTGTTCACAAGTGGTCTACTTGAAGCCCACAAACAAATGATCAATAGTGGACCGTTGAAACCATCAAGCGAGCTGACAAGTAAGATTGAGCAGCTTCGAAGCATGAACAATCAACTCCACATCAATCTGCAGCACAAATCTAGTGAGGCTACAGTTTTGGGTGAGGGGATGAAGAGACTCGAACAAAAGGCAGAGAATCTATCTTCGCAGTTGGCTGAGCGGACAGCTCAGCATGAAACCTCAAAGGCTGAACTGAATTTCATCAAGCAGCAGCATTCTATTGAGCTTCTTCAAAGCAAGTCTACCCTTGAGGCTGAAGTTGCAACACGAAGTCAAGAGATCATTGACCTAAACTGTGAAATGGAGACGTCTAAACGAGAATGTCAAGATCTCAACGCAAGAATTACCACTCTCGTCGAGCACCAGAAAGATTTGCAAGGGCAGCTACAAGCGAATGAGATTCAACTGTTGAGTCGAACCAGAAACCTTGAGGAATTGCAATCAGAACTTGGTTTGCTGAGAGAGCAGTGTAAGGCAATGCAGATCACGGACGCTAAACTGCAGAAGCTCCAACTGGAATCAGAAAGCCTGCGTACTACGTCGCAACGTGTAATACAACTGGAGACAGAGAACACTGATTTGCAGCGGGCCGCCGAAGGGGCTCAGCTAGTCACCAATCAACTTCAAGAAGATCTCGACAATACTCGCATGAAGGTTGGGGAATTGCAATCTCTTCAGAGAGAGGTTAAGAGCCTTCGACAGATTCGATCGTCTCTCGAAGTCACTGCGGAACAGCTCGAAGCAGACCTGCACGCTGCGCAGCAGAATATCTTGAGCGCTCAAGGGCTGCACAAACAAATCGAGGACGTGAAAGCTCAGTATGAGCAGTTGCAAAAGGTAAGCGCTGCTGCTGCTCAAAACCACACTTCTGAAACAGTGTTGCTGGAGCTGCAGCTGGCCGCTTGTCATCAAAAGATCATACAGCTGGAACAGGCTGTGGACGTCGAAAGACAAAACAAAGAAAAGCTAAGCAATGTGCAATTGTCTCTACAAGAGAAAACTCATCGAGTCCAAGAACTCGAGCTGCGTGTACTAAGTTTGAACACACTTGAATCCCAGTTGCAGATACTGACTGGCGAGTCTCAACGGAAAGGTACCGAGTTGGCAACTACGCATGATCATATTGAAAAACTGCAAACAGAAAATCGACCTGACAATGTCCTTGATGATAGCATGCCTGGCGACGAGGTGTCAGATCTATCACAAGAGATTGTCCTATCACTTGAACCAGCAGTGACCAAGGCGAAAGATGGTGAAGTCGATGGTGAAGCTAACTCGGAAGTGGAGGATGCATTTGAGAGGCCAAAGCGTGCCGCCAATATGGGGCATCCTGAGCCATTGGAGTCGGTTGTCGTGCCCAACTCACAAGATCAGAAACTCAATGAAGGTCTAACAGCTGAATGCTCATCAGAGATCAGCTCTCCACTATCAAACCTTGACCTGGAAGAATTTTTCGACAAGGAGACCACGTCGACTGCTATGAATCCCCCTATCACGGGTGCTGCAGACAAGGCTTCTACTACGAACCGTCCCTCAAATCGCCTGACAAGTGGCTGGGCCCCGGAGGCTCGACCAATGACATCGAATGATGATATGCTTCTGCGATCTTCTGACCCTGGAGAGTCAGCTCAAGTGCTTGGAAATCGTATTGCAAAAGTTCAAGTGCCTGCGAGTACTGGAGAAGTCAGTAAGCCGAATACTCGAAATCGTAAACGAGTCCGCTATGGCACTCCTGTACCACAAGTGGCGCCAGAAAGTGACCACATCGAGAATTTCACTACTCCCCTCCCCCATTCTCGTGAACAACATCGTCCAAACTCAGCTGTCAAGCGTAAGGCGACCAACGACGCCACTGAGAATGCATCGAAAATGAAGAAACCCAATCTCAAAAACGTGGAGGTTAGAGCCCGAGCCAAGACTCCTGTTGGTGCCGCCTCCCATCCCCCGCCTGACAGCACACGAGCTATTTATGATTTACCGTCTTCCAGTCGTCGAGGTGCTAGTACCATAGGTACAAATGCACCAGCTCCCGGCAAAGCTACGAAGAAAGCAATGGCAAAGCCAACACGACGGAACAAACAAGGAGCCCAGATGGAGGCGAGGTTTGGTGATAATGCACCGAGTTATTCGCAAGGCTGATAATATGTACTTGACCAAGAATACACCACTACACATAAAAATGAAGGTATAATATCAGGGATACTCTCACTCAAGCAGGTATCAGCAGGCTTTGACTCATTTCGAAGGATCTCGCAAAGCACTTGAACTTATGTGGCAAGCTTCTGCTGTAACACTCTATGTTATGTGGATGATTTGAAAAGTGTATCGGATAGTTCGATAGCCCGTAAGTATACAGAAATCAGGTAAATATCTGCCATGCTCTATTCAACCAAATATCTTCATCCATTGTATACACAGCAAAGTCGTCGAATCATATCAATCTCAGTACGCCATCTCAATCCATGAACGATTACGTCGTATAAAAATGCGCCCCCTTCGAGTAAGAATGACCACCAGCACGAACCGACACTACACTCGCTCTCCAACCATACAGCCTAACAACACTATTCGCTCCCCACACGTTCCATCAACGTAGTAATCAGTCATAAATCACCAAACACACGCACGCACGAACCGAACCAAACCGACCTGAAGCTTATCATTTCGGTATCGAAGATGATTAAGCACCACATCGAATGGTAATTACCTACAGAAGCATTTATAGCTTTCTTCTTCTTCAGTCATGTGCGTGTTTTATGATAGATTAGCAAGATAGTATGTAAATATCTCTGTTTGGGGAAGACATATATATACAGCTTTGATGATAAATTCGTTCGTTGGTTTTTTGTTTAATGTTGATCAGGAGCGAGGGATGATTTGAACAGAGGGCGTTGGGATGGATAGTTTTTATTTGAGCGCTTTTTGTACACAGAGGTCTAGAGGTGGTATATGAAGACAATACACGGCCCATCACGACTTATTGATCGGACGCCCGCTGGAGTGCAGGGTTAGTCTGTCGCACTGAATACTTCCGCCTTTGCACACTTCATCACCATCAGTCGTAATAATCCTGCCGATTTACATCGGTCGCAGCCCCAACCGGGTCCTGATATCAGCGTGATTGAAGGAAGGGCTTGGAGAATGCTGGAGCAAAAGGAATATTGTTAAATGAATCAACGTGGGCAGTGGTATTAGGATGTCGCTGCCGTTGGTGGTGTAGATTTGAGAAGAAGAGCTTCATCTTTCTTGAGCACTCGGATTGAAGGAGTACGGGGAGGTGGTTGTGCATTCGTTAAAGTAGTGCGCCATTGTAACGTAAGATCGCGAGTGTCTGGCGCGTTGTTCTGCGGGTTGTGGTTCGTAATAGAATGGACGGATGATGGGGTGGAGTGGTGGAACTTGAGTTGTTAGGAGAAGGAAAGCTGTTTGAGTTCGACACAATAGACTTGGAAGTGAGATTGAGGGTTTGAGGTGAGAATTCTTGAGAGAATGGTAATTCGGCGTGGTGCTGACGCCGCGGATAGAATAGGACGAGCTAGAAGTTTTCGATATTGGTGTGTCGAGTAGAGTAGAGTAGAGTATGATGAGGTAGTGAGAGGTCGTTTTATGTGGTCGACAGTTGTGAGAGTGATATTCGAGATTAGGACGTAGAGACTCTCGTTGAATTTCCGCAACCGTTGCTCTCACACCTCCCATGCCATATCGCGTGCTATTGCATACAGCCACAGCAGTCGTTGTAGCATCTTGCGCATGCCTCACGAACATACATCTCAACTCCCGCACCCAGGCGCATATACTCCATCCACACCTCTCAACTCCAAACCCCCATCTTCAACCATCCCATCACCCTCGTTGCACCATTCCATCCCATCCCATCCATAACTCCACAACACCCCCAAAAAATCACACTCCAACCACCACCGTCCAAATAAGTTCCAATCCTATTTATTTCCCACCTCTCTTCTGCTCCAAAAACAAAACCTGCCTCTTCACAACAGGATCATACTTCAACATACTCAACGGCCTATGCGTTCGCGGTCGTGTTACGGTTCGGAAATATCCCGTCATCGCCATGGAGAGGAGTCGGACTGCTATTGTACGGGATTTGGCTGTTTATTTTTGTTTAAGTCAGTGGGTGTTGAAGACTAGATGGAGAGGAATGGGAAGGTTCTGGGGGTTTGTAGCGCACCTTTTTTGGCCATGATGGTAGAATACGCACGGCTTGATAATTGCTGTGGTGTAGTGTAGGGGCTGTAGAGTCAGTAGTTGGAGCTGGAGCTGGAGGTGCAGATGAGGTTCGGCGATTGATGATTGAAAGTTGCGGAGAGGAGAGTGGTAAGGCTGAGTTTTGAGGTTGGGAGTGTTGCGACGAGGCTCCGCCTGCCTACGCCCGTGCTTAGAGTACAATACGAGTAAGTTCAAGTGCCAAGAACTGAGTTGTGGACTTGGACGAATATACACTCTGATGGGAAAACGGTTAGCTCTGTCAGTAGAATATCTTCATATTTTATGATGTATGATCGTTCTTCAGGCCGAACCGATGACTTCTGTTCACCGAATTCGAAGCATGCAAGTTAGAGGCAAGCCTCAGATTAATGTTTGTGAGTAGTGATAGAAAGACCATCACATAAATTTATTTCTGATGATGTAATTCTACTATGACCATTCCTAATACTATGCAATGACATGAGAAGCCCGCTATGCACCACCGACCTCCAAACACCATCTCCGCTGGAGCAGCATTGCTCATCTATTGCAGCAATGGATCCCTGAAATGCTTCTGGCTGTTGTTCTGCTTCTCTAACTTAGCCTGGTATCTATTCTGAGATCTCTGAGCCTGCGTTCGACCTCTTTGTTCCGCTCTCGTGACCTGTTGCTTTTGCATATCTGAAACACCAAGCATACCAGCTTCTCCTCTTCGCAGCAAGGCTTGGCTTCTGGGTGTAGTCTCTTGTGCATCTTCCATTTCCTCATCCTCCGTGTCTTCAATGTCCGACGCCGTTGGTGGGCCATCCCTCAGCAATCTCTGGGCTCGTGCCATTCGTTCGGCTTGTGATGGATAGTTGTGCAAATTCTGTCGGAAGTATTTCTTCAAACTGCGATGGCCAGCGACCCGTCCAGATGGAAGATGCATTTCATGCTCATCGTAGAAGACTGCATTGTTGTGATGGTGTGCATGAGAATGGAAGCCGTCTGCGTTTTTGTGTGGACGTTCAACGCCATTGGAGTGATGTCGGTGTAACTTCATTCGCTGGTATGCATCGGTGCGGTCATCGTTCGGTATGGAAGTGATTTCGTCCGAGGCTACTGATGACACGTCCGAGTCTGTCTCCCAATCAGCGTCTTCAATCTTGGCACCATCTTCCATCTCTTCATCCGAATCGTCAACCTCATCATCAGAGTATGTGCTTGAGAAATCGTAGAATTGGCCAATTTCAATCATTTCCTCTTCTCGTTCGAAGGCAATTGTACAATGACCCTTATCCCGCATATGTGTCTGCACTCCAGGTGTTGTGCCCTTCAACTTGTGACAACTAATGCACTCATGATTTTCGTGAATCTTGGCTTGTAAATATTTGATGAGACCTTCAAGATCGGTCAGGTAGTTCTGTTCGGGCACGAATAGACCGTGTATCTTGTTCATATGAACAACGCTCAGTTTGACGTTGGGAGAGTCATAGTTGCAGAACAAACATCTCGAGGTAGGAACTTCGGTGCTCACAATGGTCGGTTTGACAGGCGATAACGGGTGCTCTTCACGTTCAATACCTGGTGGTGGTGCAGACGGAAGACGGTAAATCATAAATAGCTCGTGTGCTGTCAGGCGGGGGATGGGAGGCGGCACCAACAGGAGTCTTGGCTCGGGCTCTAACCTCCACG
>Ga0115854_10211_pt1 | contig 13598 bp, 9 predicted proteins | sample InSIn2SAF170_FD_83868 | JGI IMG/M metagenome (GOLD analysis project Ga0115854, IMG submission 83868)
AGGGAGAAGTGAGTAAGTGGCTTTGAACTACACTCATCTATACCCATCAAGATCCACAATGCTGAATTCCATTTGCTCAAATGCTATTCTTGTTCTTCTTTAGTTTAATACCCATAATGATCTCTATAACACTACAAGCTCTCAAATATTCACCACTAGAAATTATTGGATCTCCACTAGCTGAAAGTGTTTCTCAGGCATTATGAGGCTTGGAAAATCCCCTATCTCTCTCAATTCCACTTGCTAAATGTACTCCACCAAACATTTCATTAGAGATTGATAATTTGACTAAGATATGAAAAAACTACCTAATGAAAGGTCTTTTTAATTAGTCCTTATGAGGTAAGAATAAATAAAAGGACATATGAATTTCCTTTGTGTAAATTTTTTAAATTATTTTTCTTAAGATGTAGACACCAATACATGACTAAAAAACCAACCTCTCTCCTACTAATAGCTTTATTTGGTTTTTTTTATCTGCCAAAAAAAAAAAAACAAGAACATGATGCAATGAAATTAATGTTGTCAAAATTCCCAAATCAATTAATTGATTAAATTAAAAATAAAACAATAAATAGAAAGTTTGCATGGCTTTCATAATCATCAAACTTATAAAAAATATATTATATATTATAAAAAATAAAAATAAATACAACACTAACATATATATAATTTAAAATTTTAAAATATTAAAAACTTTCGTAATCATCAAATTTATAAAAAAATATGTTATATATTATAAAAAGTAAAAATAAATACTGTATATATATATATATAATTAAAATAAAAATTACATATATAATTTTTTTTATTTCTTTACGCAATCTAATAAATTCCTACATAACTTACTAGGAAAATTTCTTAAACTTATACTAATATAAATTTGTAATCCCTAACCTTTAATAAAAATTTCGTTAATCTAAAATAATATATATCATAAATTTCGTTAATCTAAAATAATATATATCTAAGTGTTTGCCCAACAACTTCCCTAAGCTTGGCATTTTTAGTTATATAATTTAGGTAGAATTTGTAATCCATCCTTTCTCGAGAAGTTTTAAGATCTTAAGCCCTATGTATATTTTGGATTTGATGGAAATCTTGGAACCTATTTGACAGATGAAATTTGATGTGAGATGACGTTGAGTGAAGTAAAATGTATGAAGTAATATAATGCAAGTTGTAGGAAATTCTATATACACGGGTGTAATGAATTTTGGCTTGTTACCTTAAAACTTGCATTTACTATATATGTTATTTATAGACAAGTCCATTTTTTCAAGACTTTCATTAAAGTTGATTTACTTAAAATCTAAACTAAACTACCTTCCAGATGCATACATTTTCAGGAACTTTAGGTTACAACACTCAAGTAGCCTTACTCTATATAACATGTGTATTAGTGCCCGTGCAATTGATTTTGAATAATGTGACTTGCATGATATTAATTATTGTTAGAAGTGGGTTTTGGTATAAAGTCATAAGCTTATGGGCATAAGTTGCATTTATAAAATGTTAGTACTTATAGAATGAAAGGAGAAGTTTTATGAAGACAAACAAATTAATTCTATTAGGAACTTAAAGAGGTCAAATGATTATAAGGAATTATTAGAGGTCAAATGATTTTTAGGAATTATTAAAATGGTATGCTTGTATCTTTTTTATTTTGTATGAAGAATAAATGGCTATAGAAGGAAGTTTATATATTGAAGAGGAAGTTTATATATTGAATAATGCCTCTCATTCTCGTGTGTGTATGTTCATAGAGATAATAAGATGGGTTATTGTTTAAGTTTTAAGCATTTTAATAGCAAAGCATAATTCTATTGGGATGTGGGTATGAAAATTTTCAATTTGATCATAAATCTATTGGGATGTGGGTATGAAAATTTTCAATTTGATCATAAATCTATTGGGAGGTGGGTATGAGAATTTTCAATTTGATCTTGACATGAATAAGGTTTAATAGAATTAGTTGGTATTTTATAATCATGAAGTCAATCCTAAAATAAGAATATCTTAGAATTTATTTAAGAGCCTAACTCAAATTAAATGAAAAATACATTATATAGAAATTGATATATGCATCTATGATTTGAGGCTTGAATCCCTGACTGTGTAGCAAGAGTATTAACTTTACCTTTACTCCCAAGTCTAAATAATATGGTTCTAAGGCTTAAAGACACCATTGGTGACTTATATATGTTAAAAAGATATTTAAATAAGTCCCCTTTGTCGAGAAAACACTTAGAAAATGCTTAGAAAAGCTTAAGGTGAGAAATTAGGAATGTTATGATGTATCAAATGACAATCAATAGAGCACATGATGGATGGGAAACACAAGAAAGAAAACCTTTGAAGATATGAAGCATGGTGCCACATAAATGTTTGGCACATTATGACACCCAAAAAAAAAAAAAAAAATAGTTGGCATGTGAAATGAGGAAGTTGGAAAAAGCTTACTATTTTGTTGTAGGTGGGAAGAATTTTTGAGTGCAACACATTATGCTAGAAAAATATTTTTTCATGATACATTGTAAATCCAAATGTTTTAAGGTCACAATAAATTCTACAAAAGATGTAGTGTATCACGTGGTTCAAAATAATGGAGGGTTGCAACACCAACATTGCATAAACCAATGTTTTAGGGATGTGATACACATCACATCCAATGAAATTTTTGGAGGTTGTGATACTAAATCACATAATCAAAAGTGTAGGGATTTGATACATATCATAATTGATGAAAAAGTTGATATTAAGATATTATACACATATCACATGGATATTAATTTGATAGATGCAACAAACATATTGCATGGATAAAAAATTGTGATGATGCAATAAGACATACCTTTCAACTACCTTAACAATAAAAAAAAACTATGCATTTGATTATCAACCTAGGGTTCATATGGAACTTTTGAATTGTTGCACATCGTATATGATATTATAATCTTTTATATGTTACCAAGGTTGTAGTAATCTAATGAATGTCATAGTGCAAGATATTCTGATTCTTTCATAAGTCATCAAGCAATCCACACCACACTTGCATTCCAATCCATAGTTTGCAAGAACGTAAAGAGCACACTACATAATATGAATTGTAGGAAAGTAAATTCACATGTGTAAAAAGTAAATCACATAAGCATCACAACTGACTTGCTCTAGGATTAAGATGATATTGGTTGTTGTAATAGAAATGCAAGTGCACATGCAATGTAATGTAGTAGATCAAAAACTAATGAACCACACTTTATCTATGAAGGAAATAGAACCAAGAATCAGATTTTGTAAATAGAATTGTAAAATTGAACCAAATAAAAAAATAGAGTAATCACAATTCCATAAAATAGAGTATTATAATGTTAGCATAGAGTTGCAACAATGAACTAAGTCATGATTTATTTTACAAATCACATCATAATGATTAGTTCATAAATAATAACATTATTAATAAATGAGTTGTAACAATAAACCTACAATACAGAGTTTCAACATTAGGAAATATTAGAGTTGCAATAGTTAGAATTCAAAGTTGCAAAAATAAGAAAAACAAATTAATTGTAGAAATAACTAGAACTGTAAATAATGTTACAACTACAATATAACTACATATGATACTTCGATAAGGAGGGTTCCCTACCTCCTTAGATGAGGCACTAATTTACAAAAGCAGTATAACGCTATATGCTTAGAACATCATAAATTGAACATGAATGAAATGTAAGTTTATATTGTGGAAAATTAGAAATTCAATTATGGTAAATGACTTATGAGCCAAGAAACTAGTTTGTTTTGATTACGCAGCTCAAGGAGAGCAAGGTTCTTTATACATAATGATTTCTATCTAAATTAATCAATGAATTTTATGGAAAACCATGAGAATCAGGTTGTTCCATCTAGTTACACCAATTTTACAAAAGATAGCAAAAATCAAGAATAAACTAGCTCAATCGGTTGTGTGACAAGTGGTGATTGAGTTATCATATTTTTCTGAGTGACTATTTTCCTTCATCACTTTTTTTCCATGGGAAAATATAGTTTTTAGATGCCTAGCCAATCCAAAAGTGATAATTTTGTGGTTGATTGATGCACTAGCACAATTGTCGCAGAGATGCAACATCCTTTCTCCAGAGTTGTAGCAATGGGCCTTAGCGAGAGTTGCAGCAATAATTGTGGTGACAATTGCAACAATTGTATTGAGGTGATATTGGTAGCATGGTGTGGTGAGATCATAACATGTAGAGTTGTAGTAATGGTAAGTTGAGATTCATAGCATGAAAATTTGATACAATGGTGACAACAACTCAGAGTTGCAGCACTCATGACTTCAACTTAGAGTTACAACATCTATGCTTAGGCAGAGTTGCAACATCTACACTCAGGAGTTGTAGCATGATCTAGGTGAATATTGGTGGCCACCTGCCTATTCCATTTGGATCCCCATCATTGTTTCCTATTCATTTCCTATTTTTCAGCACATTTTTCTATTTCGACAGTTTTCTATTTTTAACAGTTTTTCAGGTCTTGAACTTCCAAATCCATTTTGATGCCCTAAAAATCGTCTTTTTGGGAAATAGGAAAATGTGATTCAAGGTCACTTTTGTAGCCAAATTAATTTTTTCCTTGGCCTTTCTAATGGGATATCATGTGCATAAAATGAAGAATGTATGCCAAAGTTACAACCCCGAGAAGTTGACATTCAAACTAACCCCATCGAGGCCCACAAGCTTTTAGCTCTTCATATCCTAGGGTTGAACTTTTGGATGTTTAGGGTTTCTCATTGTTTATTCATGAAAAGAAGGCCTCGAAGCATCATTGTAACACAGTTCAGAAGACATGTAGTCGTCACATCTCTTGCCAAAGATAAGTTTCTATCGTTCGAGCTAGTTTGCTTTCATTTTGCATGTAAACAATTTTAGTATTTGCTATTTATCAATTGAAGTTCAGTTTCACTGTATTTTTGTGTTTTTGGTTTAAATCTATATTTCATTTCATTCCTTCATAAATCAGGATTAGTGGTATCAGAGCGGTCTGATATTTCTCTATTTTTTTTGCATGTCCCAATAAGGTTGAGGTATAAGTAGTTGGGACTTAAATTTCTTGAACCCTTGCAAGACCTACATTTTGGCTGACCCCGACGGCCTCCCATGGCAAACCAAAAGAAAGAAAAGGGAGAAAGAGATCCAATCAAATTATTGCTCAAAGAAGCTCTTGAGCAACAGAGGAATTAAATGATGGATGATATTTCCCACATCCTTTAGTAACTAACAATAAACAACATGTCTTCATCCATTAGTCCCTTTGGAGGTGTCTCCCCTTTAAGATACAAGCTAATTTTGACATCGCCATATTTGAAGGCCAAATAGATACAAATGTTATAGATAACTGGTTAAGCCTGTTGGAAGGATATTTTTCAGTTCATGATTTTTCCAATAGAGAGAATGCTATTTTTGCACTGCTTAAAGTTGCCCCCCATGTCAAGGACTAGTGGGAAACTTACTGTGAGAAAAAGAGCACGAAGGATTTGGCATTGTTTTCAATTGTACCCTCTTGGAACTATTTTAAGGATGATATTAAGGAACAATATTACCCTATCAAAATTTACGAAGACAAATATATAAAATGGACCACACTACGGTAGGAAAGGGACCAAAATGTGCCAAAGTTCACAAATATTTGTCATACTTTGTGCACAATGTTAGGTATCAAGGACTCTAAGTGTCATCTAGTGCTCAAGTATCATGGTTGTCTGCACAAATACATCCATATGGAGATGGAGTTTTTAGACATCTCCTCGCTTGGCGCAACATATTGATATACTACCCAAATGGAGAAAAAACTTAAACAGAAGAAGTGAGACTTTAGTTTTATGAATCTAAAGCAAGGCAAGGGCACCCCCAAACTGCTGAACAAAGGACGGAGCCAAAGTGGAACAACCTAAGGCATCCCATCAAAGACCTAAGAAAATAATAGTAATGGGAAGACAAAGAAGGACAAAAGAAAGTGTTGTGAGTTCCCCAAGAGCTCCACTCATAACACAAATGAATGTCATGCAAGGCAATTGTTGGTTACCGAGATAAAAGCTTCAAAGGCAGATGCAGGCATCGGCTCTAAACCAAACCCAAAAAAGGGGAAATAGATAATTTATGTGGAACCTAGTGCTACCGTTGTTACCACCAAGGTCTAGCACAAGGAGCCCAAGATTCAGAGGAAGGTGAGCATCTCTTCCTCTCACAAATGTGGGTAAAGGGGATTCTAATGCATTTCATTTTTGATAGTGAGAGTGAAAAGAACCTCATCCTGAAAGAGGTTTTTAAGTGTTTGGGCCTACCAACAACACGACAACCATAGTCATATAAACTCGGGTGGCTCCACCAAGGGATAGATCTCCACATTAGCCAATAGTTTCGCCTAGCCTACAACATCAAGCCTTTCATGGACAAAGTATTTTGTGATGTTGCTTCCCTTAAAGTTTGTGACTTTTTGTTGGGCCAACTATACTTGTGGAAGAGTTATGTTTTGTATGAGTCCAAACCTCATATTTTTATTATTACTTAGGGCAGAAAATTGCATAGGATACCAGAGGCAACCCCACTTACTGCTATTTCTCTTATCTCTACTAAGTAATGCAATAAGATCATCTCCCAGACTAGGAAATTTGTCTTCCTCCTAATTCACTCTCAAAGTAACGGGAAGATATTGGCCACATTCATGGCCTCCACATAGGGCTCCTTTGCATGATAGAATAAAATGGATAAGTTTATGGAAGAGTACAAAGACATCTTCTCCTCACCCATAAGTGTACCTTTGCATTGTCAGGTCAAGCATTCCATCGATTTGGCCCCCAACCCACCTCTACCTAATGGGCCAATTTATCACCTCTCTCTTATGGGAAATGAGGAAACAAGTGGTAGATCCAAGAGCTACTACAAAAAGGGCACATCCAACCAAGTTCCTCACTTTATGGGAACCTAATTATATTTGTGAAAAATAAGGATGGGACCTGGAGGATTTGTATTGATTATCAAGCCTTGGACAAAATCAAAGTTAGTAATAGTTATCTAATTCCATGGATTAACGACCTTCTTTATCGCCTCAAGGGGGCCAAATATTTCAGCAATATTGATTTGAGTTTGGCTACCACCAAGTTCCAATAGAACTGATGGATGTCTAGAAGATTTATTTCAAGTCCAAGGAGGGTCTTTTCAAGTGTTTTGTCATACCCTTTGGTTTGATGAATTCCCATGAAACTTTCATGAGGCTGATGAATGACATATTGAATCCTTTCACCAACTCATTCATCATCGTATATCGTTGAGATATACTCATATTCAACAAGAATTGAGAAGAGAACTTGCAACATATTCGATAGGTCCTAGATACTCTATGACAACATAAGCTATGTGTGAACTAAGAAAAATTCTCCTTTGGCATGGATAAGATCCAATATTTGTGTTACATTATTGATAAGAAACGTGTGAATGTGGATCCAACTAAGATAGAATTCATTTGGGATTGGTTGGCCTCGACAAATCTCACACATCTTCGCAATTTCTTGGGCCTTGTTAATTTGTATGACATATTCATGTTGGGATTCTCTCATATCACTTGGCCCTTAAGTTACGTTACTAAGGGTGGAGAAAAAACAAAGTTTTTTGGGTCTTGGTCACAACAAAAGGAATTTATTGAGCTGAAACACTGCCTTATATCTACACCAGCCCTCACATTACTAAATCTACAATAGTCATTTGGGATTGAGACAGATGCCTTAGACAATGCTATTGGTGCAATCCTCACTCAATAAGGGAATCCAGTGGCCTATCATAGTGAGACACTCTCTAATACTATTCAAAGATACCCCACCTATGATAAGGAGATGTACTCCATCATGCAGTCATGTTGGCAGTGGAAGTATTGCATTTTGGGGAAGGATACAATCATCTACACAGATCATCGACCTCTCCACTTTATGCAGACATATGGAAAGTTATAGAATGATCACCATCAGAAATGATACACATATCTACAACGATTCCTTTTGAACATTAAATACAAGAAGGGTAGGACCAATCACATTGCATATTGCCATAGTCAGCCCTCATTTGTGGCACTAACCATTCTTCTCAAATATTGTGGGAATGACACTTATGGATGGTCGTATCAATACAAAAATGATCTGGAATTTGCCACCACATACTAGATGTTGATGGAAGGACATAAAGTTCCATACTTCCACCTCTGGGATGCATTGTTATGCAATGTAGGAAACCTTTGTGTTCCTTCAAGCAAGTGTGCCAAGTTGATTTTGGAGGCGCATTACAATTAAGTAGCACGGGACTTTGGCATGGAGAAGAAAGTGACAGTACTACAAAAGTATTTTTATTGGCCAAAACTCTGATAGGATTTTTGCAAATATATTAGATCCTACATTGCCTATGCCATCACCAAGTCAACCATTAAGAAGCAAGGTTTGTACACCCCTCTGCCTACTCCTAGCCAACTACGAGAATCCGTCTCCATCTAATATATGTCTGGCCTTCCTTCTATCAAGCATGGTAATGATTTTGTATTTTTTGTATTTGATAGATTTTCTAAGATGTCCATATTGGCTTCCTACAAGAAGAGTATGACAACAGAAGCCACTGCCAAGCTCTTCTTTGAACGAGTGTGGATACATTTTGGGATCCCACAAACAATCATTTAAGATCATGATAGAAGGTTCCTAAGCACATTCTAGTTGAGCCTTTGGTCAATGATGGATACCAAGCTCTCCAAGTCAACTGCCTTCCACTCCCAAAATGATGGGCAGACAAAGGTCGTCAACAAGATGATAGTGCACATACTGCACATGTAAAACTCCAATCATCCATGAACATGGGATTAGAGTCTCCCCCCTCTTCAACATAACTAAGACAAAGCTCTCCATAGCTCAACTAGTTACCCATTTTAGGTGGGTTTTGGATTTCAACCATTGTATCCCGTTGATGTTGCAATGCCTCTTGCAACTACATAGGAAGAATATGGACATGTTCAATTGTGAGTTAATAACGAAATCAATTTTATTGAACACATTCAACAAATATGCTATCGATTTCATGATATCTTGTATAAATATAATACTAAGTATAAACAATGTCATGATTAGCATAAGGTGCCACATAAGTTTCAAGTGGGCGACAAGGTTTGGTTGCATTTGTAGAAGGAACACATTGCAGGAGCCCATCAAAATCTTCAACCACTCTAATATGGACCTTACACCATCACCAAGGATATGGGTGACAATGTTTTAATCTAAGTATTCCCCCATTCATTGGCCCGCACTCGATATTCAACGTAGACTTCCTTCAGCCATACTTTCTACCATTATTGGACACATCTGACATTGTTGAGCATCTGACACCAATAGAGCTCAACCCAAATTGCATTGAACATGAAACAACTAATAGGATCATGGACACATAGATTAATAACACTAATCAATAGATGATCCACTTGTATCAGGTTGTCAAATTTGGTTAGCTCTTACACCAAGGCAAGTGGCTCACCATGGACCACGTTTAACATAAGTTTCCCCATCTCATGGAGGCACTCATGCAATGGGGACCATTGCTTCCTAAGGGGGGAGGACTGATCCAAGTGGATATTGGTGGCCACCCTCCTATTCCACTTGGACTCCCAACATTATTTACTATCACTTTCTTAATTTTCAACATAGTGTCCTAGTTTGACAATTTTCTATTTGTAGTTTTTTTTGGGTCTTAAACATTCAAATCTGTTTTGAGGCAATAAATGTCATATTTTTGGAAATGGGAAAATGTGTGTCAAAGACATATTTGTAGTCAATTTTTTATTATCCTCGGATAGACCTTTCTAACAGGCTATCATCCATGCAAAATAGAGATCGTATGCCAAAGTTACAACCATGAGCAGTTGATGTTCTAACTAACCTGATCGGGGCCCGCAACCTTTTGGCGTTGAACAACTCCAAGGGTTAAGTTTTTGGATGTTTAGGATTTCTCATTATTTATTCATGAAAAAATTCCTTAGAGCCTCATTATAACACAGTTCAGAAGGCATGTAGCCATCACATCTCTTCTCAGAAATAAGCTACTATCATTTGAGCTAGTTCGTTTTCATTCTACATGTAAACAACTTTTAGTATTTTCTATATATAAATTGAAGTTTAGTTTCATTGTATCTCTATGCTTTTGGTTTAAATCTATATTCCATTTCATTCCTTTATAAATTTGGATCATGTCACTTGTGTCTTTGCAAGGAGTTGTAATAGATGTTGACAGAGTTGCAGTACCTGCACTTGGAGGGTACCTATGTAGTTTTGTTTCCTATATACCATTTCCAGTACAAAAAGGTGAAATTTCCTAAAAATGCATAAGAATAAGAGATGAAATGGTATATTATGAGGATAAAAATACATTGACCATAAATTTATCATTATGGATGAAAAAGGAATTAAGATGAGATGAAAAGGAGAAAAAGATGGATAAAAGGGTATTAGAAGGTTGTTAAAAGCACACCAATTTGGACACTCTCCCCTCAACTGAATTCATTACAAATCCCCTCTACCTCATATGTATGGAAGTATCATCCTCTTTCTTGGATTTCCTTCCAATAGGGAAATTCCTCCCTTTTAGACAAGTTTTGTTCTTTCCTATATTCCTTGGTTGATAGCTAGCTAGATCACTGCGTAGTGAAAGTTTAGACATATCCTTCTATCCCATAGATCTCTATGCACTCTCTCTAGTTCTACCTTTGGGTTTTTGGGATTAAAATGGGTCCCTTTGTCAAATTTTATCCTTGGCTAGTTTCCATCTTTCATTACATCATTTTATGGTTTCCTTCTCTAATCCTCTAATATGTGCCCTATAATGTGCAATAACCTCTTGCTTATTTTTAGCCATGAACTCTATATATGAGGAAGATCTAGCCCATTGCTTATGTGTGTTAAGGACTTTTTAAGGCCTATGATACTCTACCCTAACCCATAGGTTTCTATTGAGATTCCCCTAACCTTAGGAGAAAATGCCCAACCAGCATGGTTGCTTAGGTAAGACCAATCAACATGGTTTCTTAGGTAAGACACAAATGCCCTCAATTAGACATCACCCCAAAAGTGGTTGAGTTTCTAGATTGGATCATGCAACAATAAGCCATTATGCTAGTATAGTTCACATAACATGTTCTTTTCCACATTAGTACATACATAGTGAGCCTTCAAAAATGTATTTGAGGATGTAATCTCAAAACGATTACTAGTCATTATGGATTTTCTTTGGAATAATATAAGTTTCTCCTGCAAGAAAATATTATAGTGTGGAGAGGGAGCCATGTAGGTAAGTGTTGACTCCACCAAAAATACAAATTGTATATTCTTGATCTCCAATCTATTCACTTGTTTATCCAGCTAAAAAAAATATTTTCTTCTATTCTTGCTTCTTCCCATCTAATTTTGTTCATTTCAATGTACTTAACCCATTTCTCTCTCAATCCTCTAATAATTTGGTGATTGTCATTGAAGGGAATCACCCTTTATTTGTATGATTCTAATAGTTGATTTGACCTATCTTATTTCTCTTTCATCCACATATTAGGAATATCTACCTTTATGTCTTTTTCCTCTACTATTTTATCATTTTTCTAAGTAGATAACTCAATCATGGTAGGTCTACTATTTTTTATTTGGACAACCACTTCTTGAGTTTATCTTTAGTAGGTTTTGGTCGTCTCTCTTACTTTGGTGAGAGGTTCCCCTACAACACGGGAACATGTTTCTTGGGAAAGGTAGTGGAGTTTCTCAAAATATCTTTCCTCTCTGAGTTCATCTCTAAACATTTTAAAGGTGGTATGAAGTTCCCTTCTTTTATTCTCTAAAATATTATTCTTCCATTAAAGGGATTCATATAAAGGCATGAGAAAAGGAGTAATTACTGCTTTATGCCTCCTGATGTTTTATGTCTTCTTCAGTTATTTAGTAATAGTAGCCTCTTCTATGGGAATGCTATCAATGGTATCTTCTTATTCTTCTTATGTGTATACCACTAGAATCGTAGCAAGTCCTTCTCATAGAATTTTCCTTGTTGGTTTTCGTGTTGCAGCAAAGGTTTCTATCCCCATTTTTCATCAAGTGTATGCCCAAAAAAATATTTATCATCCCCCATCCCTCTTTATAGTCTTTATGTATTAGTCGGGTTTCTTTCTTCAATCACCTCTGTTGGTTCTTATGGAGCAGTAGAGTTTTCTCCTTTTTTTGTAACTCCTCCTTTTTATTTTTCCACCCCAGTTGGTTCTTATGTAGCTGCAAGGGTTTCATTTTTTATTTTTATTTTTATGTTGTAACAATGGTGGTATACCTAGTACTTTTCTTCTTTGGAATGGGTACATATCCTAGTCTCTTTGTCATTCTTATTTATCTCTTGGATGAGGGTTTACTACCTGTTATCTTGACATCATTGTTAGGACTACTCTCATCTTTCTATGGAGTTGCAGCAGAACCCTCAGGGATTCATTCCTTAATTGGAATGCTAGGGTATTATGTAGCTAGCATAGTTGCAACAATGTATTATTAGATTGTGACTCGAGGATTTGTAGCACCTACAATTTCTAGAGCTACAACAACACTATCTCAAGGTGGATTTGTATTAGTTGTGTCTCCTCCAAGTGGAGTTGTAGCAACTGTGATATTTTCGAATGCTCTTACTACTTTGGCCTATATTCAACCTTATTTTTGTATTGCATTCTCAACCAAAAATTTTATGAACAAATGATATGAGAGGGCATCCTTGGGTCATCCATATTCTTGCACAAGTAATGTAATAATTTGCAACATCCTTGGAAGGAAAAACATATTAACCATCCTACCATGTTGCAGGTGGTCTAGTAAAATGAGGTGTTGTAAATGCATGACCTCCTAGGAACCTTCACAAGTTATATACCTTTGCACCACCACAACAACATCTCTCTATGGAGCTGATAGTGATTGTTTGTCAAACCCAATCCCTTTCCTGAATAGGGATTTTCCTAGCTTGAGAAATTGTTCCATGATATGATCTTTTTACCTTTGATGACAATATCATTTCTCTCCCATTTGTGCAAGTATTGTTACTTTACCAAAACATTCTCAATCATTTACACAAATTTTCTTGCCACTACAAATATATCTTCCCTTAAATTCATGTCAAACTCAAGGGCCACCTCATCATCATACCCTTGCAGTATGTGTACATATTCTATCCATCCATCCCATTGAACGATATCCCATTTATGGTCATATGCTTGTAGTAGAAATCTCTTTGTAGTTCAATGAACCCCCGATTTTTCCTTCTTCCCAGAGCTTTGACAAAATGTGACTACAAATTGAATGAAATGGTTTGGTGATTGGAGATTTTGAATTATGGAAGGGGGTGATTTTTTGATGGGGTGATTATGTCATTGAGCGATAACAAGAATGAGTGATGCAAGTGAATTCAAATCGAAGGTCAAGTCGAGAAATCCAATCAATGTTATTCATCATGCACTTTTTAAAAGGTGCACCTCTCTAACTTACCATAAGTGGTCATCATGCGATGTACCTT
>Ga0115854_10212_pt1 | contig 13573 bp, 10 predicted proteins | sample InSIn2SAF170_FD_83868 | JGI IMG/M metagenome (GOLD analysis project Ga0115854, IMG submission 83868)
CCTGCGTCACCGAATGGTTCCCAGTCAGCAGGCGCAAAATTCACAGCTTCATTGAAGTTGAAGCCATGATTGAATCCGGCATGGTAAGCTTGTGGGAACGTAATGACGAATTGGCCAGCGCGTTGATCAAGAGCATACACATTAACACCCGCCTTCTTGAGCTGGCTCGGCGGCAGGATTGTAACAAGCTGAAACAAGAGATCGGGTTGGGTTTCGAACAGTTCTGGTACTGCATCACGCATAGCAGCCTCGAAGGCGAGAGCGTCTGATGCAGGGATTCCGTACCATGTCTTCGTTGATCCAAAATGTTGGAAATTCGCGGAATATGCATAGTGATCCTCATTGTGCCAGCAGAAAGTCGAAAAGCACATTCCAACGTAAAGCCATGGCACTGTCATGCCGGAGATGTCTCCCTTGATGTGGCGGAAGAGAGAGTCAGGATGGAAGGGCAGGACATTCAGATTCCACGGATCTCTTGAATATTTGTCCAATGGATTCTTCTCAATTGTTGGAAAACCACTGCCGTGAGTAGTGGAATGAATATCAGCTCCATACTCAACCTCAACAGACTCAGTGATGTCCTCAACGAGGCGCCAGAACTCTCGCTCCACTTCGTCCTCGGTTGGAGATCGAGGTCCTTGACCATCCTGTTGCAGACGCGAAGCAAAATACTGTTCCTTGAAGCTATTTGCTTTTTCCTGGAACGAACGTAAGGAATAAATATTGCCCTCTTCGAAACCATATTCGTTGTTTCCAACCAAGCATTTTGAGCAATGCCATTCGTATTCGGGTAGTGAAGCTAAGGGCGGATCGACGCAATAACGGTGATAGCCTAGATCGCAGCTATCGCATACGAGTATGTTGGGTCTGTCGTTTGACTGATTACAAGTTTCGCATCGGTCGCCGAAACGCCGCACAGCTGATTTGCCTTTAGCTTGAGGGGTCGAAGGGCGCATTGTTACTATCGGTGCGTTCGGCATGTCCTTCTTTGACCTCTTAGGCCGGCGCCCATCAGCTGTGTTAATTTCCCCGTTTGTCCCATCCGAGCTATCCTCACCGTTGAGGCTCTCGTGACTCAATGCTCTTTTAAGTGGGTTGGATTTACTGCCATTTGCTGCAGGACTTCCATTGGTGAGTTGACGTGGATGCGAATGGCCATTCTGTGTACTGCCATTCACAGTTGTGAACGTTGGTCCTGAGACAATTGGTGCATGTGGTTCAACCTTCACTACTGGTGGTGATCCATGGTTGACAGCAGTAAATCCTGAAGGGCTATTCACGGAAGCGAAGCCACTGGCGTTGACAGGCGTGAAGCCTGAAGATGACACTGGTGGATGAATTGCTGCTGGCGATGGCGAAGAGATCACTTGTGGTGGGCGAGGCAAGTCTACCGACGCATGTAGAGCCATCGATGCCTGGACAGCAGGCGAGCCGGTTGGCAATATTGGCGGTGCAGATTGTGGTGGTGGAGGAGGAGCTGTCATTGGTGATTGATTCTGTGATTGCGCAGGCGCAGGAGAAAACGACGTTCCTGCTGCAGCACCATACTCGAATTCTATCTGCTGATGCACGCCTGGCCTCGCATATTTGAGCCACTCTTCATATGGATGGAGCCAGCGCTGGTAAGAATTTTTGAGAGATGTTGAGAGTGAGGACATGATCTTGCCGCTGTAACCCAAATCTCGGCCTATCTCAGCCCATTTCTTTTCTTTGCAGACATTTTGAAAGCCACCTCTAACTTCCACAGCCTTCTTGAGCTTGTAAAGATCTAACGGCCTCTTGTCGACGCTAGGGAACCGGTTCAAATGCGTTCCATATTGCTTATGAAATTTGGCGAGCTGGTCTAAGTAGTTCAAATTGGTTCTGTTGGATCCTTCAACGAGGTTTATTTCTTGCTTTCGAGTTCGGAAGTGAAACTTTTCGGAGTCTATCGCAAATCCTGGATTCCAACTGTCCGGTGGTATAATCTTGCATATACCGTACTTGCTAGCCTTTTCAGATATGCTTCTTATATACTCCATAGGATCACGAAACTCGGCTTCCGTAGGCCTATAAGTCGGGGCCTCTGGCAGGTCATAGGGTCGCCGTCTTGGAGGAGGATCGCGTGCGGAAGGATGACCCTTACGTTCCACGCTATTGAGGTCCAGCGGCCTAGGCTCACGACGAGCGCTGTAAGGAAATGACGGAGGACCGATGTGCAGGCCATTGATGTTGGGTCGAGGAGCGTTTGCAGCGTGTTTTGCAGCACTTGAGGCTGTGCCTGTTCCTATTGCCGGTGGAACAACCATGATGATGTAGTTACCCTTCCTTCAGTTCATCAAGTAGAGTATGCTAAGCGATAATCATCGGAAGGCGACAGAATTGTTGAACCTTGACAACCGGAAGTCGATATTTGTAACTGGTAGATGGTGTGCACACGATATGGTGAGAAGTTAGAAATGCGATTGATGTGGTGGTGCCGCAACGTCGGTATATGCTGGATGAAAGGCTGCACACTGCGATCAGGAAGTGCTAACTGAGCACTTCAGATACTGCTCTTCACATGCATGCAGCCTTGCAATAACTGTCACAACAACGTGGTGGAAACAAAGTCGTGCTGCTAGAGTGTCGACCGCAAAGATTATGAAGTGGGTTACGGAGAAGTGGTGAAGAAGAAGGCACAAATGATGGTGGTGTCGAGTGGATGGTACCACACTGTGGAGGCAAGAGGAACTGCTCTTTACTGCTGCTGCCTCAGATACAACAATAAGCACCGCTAAATGGCTCGCTCAAGCGCTTGAGCGGGTACGAGACCGAGAACTCTCCCACCGTGAGCGATTCGCTGCACGACACAAAGACCTGCATCCACATGATGACTGCACTTTTGACACGCTCGCAGAAGAAGTGCCTCAAGACTGCGAGCTGCACATTATCATCCGGGACGAAGAGCTGGAGGAAGAGGACTATCAATGCAGTCATTGCAAATCTTTCACGTACTTGTCACAATTTCGTTGTGAAAAGTCCAGAAAAGTAAGTTGCTTGCTTCATCCAGAGCAGCTAGATTGTTGTGAGGTTTCTCCATCAGAGCGACTTCGAGGACCAGAGCATGTGGTTATTGTGAGACATACAAATCATGAGCTGCGCCAGCTAGTACAAAAGGTTGTTAACAAAGCCAACGTGCCACAAGCCTGGGAAACCAAGCTTGAGCATTTACTCGATGGAGAGGCCCAACCATCCTTAAAGGCATTGCAAAACTTGCTTGCCGAAGGCGAGAAGATCGATTATCCTCTCGAAGGCTTGGACGATCTTGTCGATTTCGTTAAGAAGTGCAATCAATGGGCCGAAGAAGCCAATGTCTACGTGACTCGAAAGCAACAGAATCGCCGTAAGAATGAGAAAGCTTGGCGTAGGTCGTCGACGAAAGGTGGCAAGCCTGAGGAGAAAGAACCCGAATCGCAATTGACCCTTGAAAGAATGAAGCAGCTGATCGATGACGGTGAACAACTGGGTTTCTCGGCACCACAGATGGAGAGCTTGCAAGAGAAGCTTGTTGCCATCAATGATTGGCGCGAGAATGTCAAGAATGTCTTCGAAGGCAGGATGCGAAAGTCAGCAGAAGAGCTCGAAGCGATGCTTGATGAGGGTCGAGGCTTCGGCATTGCTATGTCAGAGCTAACGAACCTGGAAAAGCTACATCAACGTGCAGAATGGAGTGACATGGTCGAAAAGGCTAGAGAAGACATGCTCAACCAAAACCTAGAATTTTGCAGGGATCTACTCAAACGTTCAAATGACCTTGGCATAATTCAATCACATCCACAAGTCGAGTTTTTGCAAGAAATGGTCCGGAAGGGCGACCTTTGGGAAATCAAGGCAAGGGAAATTATGGCAGCTGAAGATGTTCACTACCCCCAACTCGAGGCACTTCATTCGCAAGTTCAAAGCCAAGGCTTTCCAGTAAATAAGGAAACCTTGGATCGGATGGATGCAATACTTGCGAAAAACCGCGAAGCAAAGCGTCAAATCATAACTCTTGTAGAAAAGAGTCGAGAGGCTGACTTCAGGAAACGTCCGACGTATGCTCATGTCAGAGACGTTATGAAAGGACTGGAAGACCTCAATGGCAAGCCTCATGGTGCGGCTGACCTCGAGAAGGAAGTGAAACGTCATGAGGATTGGATGCGCAAAGGCAAGAAGCTATTCGGCAAAGCTAATGCACCTCTACACATCCTTGAGCAGCACATGAAAATCGTGGAGGATCGCAACAACTTCTGCTTTGACTTGAATGACACTTTTAGACCACCAGTCGAACCGGCATCACGGGAGGCTAGTCCAGTCGAAGGGCAAGAGAAGCCTGCAGGAGTTAATGATGAGGAGAAGCCAGTCTTCTGTCTCTGTCGACAGCCCGAGGCCGGTCTTATGATCGAGTGCGAGATTTGCCATGACTGGTATCATGCCAAGTGTCTCAAACTGGCACGCGGCAAGGTCAAGGAGTACGAGATGTTCACTTGCCCAATCTGTGACTGGCGTGTAAAGATACCACGGGACGCGGCACGGCCAAAGCTTGAGGACCTTCAGAATTGGGCAGATGAGATGCCTGGTCTGCCATTCCAACCAGAAGAGGAGGATCTTCTAAACCGTATCGTCGACAAAGCACAGGCTTTCCGAGACTTCCTTTCTCAGTACACGAGCGGCAATCAGCTGTGTCGTACGATCGACGAGATGCCAGAGATGCTGTTCTACCTTCGCAAGATCGAAGGCGCAGAAGTCTTACTAGCATATGAGACAAATGTGTTTAGACAGGAGCTACACAAGTGGCAGCCTATCGCTCCTGAGCCGCCACCAATCTTCGATCAAAGCTTGTCGACCAGAAAGCCACGGCCCACAAAGCTCCAAAAATTAATGAAGGAGTTTGACGTGAACAAGCCTGAAGATCTGCCATCTCATCTACGAACCAAGACTTACATGAGAAGGAAGCCGACTGAATCGTATCCCACCGGAACATTGATGCCTAGGCCACTTAACGAGTCACCATCCATAGGTGGATCTGTTGACAGTCCCACGCAGCTTTCTGGACATGCTGGTGGAAATACACCAGATGCTAGCAAACCAGGATCGATCAGCGGACCAAAGGTTGTTCGGGCCTTTGGCAGTGACTTTGTTGGGCCCTCACCCTCGTTTGCCAATAGCTTTGGCGGCAATGGTGCAGGAGATTACCCTGAAACGACGCCGTCGCCTCTATTCAGCCCAACTGGTGAATCAGCTCCTGGTCGAATGCGTGATGCCATGGTTACAGCAGCACTTGTTCGAAGTGCGCAAAGCAGAGGCGAGTCTGACCCTTCATTTCCATTGTTTCGGAACAATGGAGACGGCGATGAAGACCTACGTTCCGGACTTGCAGGAACACCTGGCGACCAGTCAGATAATGCAGGAAATGATGGAGGATCACCAGTGGAAGGCGAATATGATGGTTTTTTCAAACAAATGACGAACCAAGACGATGATAATGCTGATGAAGAGCATCCTCACCTTGAGCACGAGACCAGTCAAGCAACCGAAGCTCTTGAAATGATCAAGAACTCCAACGACGACGAGGAAGAGACCAAGGGAGCTGGTGACGGTCTGGGAATTGAGTTCGCTGGAAATTAGCTGGGCAAGGAGTCTACCTGATCAAGAGACGACGAAAGATACCCGGTATGGATAGGGATGAGAAAATGACGGCGTTTGAGGTTTTAAGGTGTGAAGATACAACAACAACATGGTAAAAATATTAGAAACCACAGAGCAGGCCCACTTTGATGGTATGGACGATGGAAGTGTACTGATGTATGTATGTAATATGTACCAAAACCCACCATGGTGAGCTCTTCCACCATCAATGGCATCTACTCTCATCCTCACTTTGCGTTAAGGACGACATAAGTCTATGCACGTGGTGTTTACTTCGTGACTTGCAGTCTTGAATAACAGCCTATTCTACCCTTAGCATGTCGTACGGCGTGCTGCTACCAATATTCAATACCTTGTACAGTAGCAGGTGAAGGAGTGGCCGTTTTGCTGTCAAGGACTGCATGGCGTTGTGGCAGAAAACAAGCTTTCGGACACAAGCTTACAAGGGTACCCCGCGGCCGGACATGCAGCGCTAGGATTTTAGCCTCAATGAGCATCATTCATGATCGACACACGGCAATCACGGACTGGTACTTGGTGGAAGAAGTGCATCAACTAATGTAACCTTGGAACATCACACTGCAGCTCGTTGATCTTCCAACATCACATGGGACACACGATACAGGTATATGACCTTTACTCAGGCCTTCTCATGGCATTATGTCGTTACTGCTGTCGCTCTCATTTTCGTTTCTTTGCTTAACATTGAGGTCATAAATATGCAGCTTTCCACTTTTTGCTCGTATCTTTGGGTGTTGAGCTCGAGCTTTGTGCTTGGTGACCAGAGCTATAATTGGGGCAGTCCGAGTCAATGGCCGAGTCACACTTTCGGAAGTTCGATTCCGAGTGCGGCGGCGAGTCAAGCTTCGAGTCAACCTCAGAGCTTAGCATCAACAGCAGCAAGTGCTGTGCCAAGCCAGTCTCAGAGTCCAGCATCCACGAGCCCAACAGCAAGCCAGACTTATAGCTCTTCCGCCGCGACCTATACCAACCCCATATACAACCAGTTCGGTGCTGACCCATGGGTCGTCAAGAATGGCAATTATTACTACATGACTTACACGACTAACGATAATGTCACTATCCTCAGAAGTAGCGTCTTGACGTGCGTCCTATCGCCCATACAGCAATCTTTGCTAACGTGGTTGCCACAGGGACTGGGACAATGCAGACATTAAACTCGCCTTCCAGCCTCCCGCGAATATGTCTTACACCTATGACAACTGGGCTCCAGAATTGCACTACTTCGACGCCTACCAGAAGTGGTACATCATTTACACTGCAGATGTTGACCCTGACTCACCTTCCCCGGATCAGGATATGTTGTGTGACTTCAGCTGTCCGGCTGTAAATCATCGCATGTTTGTACTTGAGAGCTCAGGGAGTGATCCGTGGGATAGCGAGTACACGATGAAGGCCGAGTTGGATACGTATGATCAGTTTGCCATTGATGGTCAGTTTTGGATGAGAGTAGATGGACTGGTTGATGCTAACTATGAATAGGGACATATTTCCAATATAACAATCAGTTGTATCATGTTTACAGTTGTTGGTATACGAACCAGACGAGTTGGCCATCTATGCTGTGCATCTCGGAAAGTAAGTTTCCTCTGTCCTCTACCTCGAACTGTTAGCTCAACCTGGTGGTTGGGCTCTCCGCCTTCAGCCGCTGCTTTCAAGCTCATCTTGGTCTAAACTGTCCTACCTGATCTTCATGCAGCTTCTTCATGTATTCCCACTTCTTCCAAACGCTGACATGCCCAGTGTCCGACCCCTGGACGGTATCCTCCCCCCTCTCATCCCGCACAATAATCAGCAAACCCGACCAACCCTGGGAAAAAACCCCCTACAACCGCACCATAAACGTCCGCCTCTCCTCGAACGAAGGCCCAGAACAACTCATCAACCCCACAACAAACCAAAACTTCATCATCTACTCCGCCGCACGCTCCGACAACCAAAACTACTGTCTCGGCCTCCTCGAACTAGTCGCCCCATTCAACCCCATGGACGCGAACTCGTGGTTCAAAAACACAGCGGGTTGCGTGTTCTACGAGAATCCAGCGGAAGAGGCGTATGGTGTGGGTCATGCGAGTTTTGTAAAGAGTCCTGATGATTCGGAGTGGTGGATTGTGTATCATGGGATGAGGGACTATGTTGAGGGGTGGAGTGATAGGACGATTAGGACGCAGCAGTTTAGTTTTGACAATACGACGGGGTGGCCTGTTTTTCCGAGACCGGGGTATGGGCCTTATCCGGTGCCGAGTGGGCAGCAGTGAGCATATCTAGGAGGTGGATGACGACGATGGGTTTGGATTGGATCTAGGAAGGAGGAGAGGGGATCTTCGTTGTTGGTCAGGTTGGATATACACAGCAGCAAGCTAGTGTCGAAGTCATATTCTCATCTGGGCAAAAAAGCTATGCCTATATAGATACCTAAGTATCTACCAACCCGCGTCTATCTTTGTTGCCACCCTCCTTGCCACTGTCCCCCCAACACAGCTACATGTACAGATACCTTTTATTATCCAGACCCCTTGCAACGATCTCCAACAAATCTGCAAGAAAACTCCATCCCTCCAACAAAAGCCACCTGCGCCGTTCATCCCAAACAGGTCGCGACGCGCCACCCATCTCAATGCGGGGTCCCCGCAAATCGTGTTTTGTCATCCATGACTAATGCAAGTACCTACGTTTGCCCCATTCTTGGATCTGGGGTAACACCATAGATCCACTACTGGACCTCGAAGCACCGATCCTCTTCTCCTCTTCTCGTTCATTCAAGGTTTGTTCATTTTGAGGGGTCACGGTTCTCAGAAGATGTGATGGGCTGGTTTGGATTTCTAAGGGATGTCGAGTCGAGGCGAGTTGAGTCGAGTCGGGGTAACGGATGTCTTGCTGCTGCTCTTTAATAAGATGTGAGTAGGAGGAGTGGTGTTGGGGTGGTGGTTTCATATCCATCACGAAGGCAATTTTTTTCGACTTCGAAAGACCAGGTATACCTCTTCATATCGATCGACTACTGCACGTAAATTTCGTATCTGTGGAGTTCTCAACGTAACGCAACGCAAGACTCAGCGACAATATCATCACGATGAAAGCCCTCGTCTACCGCGGCAACAACAAAATCGTCCTCGAAGACAAACCAAAACCCGAAATCCGGGACCCAACCGACGCAATCATCAAACTGAAGTACATCACAATCTGCGGCTCAGACCTACACATCCTACAAGGCCACGTACCAACATGCGCGGAGGGCACTACGCTCGGCCACGAGGGCGTAGGAGTAGTCGATAGCGTCGGCGACGGAGTCAAGAACTTCAAGGCCGGAGATTTGGTGTTGATCGCATGCATCACGTCGTGTTCTGCGTGCGCGATGTGTAGGCGGGGACTGTGGTCTCATTGCGACAAGGCGGGTTGGATACTGGGACATACGATTGATGGCACGCAGGCGGAGTATGTGAGGACGCCGCTCGCGGATTCGAGTCTGTATCATGCGCCAAAGGGCGTTGATGAGAAGGCGTTGTGTATGTTGAGTGATATTGTGCCGACGGGGTATGAGGTTGGTGTTCTTGCGGGAAAGGTTAAACCCGGGTCTAGTGTTGTTATTGTTGGGGTTGGACCGGTTGGGTTGGGGGCGCTGATTACGTCAAAACTGTATTCTCCGAGTCTTGTTGTTGTTATTGATAAGGATGAGGGACGGCTTGAGGCGGCGAAGGGGATGGGCGCGGATGTGGCTATCAATGCTGGTGATAAGGATGCTGTGAAGAAGGCGAGGGAGCTGACTGGTGGGGCTGGGTTCGATACTGTTATTGAGGCTGTTGGTGTGCCGGCTTCGTTTGAGATGTGTCAGGAGTTGCTGTCGTTTGGGGGGAATTTGGCTAATATTGGTGTGCATGGGAAATCGGCGACGATTGCTATGGATAAGCTTTGGGGGTTGAATATCTGTAAGTTTGGATCAATGCGATGTGGTTGTACGGGGCTGACCTTGTCTAGGTATCACTATGGGGTTCGTGAATTGCACTTCTACAGCTTCGTTATTACGCATGTTCGAAGCGGGTACGCTGAAGTTGGACACCCTCCTTACTCATGGTAAGATGGACATACAACACCTTGAGTTCATATACTGACTATGAATTAGAATTCAACCTTCAAAAGGAAGGTGAGAAGGCGTATGCTACTTTTGGAGCTGCAGCCGACCACAAAGCTCTGAAAATGATTCTGACCACATAACTGGCAAGCACAAGGAGCAGGACCGGCCATTTTTCTTTCTGAAAGGTAAATGGTCGGTGCTAACCTCGTGAGCACTGGCACACTGTGGGCAATGCCTTCCACAGCCACTCCTTTTGCTCGCTAAACACATAGGTTCCCTTAGTGTACGCCATCCAAATTGAAAGACAAATTGGTGTTATTGTTGAGTAATAGGTGAGCATTCATGTATTTGTCTTTGTATATGTTCGAGATCTCAATCAAAATATGAGGATAGGGTTGTGTATTCAATGCAAGCATCTCCAGCGCATCAGTGAACCAATTGATGTCCAAGCACAGCCCTCCCTTCCAACTCTAACCGCCAGTAAACCTCCAGGTGATGAAAAACCATAACTGTCCGGTAGCAAACTAGCCCACCATCTCCAGAAATTAAACAAATAGTTAAATGACTCTAAAATAAACCCTCACGAAGGCATCACCTGAATGTTAAAAATTGAAGTTTTCCCTTCCCTCAAAGACTAGTCTGACGTCCATTCCGCTCCCTCTCCCTTTCAGCCATCAGGAATTGCTCCCTCCGTTCTCGGACTAAAGTAGCTAGATCCCGGATCGGTCTCCCATCACTAGTAAGGCGACTCACATATGCTTCACCATCTCCCTCGCGCATGTCAGTCTTCGGTGCCATTGGACTCCATACGTCAATACCGCGGTCTTCTGAGGATCTATCATCCTTCCCATCGTGGTCAAAGGATCTATTGCGGCTTCCGGAGTTGTCCAAGTCACATTCACCGAACAGCCCGCTCAACCTTTTCCAGAAGCCTTTGCGCCCACCCGCAGATCCAGAACCTTCATCGCCCACCGAACTTCCTGGTCCAGAACTGAAATTACCCTTCTCCACAATCACCGTCGTAGTGGTATCCGTACCCACAGACCTCGACCTTCCACCCACACTCCTACAGGGATGCTTAGATAAATACAACCCCCTCCTCGCTCTAATCCCCTTATTCCGCTGTCGTCGGCGCTCGATCGCGGCGAACGGGGGTAAGCTAGCGAGATAGCGATATGTCAGGCGGAAGGGGCAGTATTTTTCGGTTTTGGCGTAGTGGCGTGGGCAGTAACGGCGGTATGTTATGAAGAGGATTGCGTGGAGGGTTGGGAGGACTAGGAGGAATGTTAGGAGGAGGAGGGTTTGGGTTGTTAGAGTGGGATGGGATTGGGTGGCGGGTTGCGTCAAGGGAGTTGGTGTTGATGGTGGTGGTGGTGGTGGTGTGACTGAGGTTGAGGCTGGGGATATTGTGGATGGTGGTATTGGGGTGGTTGTGTTGCTGCTTGAGTTCGTGGGGTCATTCGATGGTGGTGATGTTGACTGTGTTATGAATGTGGTTGGATCTGTTGTTATTATTATGGTTGAAGTCGTGGTTGGTATGGAGACTATGGTGGTTGTTGTACTTTCCTGGTTGGGTACTGTCAGTACCGGTACATTAAAGATCTTGGATGAAACGGGTTCGATGCTGGGTTTTGCGGGTGTAGGGTCCAAGTCTGCTGTGAATATGATTATGCCTGCTCCAGGGCAGAACCCAATCGGACAGTCAGGACAATAGATACAAGTATATATCATGTCTGCTGGAGAAGGACGATGAGGACGTGGATGTCTATAAGTCGAAATCTTATATCTGCTTTAAGCACCAAAAAGACCGTGTCCACTTGCTGAATAGGAAGAAGAGTTTTGCTTTTGAATAGAAAGGGGATCAGGGTAGAACCGGATAGGGCAGTATGAGTAATGTCACACAGGCAGGCGTTTGGAACCATGACTTACCGTACAGGCCAGCATCGGATTGGGGCGGAGGCAGTTTGAGGTTGTTAACGGACATACATGGAACGTCACTTACATCTGACTTAGCTGGCGTACTCGCAGGCTCCAAACTCGCCCACGCTGACAAAGGTATGGGAACGATAGTTGTTATCGAGGTCGTGATGATAATAGACGGAGCAGGTGCCATTGTCGCGACTACCCCACTAGATGCGGGAGACACAATCAAAGAACCTGGAGGATGCCCGTTAGAAGATAAAACGAGTAGGATATTGCCTGTTGAGAGCAAGCAGGATCCAGTTGATAGTGGTATATAGTTGTCACTGGCTGACCTGAGGACGAAGGTGATATCCAGTTAGGGGAATTAGGCAGACTCGGACTTGGGGACCTCATACTCGTGCTTGGGGCATTCGTAGACACTGCGGACAGTCTTGGAGACTCGATAGAAGACTGCCAAATATGAGTATGGTTGTTATGATAAGATGCATGTGAAGTAAAACTAACGCTTGTAGTTGAGTCGTGAGAGGTCAAGGGTAAACTCATGGTTTCAGAGGTGATACCATTGGCAGTGGTTGCTGGCGTGTCAGAAGGATACTCATCAGATACTGAGGAATACACGTCTTGACTACTTTCCGCAGTTGCATCAGCAGTGCTGTATAAGTCGGACCACGAGCTGGTCATCCATTGTGGTGATACCAACATCCACGAGGCTGTAATCGTGACTGAAGTGCTTGTGCCTTCCATTTCTCCCGTACCTGAGCAGTCTTCTGTACTCGTGATATCAGTCGTGATGTTCAGAAATTCAGGTGTGGTGTCAGTGCTCGCAATTGAGGGAGGCGAAACCAATGTTGTAGTCTCGGAGGAACGTGGATCATCGGTTGTTATAACCGTGTTCGAATAGAGAGAGTTGTGAAACTCCCAAGACGTCCTCCAGGGCTCTCTTGGTGGCCAGTCAGCCCTCGTGGTGACTGCGTCTTGCGTGGCTTCTGATGAGGCTGTGATGGAAAAGCTCGTTGCATTCGGGCTACTCTCAAGGCTGAAGACTGAAAAGCCAGAAGGTGACGGCATTGCTGAGCAGTCCTTCAAGGGCGAACAGGATCATCTTGTGGTCGAGAAGTTCTTATACAAGCAGACACGACCTTTAAATCCTCGTATTGAGCATATTAGTTTCGTCTGCATCCCATCCCACCTCTTCGATAGCGTGTTTCAGCAGCATTGGAGTCAACCGAGCGTTTGTACCCGTGCAGGTCTTGTTGTCATGATTTCACATTGAGACATCTGTTCAGTCAGTGGGCAATCAGGCCAAACGATAGGAGGCAAAGAACATCGAAGTACATATGAAAAGTCAAGCCAGATTCTTGCGGGATAAGTCACTTCATTAGCAGCTTATGGTCGCGAATTAAGCCAAAGCAACCTTTCGCCAGCAAAACCAGTAAATCTAGAATGCACCACACCCGTTGCCTGCTCCTCAACGCCGATCACCTAACCACTAGGAACCAGGAAGGTCGATCACACAATCTCACTCTGATTTCTGATTAGCCACCTACCAAAGTGAATTCAACCATATATCATGGCTAATTGTGAGACCCCCTAAAATGTAGCGATGTATATCATTTTCAAATCTAGCAGCAACCACCAGCAGAGCCCGATTGGACACCTTGGCCTTGGCCGACTTGAACAGTAGGCTTGTTGTTGACTGTTGTCGTACCCATGCGCTCCTTGATTTGTCGAGCCATAGTCAAGAAGGCTTGTTCAACATTTGAGGCGTTCTTGGCGGAGGTCTCGAGAAAAGGGATACCCAGGCTATCAGCGAATTCCTACTTTGTGTCAAAACGGATTGTAATTGTATTACCATTAAGCGTACCTTTGCCACAGTGTACTCAACCACCTTCTTATCAGACATATCAC
>Ga0115854_10216_pt1 | contig 13504 bp, 11 predicted proteins | sample InSIn2SAF170_FD_83868 | JGI IMG/M metagenome (GOLD analysis project Ga0115854, IMG submission 83868)
AATTACGACGGCAGTAGCTAGTTTCATTTCTTAGACGGAGTAGAGTTTTTTGAACTATGAGGATAAAACGAGACGTTGGGGGACTTTCTATGACATAGATTTTGTAGATTTCTGGGGGCAATTGGACTGAAACGGATGGAGCTGGACTGCTATGAACGAAGTCTGAGATTCTTTGATGCTCTATACGCGCATTTGGATTATGCTGCTGGGCGACGTTAGTAGCATCTTTTGTTGTCTTATGTTATCTAGCCAGACAACAACTTCCGTGCGAGGCGGAAAGGGTGTTTAGTGAGATTTTCCGTGTAAAGTGTCGTTATCATTGATTGACGGGTGTGTGGCATTGTGTGCGCACCCTCGCGGGAAACCTCAATGTCTAGAATAAAGACAGTCTGGAGCTTTAGTGGACCTTGTTCGAGCTGGGATGGCTTGTTTATATATTTTATTGCTGAAGGGTTTTGTTTCTGGTTGTATTTGTTGTGAGGCTGTGCGTATTAAGCTTGCTACGGTCACTATCAATCTATGTTCAAGACTAGCCCTGATTTCAGCGACTTGAACAGTTCAATTTCCGACAAGCTGTCTGCGCCTACTCTGCTACCATCGAAAGTATCTTGACTGAAAGGGGTTTCGAAAAAAATAGGAAAGCTATATGCAAGTAATATGAAAAACGTATCATCGACGTAGGCGAAGGCTGAGCTCGTTGTGTGGGGGCGAATTGCTTTTTGGCCAGCGTCCTATATATTGAGGACGACCCCGCACATCCTCAGCCTTGCCAGCACATCGTCTATTCCACTCTTACTGCTACAGTCATATTGCACCCAGAAATCTACAAAATCTATGTCATAGAAAGTCCCCCAACGTCTCGTTTTATCCTCATAGTTCAAAAAACTCTACTCCGTCTAAGAAATGAAACTAGCTACTGCCGTCGTAATTGTATAGGGAATTAAGAGAATTAGCTGTTAGAATTCTCAAATTAATGATTATAGCCAGAGGCAGCGGCGCGTTTCATCGACGACGACCATTCATGTCTCGATGTCACCAATCTTGGTACGTGTATATGCATTAGTTCTTTGTTCCATTCCGCACAACGAAGATGTGAAAACACAGTACACCCACTACAACCCCATCACAACCCCCCCATCCCTCCTCACCCAACATTCACTTCACCTCACTTCACTTCACATCACTTCACCGCATCACAAAGACCATAACACCCAAATTCAGATATCGACGCATTGTATTCACACCCTACGGTGCCCGTCAACCATCCGACCCATCACCCTAAAGAAAAAAAGCCTCTACATATGCCTTAGACTAGACTATGGTTCCTCCATAATGCTCATCCATTAACTTCAAGAAAACCATATCCCGTCAAAAAGGCCCTATGCCATTCGAATAAAAAGGTACCAAACCACCATTTTGAAAATCCCAGCAAAGTCAAGTCCCACTCATCCATTCCTAATAGAACATCCGAGCGAGTCTTCTTCTTCTTCCATCAACTGAATGACAGAAGGAGACCGACGACAAGCTAGAGAGATCCGGTGGTCTGAGTATCCGTTGAATGAAGGGGAAAGGAAAAGTACGTCTGGCACTATTCGAGAGTAGTGCGGAACGACTGATCCGAATCTCCATCATAAGTTGAAACTCCATCGATAAAACCATATCCCATCGGGATACAACGTCCATTATTTTTGTTGGAAAGAAAAAGGGGGAAATTTAGTGTAGAAAACTTCGATCATATCCGTCGATACGCTGCCAAGAGGAGACGGAAGAAGACCAATGCCATGCGAACCAATTTATACCGAAGTATGCATGGGTAGCTGGGCTAGACATGGTAATGCTTCGAGTCAAACTTGGGCTCATGCGACAATTGCGATAACCGAGTAGAGCTTCGTATGTAAAAACCGTTCGCAAGATAACCGGGGGCATGATCGTTATTCGTGCTTCGTAATTCATAATTGTACAGGGGAAAAGGTGGGTATGTAGAAAAGCCATGATCGTGCAGCCGTAATGCGTGAGTCATGGTAAGGGGGGTCGTAATCGTCGTAGTCGTAATTGCGATCCGGAAACGTAGTGTAAAGGGGAAACCAATCATACTTAGAAAGCCAAGGGTTGAATCCAAGTAGAGAAGTGAAGTCGTTCATGGGAGTAGTCGTAGATCCCGCGGACGGCAGCCGGCTTGAACAAAGAAACGCTTCGCCCTGAGGTGAGTCTGCGAACTGTCAGTTATTCGGCCTGTTGGCACAAGGGACTGTAGCATTGTTCACCTTCCAATGTTGCTGCGCACGTTCTGTGGTTCTCTAAACACCCGTGTAGACCTCAGTGCCTCGGGATCCCTCAAGACCCTTAGGGATGTAGATCTTCTTGCCGTTCTTGTTGATGACGAAATTCTCCTCAACATTCTTTGGGAACGGGGACAGTTCCTCGTCCTGGCTCTGAACCGCGCCGTTGCCGTTGCCGTTGCCGTTGCTATTGCGCTTCGAGAGGCTACGGACAAAGTCGCCGCTCTTGTGCCACATGATCTTGATACGGTTGATGAAGCGATCAACGCAGTATTTGCGCTTCGGCATGCGCTCAGCGCCGGCAAAAGTGTTGCGCCTAGCCAAGGAGAAGTCTCGAGCTTCGCCCTCGCGGTCTTGCATGTACTCGGGGGCACTACCAGTGTAGTGGCCTGCTTGAGTGGCTTTCTTGCGGCCCGTGCCTTTGCGCAGAGTGAAGCGGTCCTTCTTGACCGTGGTGCCGTGGCCCTCACCTTCAGACGCCTCAGAGCCCGTGTCGACGCTCATATCTTCTCCTGGCATGTGTAAGTTTGTTGGCGGTGTCAAGGCAGAGAATGGATATCGTTCACCTGCGGCATGGGACTGGTCGCTGCCACGGAGACGAAGCGGCCCAGTCGCGTTGCCGCTGGCGTCAAAACACTCGTGCTTGCTAGAAGAGAACATACCGAAGCGGCTCAAGCGACGAGCTGGCTGGATTTGGTCGTCCAAGCTGGAGACATTGGCGAGGATGGAAGGGGAGCCCGGACTATTGTTGGTCGTGTTGTGTAGGCTGGCTGGACCCTCCTCGCCGTGGTACTCAGCGGAGTCACGACGAGCAACCTGGTTGCGGAGCGGAGAAGGAGCCTGCCCGAACTTCATGTTGCCGGCGGGAGTTGGCAGAGATATGTCAACAGAAGTTGCAAGGAAAGCGTAGTTTTCGATGTTATTCCAGGGGCGTGTGTCGGTGGGAGTACTTGTCACGAATGAACGAAGAGACCGCCGCGAAGAGAGGCGGAACTCGAGTGACGGACGCAAGTCGTGGTGACCAAGAGAGTGTGAGCGTGTGCGGAGGAAAGCAGGCGAGGGAGCTTCAAGTTCTGCTAAAGGAGTCCGGTCACGTGCACGCGTATCGTAGCCCCCTCTGCGCTGCACAACACCACAATCACTAGCGTCCTCTTCAGTTTCGTCCGCACTATCATCGCCAGCCCTTGGGATATCTTTCAGATCCTTGTCCGTCAACTCCTTATAGAGGGTGTCATCAATGACGACCATATTAGGAGAGCCAGGCATTGGCCGCAGGCGAGCAGAGGACCGCTTGGGTGCTGGCCCGCCAACCTCATTGAGCTCCTCCATCGCATGCTCCATGATCACTTGCTCAGCAATGAACTCTCCCACCTCGCCGAGCTTGTAGTACTCTTTCAGCGAGGGGATGAACTCGGATAGCCGCTGTGTGAGGCCGCCGACCGACGGGATGGTGAGCTTGTCAATCTCCTCCATGAGCTTCTCGGAAGAGTATGGGCGCTTCAACGGCATCAAGTCCATGATGGTAGTAGCCGCCTGGGTTGGATCGCCCGTCTTCTCAAGTTCGTCTAGGCTCGCAAAGAAACTCCGATACTTCTCACGAATCTCCCGTGCCGACGCCGGCCGCAAGAGTCCCGACTGCGTCAGCTCTTGAAAGTCAACATCGTCTGGCATACCGCCCAACAAACCCGAAGAGTGTATGTCCAGCGCTTCATTCAGCTTCCCGATCAGATCCATTCGACTAAAGTTCATCGAAGGAAGACCGCGGGTGTGTCCAAGTTGACTACTCTTGCGATGAAACGACCTTGTAGATGGATTGCGTCCAAGCATTGCCGTCTCATCCACCGACGCTCTGAGACTAGGTTGGCGACCAAAAGGAAACCTAAAGTTGGAGTTCTTCAGATTGCTTGCACTTGTATTGAGACTCGAGTCTTCGTGCGACTCCTCCTTCAGGTCGGGAAGATAGTGCAGCGGATACCTATAAGCGGAGAGCCTCAGATCGGTCGTCGTCTCATCTTGGCCATTGCCTTGGGTAGGTCTCGACTCTGCAGTATTGACAGAAGGCAGGTTCGATGTATTACGACCATGCCAGACCAAATGGGTAGTCGTTTGGCTGTAGCGCCGGCCGTTCTCTGGGGACTTCACAAAGGGCATTGGAGAAGACTGGACACGGGACCTCGGGGAAGCGACATCATCAGGCGAATACACAGACGAAGGCTCGGCAATAACTGGAGACGGGGTGCTCAAAGAGTGCTGATGCATAAGAGGAGTAATGGGACTGTCTAGCTTCTGCGCAGAAGTACTGTCCTTTGTACTAGCACAATGTTTCGAGGACAGACGGGTCGGGACCTGCTTCTTCGAAATTATTTTCTCCCTGGGCAACGCTTTCTCAGAGGTCCTGATCAGGTCCGAAGGTAATTGCGTTGAAGGTTTTCCTGTGGCAGCATTCTGCGGGTCTTTGGGCGGATCCAGCTTTTGAACATCTTCGCTTGATTCCAGTTCCGCGGTCGCTTCCTCTTTGGCTTGTTCCTTGGCTTGCTTCTTTCCGAAACCAGACTGTGCCTTGGAGAATCTCCGGGGCCGGGACAGACGCACCAAGAAGTCTGCCACAGCCTGAGTACGCTGTGCCTCCTTCGAAGAACTAGAGTCCCTAGGAGGAACTGATGGCGGCTTCTGAATAACGCTATCCACAGAGGAAGAAATGGAAGTCACCGTGGAGCCATGTCGAACGCTGGGCTTCGAGTCGCCACTTCGAAGTTTTACACTGGTCATGGAGAAGTTCGACTCGCGTGGGAAAATCGGAGGTTGCTTTTGAACCATCAAAGGAGTAGAGGACGTCGGCATCTCCGAAACTGGTCTCCGGATGATTGTCTCGACACTTGCCAGGCCTGACGATGGCACCCCCAAAGGAGGCATAGAGACAGCCCGTTCAGGGGTGACTGTATCCTTGCACGTTTTGAAGGATCTTCCGTCTGAGTCCTTGCGTGGCTGTTCAAGGAGCTCAGGCAAGTCTGTGCACGACTTGGCCGATTTCGCATCCGAGTCTTTGTATGCTTTCTTAGGCAGATCCGTGCACGATTTGAAAGACTGTTGGCTAGAGGACCTTTGCGTATGGCTACTGTGCCTCTCGTTTGGTTCCCCCATTGAGCTTTCTGTCTCGGCGACTGCATAGTGGTCTTGCTTCATCTCAGTGTGCTGGTACCCATCCAAGAGGTCCGACATGCCGTCCTCGGTAGAAGATCCAACCGCAGGCTCATTCCCACTTGCAGTAGCCATCGGAACGGAGTATCGGACAGCCAAATCCTGTGTTGATGAGTCCATGACGCTTGATTTTGCCTGTGACAGAACACCGGATCGATGCTTCTTCTTCTCTTCCAGCTGCATGGAGTTTGCTGGCTCTTCTTGACGTTGACCGGACCGCACATGCTCTTCGTTTTCCTGACAGAAAGGTACACCTGCCTTTTTGCCTTCCGATGAGGACTCCGACATCTCAACGCCGTCAGTAGTCGAAGCTGGCTCCAGCGCAGCCAGAATCAGTTCTCGAGTGATCCGGCGTGGGACGGGTGATGCAGGTAGCTCTGCCACAACAATCACCTCTCTAGTATGTTCATCAACCTCTTGCACGACTGAAGCATCCACTTTCTTCGGCAACTGGTCTGGTGTTCCTCGCTCTTCTAAAATCGTCTTGATTCGATGGACAAAGCCTGTTGGTACTGCGTCCGCCTCTGGTTCCATGAACTGTTCCCGGTCAAATTGTTCGCTGTAGTCGTAGAACAACGGGCCTGTGGTGATCTCGTCTCTCATGACCCCGGAGACGTTACTCATCATCACTTGAGTACCTGTTGGGCTGATCAGGACTTCCATCGACGCGGGTGGTGTCGGCGGTGAAGTCGCATCGGAGGAAGGGGCGTCCGAGTCGGTTCGGTGGTTGGTAGAGCCACTGGAGACAGATCCCTTAGCTGGTCTGTGAGCCATGCGAGCTTGCTCGACCACTATGTGGTGATGCATGGGTAGAAGAGGAGGCATGTCTGGGTATGGGCTTGTGAGGTATGTCGGCGAGAGGCTCCGTCCAGGATGGCCTTGCATCACGTGGCCCCTCTCACTACGATGAGCCGATACGTCGGATGGAGTTCTGGCTCTCGAGTGTCCTCGGGGTCCATGATGCCCCGGATTTCCGTTAAAGCGTCTCGGGTGTGTTCCTGTGATGTCGCTCAGCGCCGGCGAGGCAGGCCGATATCCCGGACGTCGAAGTCGAGTGGGATAGTGATACGGCGACCTAGGTCGTTGAACGTGTTCGTGCGTCCGCAAACTCGCAAACGATCGATTGCTAGAAAGTCTAAATGTCGGCTGGCTGGTGTATGTCATCGAGAGAGACCGGTGTCCATCCCGTGAGTTGCGAGAGCGAGAGCGGGGAAAGAGCGGCGAAGAGCCTGGAATGTTCATGATGGTCGGAGACAGCGTGTCAGGGATGTACTGTGGTACGTTGCTCTCTCTTCCTCGGGGCCGCGGCGGTCCAGATGATGAGGGCGGCCATGCTCCGTGATTTGAGGAGGCCCGCTTGGACGTGTTCGACTGCGAGGAGGCCGTCGACATGCGGGAGCTTGCGCCGCTCCTACGAGGGGGCGCTCGAGGCACGTTCGCCATATGCATGGAGTCGTACGATGTCAGGCCGCCGATGTCTCCAACTTCGGTGGAGGTCCTAAGCATCGACATTACGCCTGCGCTTGAGAGGTGTTGGAGGTCAGCTCGGCCGCCGATAGGAACATGAGCCTTCTGCAGGCCCCGTGAGCCCGCCGACATGTTGGACGCCCTGCTGGTGCGGCCGCTGGCATTGGGATCTCGATCTGTGAGAGGCATTGTGGCACCTCGGACCGTGACTGTTGCTCGGGATCGAGCAGCTGTAAGGTGGAGAAAGGATAGAGGTTGTGGTGAGAATGGCCAAACGTCGGAGAAGATGTCGGCAAAGTGATACCGCGGGCCTATCCAAAAGGCGGACAGCACAGCAGCAACGCAACCTCGTCTCCCTCGGTCCAAAAGAGAGGATATTGAGAATAAAGGCGAGATGCAGAGAGGAAAGAAGACGGGGAGCAGGCTGCAGAGAAGTTATCTTACGATGCGGCGGTGAGCCTTCCATCGCAGCGCAGCGGACCGGCAAGAGCGCCACGACGGCGAGCAAGCGCACATGCAAGCCCCATACCTACACAAAGCGACGATGCAAGAGAAGAAGAAGCGGCGTCTCAAGACTTGGAGATTGTCTCACATAGCGTACTTGCACATCCCAAGCCCAGGATGCGCCGACGTAAGAAATCACAGACCTTTGCCATTCCCCATTCCCCAGCTCCAAGGATCTAAGCGCCCTCGAATTCACTCCCTCAGGAAGGACGATGAAGCCCATCAAGTCATAGTCATCACAGTCTTTAAGCATATCAATAACGAACCCTCAATCGCCTTCATTCGCCGCCTATTGCACATTACCAACTCGATCTTCCACGCTCTTCAAATTCCAACTCGGTTTGTCATTATTAGCTCGTCATCGCCGCATTAAACAGAAAGGGCCCAGACATATGTTACAGATCCAAGAAAAGGCTGATGCAAAACGTGCATCCAATAAGAACCACGCCAAGAAAGGGGAAGGGGTATATAATCGCAAGAATCGCCAAACTAGAATGCCCGCTGGAATAACAAACATGGCAGCCACTCATTCCGCAATGGTATCTACAGATCCATGCTTCTTTTTACTAAACAACCTCTTGAGCGACGAGAGACTAGACTTCTTCAGTAAACGCCCCCGTGATGCTGAAGTAGGATGATTATCGAGAGAGGTCTGAGAACGCTGCACAGGGGTATAAGCTCGTTCTTCTATAGGTCTGGGGGATGTGAGTGCAGGCGACATGGCACCGTGACGTCCTGATATGGAATGTTTCGGTGTGCTAGGGCCGCTGCTGGGGAATAATCCGAACTGTGCGCGAGGATACGAGGATTGGGATGACGCCGAGCGAGGTTGCACGCCCGTAGGCGATGCGAATGAACCACCAGACATTGAGGAATACGCCGAGTCTTTTCCTGTCAAGGGTGGGCTGTGCTCGCCTTTGCCTTCTTTTGCTGCTATCCGGTCCGGCACTATTGTTACATTTGTGTCACTATCGGACTGTGACGTATGCTCCGTTTGTTGGCCATAGATAGGCCGGGGTGTCGTGCGGTCTGTATCACCACGTGGAGGTACTTCTTCGTGCCCATTCTGGCCTGACGGATGGTCCTGGCCATGTGGCCTTAGCGGGTCGACATTCCGATGTGACGCAGCTGCATCGGTGCTTGAGGTCTGCGGGATAGTCGTTGCCGATTCAGCTGTGTCGTGCCGCTTGAGAGATTCGTCAGAGTCGGAGTTCTCAGAATTCCTGGTCTGATTGCCATGCGCTGGTTTGGTGCTCAGGCGTGATGGGGGTGTACCGGCGTCAGCTCCTCCGTCACTGCCAGTAGGAGGAGACGGCATGAAGGGTGGTCTTTCGCTCGGCACCATGGGGAGAGGTTTGTTGTCTGCGAAGTTCCGGAAGGCGCGGGCGGAGCCTCTTGAGTTCGATGAATTCCTTGATGAGGATCGGCTCGCAATCTTAGCGCATCATGTCAGTTCGAAGCCATAGTAAGACGGTTGTGCGAGAGTGGCTGTAGATCAGCCGTGAAAAGGGGTTCCTTACCAGACTTCGTCGGCTAGCAGCGCCACAACGTTTCTCGATTTCGTTGCAATAGCTGCTGACCTGAACGAGCACTACTCCCAGCTTTTCTGCTTTCGCGACCAAGCTCTGCAGAAACTGTGCCCACCCGCCAGTGTTTCCACACATCGCAGAGTATATCCGACCCACGTCTTCATTCGTGTCTGCCCACGCATCTCCGATATTGAGCAGATACATGTCGAGATCCTGGTTCGCATCCCGGAATGTTTGTATGTCGATGAGGTAGTCGTTGAGCAGTTCCGACATGCGATTAATGGTGCGCTCGATGGTAATGTTTCCGTCCAGGAGCTGGGCGCGATACATGCGGTCGTCGAGAAGGCGATCGAATTCGTTCACATGCTCCATGGGAACCTTCAGGCATTTCCGCCGAAAGAGCATATCCTTGAGGCTGCCTTCAATGTCCTCATTGGCCCTCTGCAGGAAGCTGTCTAGCTCGTTGACATGCTTCAGCAAGATGTCTGCCACATCGGCAACCGACTTTTCCAGGTGTTGGTGCAGCAGATGCACCCCAAACACAATCTGGGCGACCGTCTTCAATAGGGGGTGGAACTTCCCCTTCGGATTATTCCGCCAATGGCAATTGTACGTGAAGTTCCATGACAGCTCGGACGATGCTTCGAGATCTCTACATATCAGCTGCTGGCGAGCCTCGAGGGTTTTGTTGGGGTTCTGGAAAGGCACGAATCCGGTCTCGCCCGTTGCGTCAAGCATGGACTCCTCGAAGGGTGCCTGCATGGACGGCAGAGGGTGTATCGGGAACGTCATTATGTACTGGTCGCGCTCGCTCTTCCATTCGAACGGGTTGGAGTCGGGGGTTTCGTCGAGGCTCCGGCGCTCTCGCTGCGATGGCCGACGGAAGGGAACCATGGCGATGTCACGCCAGCCCAACCCAGCGAGCGAAAGATATATTAATGCAGCGTCTCTTAGACGTCCGAAGGCCGCGGGACGGGCTTCGCCTGTGTTCGGTCTCTCGTGCAACGGACACGGGGCTCAGGACGGCGTAGGCTGTGCATAAGCATGGGAGGGCGAGACGGACAGCTGCTCCAACGAACGACGAGGAAGATGTCCTCCTCAGTACAATGAGAAGACAAGACGGCCGGCAGAAGGCATGATGCTTCGCGAGAAGGCAGCACTCCGGCTGGTAGAGGGTGGGAGGTGCAGGAGTCGGGCCGTCGACTGCCGCGTGTGAGGTCGAGGAGAAGGCACGAAGCTTGGGATCTTGAGGGGGCGTTTCAACGTTTCTCTCTCAGCAGGAGTCAGCCCGCGGACCACGCGCGATCTGCAGCTGCAGCGGCCGGGGTCGAGGGCCTTTTTCTGTTCGCCAGGAGAAGGTTGCACCCTGAGTGGCCGGCGCCCCCTGCAGCCATTGTCTCCAGTGCCACGAACGGTCTGGATTAGTGCCCGAGACGGCTAGGACGCCTCAGCGGGAGGAGACGAGCTCCCCACCACGAAAACATCGCGACTGGCCAAGACGACGCATGCTGCTGCTGCTGCTGCTTCACCACGCTTCCTCCGCCATTGACGACCTCTCTCACTGCTGAGCCAGGCGCGACGGCGTCAATTGCAGTCACAACCCTCGCGCCGTCCACGTGTCCCATTACCTCTCGCACCACCACCCGCCCATCATGCAGTCTCCACCAGACCAGGCACACGACGAAACACCCTACTCGACGCCGCTCCCATCAACAGACGAGCCGCCGATCTCGCCCACAGCCCCTATCATGGGCGTCAACGTTAACCCGCTCATTGCGCAAGTAGCTGCAAAGATCGCGGACGTGATCAATGACTTCAAGCGCGAGCTCGACAATCGGGACGGCATCTGGGCTAAAGCTAGCGGGAGGCTCGAGCTGTCCCTGAAGACGGACCACTCCGAGACGTATGAGCTCTCAATTGTACCAGATGCGGACGGCGACGAGTACCCCATCACCGTCCAGGCACGGCCGAAGAGGGGCAAGGATGCAGTGCAGAAGGATTCGAAACCTATCACAGCTCTGATTGCAGCCGCCCCTGCCTCGTCAACATACAAGCCCACGCGACGAGCGTCGAATGCAGAACTGGAGAAGGACATTGTGTCGCGGAAGAAGAGGCAGCTTGACCATGGCGAGAACTACTCGAACAAGCGTGCGCGTACCGACGTCGACGATTATGAAGACGTAATACCGCAGATCACAAAGGAGGACCTCGATAGTCTGCTATCAAAACTAAGAGAAGACATCCAGGAAGACACCTCGGAGTGCGTCAACCACGTCCAAAAGCTGCTGCGGCGGTTCAAGGAGGAGTGGCATGAGAAGAGCAAATGGGACTGCGAGCAAGCGTCAGCAGGTCGAAGCAGGGGACCTAAAAGGGACTCAGCAGTCGCACATGGATCAATGCCAGAAGCTGGCGCATTTCCCTCGCCAGACGTAGACAGAGACGACCTAAACGCTCCCGTGCCCGAGCTGATAAAACAAGAAGCAAAGCTTGTTTCGAGCCAGATACGCTGGATTGAGGAGTGCAGACGTGTCGCAACCGATATCCATGATCAGCGCGAAGAGAATTGGCGGACGACTAGCGCAGGTTTCCACGACCGGAACCGTCAAAACCGCGAGGACTTCCAGCAAAGGATACTCCACGAGTCCGACTTGCAGGGGGCGCTCTTGAACCAGATCCTCAGCGAGGTCAAGGCAATTGGCCTGTATACCCAGAGCATTAAGTGGGAGACTCCTAGTCACTTATCAAATCACTCACCGTATCCTCCAGTTCCTGCCGTACCACCGTTCCCTATCGAATCCCCTCCTAGCCCTCCGGGGCGAGGTAGCGGGGGTCGTGGTGGAAGAGAACCGCGTGGTACGGGGCATGGTAGGTACTAGGTACAAAGCAAGCGGACCGGAATTGGGACTACAGTGTGGGTAAGTCAGCATGGTGCTAAGCAATAACGGTAGGTTGCTAGTCAGTCTTACAGCGGGATACCAGCATGATACCAGGACACTTCGGGCGCTCCAAAAGTTGTTTTTAAAGGGCGCCAATACGTTTCTTTCTACAGCCGTGGTACTTTCTACACTAATTAAATAGGCGATCCACTCTATATCCTGATCATCTGGCCTTTGTCGATATGAACTGTTCATCTCTTTAGGCTACCAACCCCTCCACCTCACCCATACATCCACTACCTTATCCCCACCCATCTCCGAGTCCACAACAAGATACCAACCAAATCCGGCCCCAGCAACACTGTACCCATGAAAGTCAGTACAATTCCTCAAAGTAAAAAGACCATCACTCCTACCCAGCTAGCGCAGAGTCTCTTCAAAAGATAGCGGAAGTACACATACCAAGCATGATTCGGCCAAACCATCAACTTGTCCCCAATCATCAACTCCCTACACTCCGCCCTCGGACCCTCCCAACTAAGAATCCCATGCTCCTGACTAACCTTACCCACAATCCATCCCGTCCTCTTCCCCCTCTCATCATAAACAACAGAAGGACTATCAGAACGATTACCAAGATCAGACGTAACGATACCCCACCCAGGATAACTCTTACACGGCTCGCGTCCTAGCGCAAGTGAACCCGCTGAAACAAGCGCCTCAGGTTTCTCGCGCTCATCATACACGCTCGTCACTTCGACCAGGACTTTTACGCCGATATGCTCTTTACTTAGTGGTGCGAAACCGCGTTGTGAGACGCCGGTGGGCGGCCGTGCGTGTGTGGCTACTTGCTGCAGATCGAGAAGCGGGTATACACCTGCGTGTAACTCTACCTTATACTTCTCTCCGAGCCGCGCGAGAAGCGTCTTAAACTCTGAAACCCGCGGGGAGGAAGAAGAAAGCATGTTCTGCGCCGCGGTAGCCGTCGGCGTCGCGCCAACCGTTAACACGAGTTTCCCAGAGAAAGACGAGGGCACGCTTTGTGTGGCTATTTCCAAGTCCTGGAGTTCTGCGAGGAGACCGTTTGCGGCGTCGTCTTCTGAGGAGCCAGCGTAGGAGTGTCCGAAGTGCGAGTAGAAGCCTTTGAAGTTTTCGCCTGCGAGGTTTGTTACTTTTTCTACTAGGGTCTTGAGGTTTGGAGAGGTGGTGCGTATGCCTGCGCGGTGGTAGCCGGTGTCTATTTTTATGTAGATGCCGATTGGGATGGTTTTGATTTGGTGATGGAAGGCTTGGAAGGCGTCTAGGTTGTCGATTAGGATGTTAATTGATCCTGGTTTTAGTTTTGAAGATAGGTTTAGGAGACGGGGGACTGCGGATTGGGGGATGGGAACGCCGTAGAGGATCTTGGTACGGTATCAGCACAATGAACGCGTGAAGAACATTTCTCTCGTGAGGAGAGAGGAGTTGAAATAGGGGCGCTTACACTGGCTTCTCGCCCTCGGGCCTGACATTCAAGGAGATAGGGAAGCAGGTTTTGGACGTGGTTGACGCACTCCGAGGTGTCTTCCTGGATGTCTTCTCTTAGTTTTGATAGCAGACTATCGAGGTCCTCCTTTGTGATCTGCGGTATTACGTCTTCATAATCGTCGCC
>Ga0115854_10218_pt1 | contig 13431 bp, 7 predicted proteins | sample InSIn2SAF170_FD_83868 | JGI IMG/M metagenome (GOLD analysis project Ga0115854, IMG submission 83868)
AAGAATTCATAAGTAAAGGTCTAATAGATGTTCTTCCTAAGAGAGATTCCTCTCGATGGCGGCGATGGCGGCGATGGCGGCCCTTTTGGTCGAGCGAGAAATCCCTCACCATATGAATAGTGAGTGAGTAAATGCAAAATCACATATATAATACACGAGCTCAATAGCGCATGCAGAGCGCCACCTTATTCTTTCAGACAGGATTTCATAGCTGTACCGAAGGAACATACCTTTGCTTTACTTACCATATACCAGAACTTGGAGATAGATCTTCAGCCCTAGACCTGCAATCAGAGCATATTTGTGTTGGTAGTCACCGGTAGACCTTACAAGACAGCTGCTTATGGAATCGTGGGATGGATCAGGAAGTGGAATTGGTTCATTAGACCTTGTTCAGACAATACACCTGCCACAAAGACTTTCTATCTAGCTACCCTATACCTTGAAGTCTTACCAGGAAGCCTATACCATGAGGAGGTCTTTGGAGGAACAGCTATCAGACCCTTACCTTGTCTTTAACTCACCCACCTGTCTGTTGAATTTGAAATAACAAGCTGTCGTAAACCTTGCTCTATTGATCCACCTTTGCATACCTAAACTCTTGCGACATATACAAGTAAGAAGCATGATAACCCGGTAAGGAACATAAAGGGCGGGAAGGAGACCATATTGATCTCTATTGTTCCTTATCAAAAGGCTACCTACATAATCTATCCGTTGTACCGCCCCTCTCCTCTCCTCTCTGCCGATGTGCTAAAGCAACCCAATCCCTACCTAACCGGTGCTACTTGCCATTGCTGACTGTAAATTGTTCACACATGGGACGAACACGTACTTCTTCCTGGGCATGGGGAATAGGAAACAGGTCAAAAAAGCACATCATCAATCGGTGACTCACAGATCACCAGTATGGCCTCGTGTTATGTGATTGAACTCTATGTTCATTGTGCTATGGGAAGGGTCTATACTTTAATGGGGAGTAAAGGTGAAATGCGGAATCGGGCTAAACAGGGTGCTTGTGCTCTGGGACTTCATTTCATACAATTCCTCTCGGCATTGATAGCGCACCTAATCAGTTCAGAAACCTAATCATTTAAGTGAATCCAATTAATCAGGGCTATTGTCCAACCCCGGTTCACTATTCCTCCGGTATGCACGCACGTATATAAAGCAATCAACTGTGAAGAAAGTATAGAGCAGCGGGTGAGCCATCAAGAATAAGGTGGCGCTCTGCATGCGCTATTGAGCTCGTGTATTATATATGTGATTTTGCATTTACTCACTCAGCCTCATTGAACCTCATTCATTGTGTAACCTCATCGGTAACAACCTCCATCAACAACTAACCCTCATTCATTGTTGTCAACACCTCATTTGTACGCTCCACCCCCGTGTTAAATCACTAAATCAATTATGTCTTTTTGGCAGAATCCAAATCCTCCAGCTCCTAAAACAACCTCCTTATCTCTTGGAATCCTAACGGTTGGTATAACCCTAATCATCCAGCTCCACCTACCACTCCTTTTGAATGATTGTCTCTTTCTTTTTGGGAAAGCAGCAGACTGATGAATAAAGAAAATGAAACTTTTTTCAATGGCTCTTAAGTAGGACCGGCTGGCAATGTAAGGGCTATAGGAATTGTCTATGATCGGTGGCTATGTGAGGCTATTTCTGAATGTTGAATGAACCTCAACCACCAGTCAAATGTTGTATATAAAGGTCATTCCCTCCATCTAGCCCAGGTAATAACATTCCTTCTTCCCGAGGCTCCATATTCTTAGAGGTTCAAGTTGAGGGTGAAGAAAATAGATGATGGCTTGCTTTTATCTACTTTGCACCCCGGGGAGTAAGGCAGCCAGGGTTGGACGAGTGAGTGGGCTGGAAACAGCCATAGTCAGGCAGTCACATAGAGCACCCAACATGGATATGGTGGAAAATTGCCACATAGACATACAGCCCATACATAGACACATCCATAGATAGCATTGATAGATCATATATAACATAGCGTAGAAAATCAATAGCTGCTAAATGCGCGCTACGCGTTAAAGGAATTGAAATACATACCCGAAAGAGGAGAGGCCATACCCCCCCTCACGATACGGTATGGGGCCAACACTGTGAGGCACACTGCCTGCTAATCGATACCACACTTGCTGATTGCCGAAGGTAGGTATCTTGCTTTATCGATCTTGCTATCCAACCTGTCAACGTTTACTTGCTTTCTCATTTCCCCATCGTTTCCACCAGAATCAATACATTGAGCCATGTTGTTTACATACAAAAGCATATCAATTAAGACATGCCGCCAGACGATTAGAAAGGAATAAACCCCTCAATGAATAGGAAGGAAAAGTTTGAGCCAACATAACCAATAGAGAAAATAGAAAAGAAGTACCCTATTGAGCATACCCAAAAGAAGTAGTTCATCCATTGATCCAACGAACGAGATTTATTATATTACCATGTTACCATTTACCATCGTTCTCACCATAGGATATTTAGATTATGTTGTTTCCATTCCCCTATTATTTCCAATCTTTGCCAGAAGGTCATTGTATATAGCCAATCATAGACACAAGGAGGTCATAGCCGATAGTCCATCATTGTCAGCCGGTCATTGTAAACCAGTCCAATAGTCATCATTGCCAGAAGGTCATTGTATATAGCCGCTAGTTGATGCAGTCGATGCAATTGATCCCGCTACTTGATGATGCGATGCCAGTTTAGCTATCTGGAAACAATCTTTAGGGGTTCCGGGGGTCTGCCGACAACCCTCAAATCTCGATCCAGGGGTCGATGCACTCAATGCCCCAAGAGCCGATCCTAGATTCGATGCCTGTTGTCGATCACTCACTCATCCAGATGGAAATGCTGGTACTCGATCAGGAAAAGGAATGGAATCATACAGCCCAACAATCAGCTAACCGTCCACTACAAACCACACTAGCTAACCTACAAGCAAGCAACCTTACCGACATACAGATCTTTCTTGTCAATCTATTTAAGCACCGCTACAGCCGCCTTGAAATGCATCCATCCATCTTTAAGCAAGTGTGATTCCAGCCAGGTCTGTGAAGGCTGTCTGGAAGGTGGTGGAACAGCTCTATGGGAATCCCCAGTGTAAGGCTTTGGGGCATTCATTCAAAAGGTAAGTCGTAAGGTGAAGGAGGAAACAGTAAAGAGAAAGACAAGGTGTATAGGTCGAGTAAAGGTAAGCGGTACCCCAAGTAAGCATGATTTCAGTAAGTGTTACACTCGTGAATGCTACAAGTTAAGATCATGAAACCAGCCGGTATAGAAGGGGGGTTGACGCCAGGTGGATAGATGCTCATAAGTAAAGGGAAGCAGCTGAGAAGGGCCGGAAGGCGCTCACCTGAGGTACGAAGGGTGAGGGGATTTCTCGTCAAAGTTCTCAGTGCCCAAGCAAGCCCGTCCACCAAAGGGCCCTATATTCTTTAGGGGTCACTCACTATTCATATGGTGAGGGGTTTCTCTTTCATTCCTAAGCAAGTTATGACGATCATCCCACAACTGGTTCCATCGAAACCATTGACCCTCGTCTGACCGATAAAGCAAGAAGTAAAACGACCAGCCATGCCATTCAGCAATATATGGAGCACGGAGCAAGCAAGGCACCTCGTGTTCGATCCACCCAAACTAAAGGCTGGCAGGAATAATAAAGAACTATAGGGTAGCCCCCCCCCTTGGCCCAGCCAGGTTGTGGTAGCAAGTATTTATGAAGGTTGTAAAAGGTTTCATTCATTTGGCTTGGTAAACCTGGAAGTAAATAGTAGGTAGGTGGTAACTATTGATTGTGAACATAAGACTTGCAGCAATCAAATCCAAGTGGTGATGGGTCCGAGGTACAATAGGAGGGATTTGATCAACTGGAACCATCCCACTCATTCACAAAGAGCTCTTCGGGGAATGCACTTAGAATAGGGTTTTTACCTACCAGAAGCTCTGAGCTCTCCATTATTGATTACTTGAGGGCATGGCTTTTCTATCCTGCTTGAGTGGGTGGATGGCAGCTTGTTGGATTATTGCATGAAGCTGGACAAACCTACCTCATCAAGGCATCAAATGAAGCTTTGGGTGCTGGGCAGAACATACCCATCCATAGCTATGTGCATGGGGATATGGCAAGAAACGAAGTGGCTGGGTCTTAGAGAGAGAAACCGCATTCAATCGGTCTGAGAGGGATGGATGGGAAGGATGAGACTCTTTTATCAGGATCTTTGTTCACATAGATTTTTTAGTCCGGTAGCACCTGATTATGGGGGACCCGGAACCAACCAACCCCCTTATAAGCTTGACACTGGGGCAAAAGCATGCTCCTAACTTGCATCCAAACGCCTACATCCAAAAACCACTATGATAGAAAGACCGACACCAGTCAAGTTAGGAATAGTTGTACAGTTCAGTAATTGAATTCGGGAGGGGAGCAGGCTTAATAGCTAGCCAGACGCCCTCATCCATTGCCCTCATCTTGGCCCTACCCTTCACCCCCGGTGGAGAAATAAATGCATTTCCATCCGAGGGTGGAGCACCGAGAACCGACAACTAGAGTTTAGTCGTCACAGCGAGCCCTTAGTTGAAGGTTACCCGGCTAATGAAAGCATGCTCGAAATCGCTGATAGTTGGATGGATGGAAGGTAGGGCAACTTAGGGTAGGATATGAATAGGACTGACTGTTCGATTAGCTAATTCCATCTCCTCTGCTTTCGGAGCAATTAAGGAAGGAAACATCTCCGAGACATGATAAAAACCAATCTTTCGGAGAAGGATTATTCGCCGAGTCTCGCTATTAGGGAAAAACCCATTATTCGCCGAGCTATTTTCGGCGATAATGAATTGACCTTAACCTTTATATTCACGGGCTTGCTTGGGCCTGCCTGACTGACATGGGGAGATATAGATTGTAAGTAGCTGCTAAATGAAATACATATTCGATTACTGCCTTTCCATGTTTGTTTTTCTCTACTTACCTACCGTATTTGTTATTCCTTACTTGTTTACTGTATTTGTTATTCCCTACTGCCTTACCATATTCGGTTGTTCCTTACTGCTTGCTGCCTGTTTAGATTTGTTTTTCCCTTACTGCCTCTCAGTCAGTCAGCATATTTGTTTACACATATTATTCAATTATTACCTTTTTATATTCATTATTTCTTACTGCTGCCTTGGTTATATTCGTGTAGATATTCGGATTACTGCTTTTTTATATTCGTTTTTTCTCACATATTCGTTTTTATATTCGGATTACCACCTTACCTTATTCGTTTACATATTTTCATAACTGCCTTAACCATCCATATTAAGTTACATATTAGATTATTGCCTTATAATATTTGTTCGGGACCTTGTTGCCGCATCTTAAGCCCGGTGAGTTTTATATAACGTGTATGGGTGGGTTGGGTTAATGAGGAGGAGCCGTCCTTCCCTTCCCTAAGAGTTGGATTGGTGGGGCCTTGATTAAGCTGCTTGCTGGTTTATGCGTGGCTTTATAATAGAGAACCATCCTCCTTCACGCCAGCATAATTCATCATCGAATCAGCATCACTAATTGAGTCAGCATCATCGAGTTAGCATTGCATTAAGAGTTATTCCTCCGTCAGTGATAGAGCAGTTATAAGGAGGAATATAACCACGTATCGAAACATCAAGCGCAGGTTAGGTAGTGTTCCTTTCTCTTGTACTGAACTGCTTTCTCTATTGAAAAGAACTTCTTCAAAGTCTAGTTGGAAGCAACGATCATAACTATTCGGTAGTAAGCCGCATCATCGCTATTCGATGGTAAGCGTGTGGTAGCCGTAAAGGAAGGGTAGGTAGGGTGTGAGAACCGTAAGGGAGAGATCGAGTGAGAGAGATGGGAACCATAAGGGATCGACAGGTGGAAGGTAGTGCATCATTGGTAAGCGTGTGGTAGCATAAAGGGTAGGGTGAGAACCGTAAGGGGAATGGGATCGAGCGAGAGATGGAACCGTAAGGGAGAGATCGAGAGGCGGGAACAGCTGTAAGATATCGGGAAGGTAATCGCTTATTTATAACGATATAACGCATATTCTTCCTCAATATATGAAAGCTATCTAATTTGGTAAGCCACTTCCTCCCTCGTGAGAGAGATCTTTGTATACGATATTCTGAGATTAGGGATCGATTATGAGTATGAGAGCCGTAATTACATATATAATATATGCATTCACGCTCTATCGATCGAATAATGAATTCGATAGCGTAATTACATATATAATATATGCATTGTCGATCGGGCTATAAGATTCGTTATAGGACAAGGATTACGGAGACGAACCACCATATTCACTCCTTACTGCGCCCCTACCATGGTTCCCTCGTTCCTCATCACTTAGCTGTTACCCCCTATATTCTCTTTAATAGCGAGAGGCATAGGGATAGCGATAGCGATAAATCAAAATCCATAGCCTTCTGAATACCTAGTGGTGCTGCCCTACTGAGATCTTCGAGAGTCCAATAAAGGACAGGCTTTTTCCAAGCTCCGTTCTACCTGTTTAGTCGCTCCCCTTCTCCTCTGATTAGCCTTCGCTAGACCTATTATACCACTATACCGATTCTATATTCCATTCCGAAAGTATATAACTAGACCCATTATAGATTCTATTACGAAAACAGCGATTAGCAGCATATTGTAACGCATTGGATTGGTCCGAAATAGTTGGTTGGTTTGCCCCGTGAGTGGTAACCGGGCGGCAGGCTCCACATGCGGAGCGATACCGAAAACAACCATGACATTAGCAGTAACACGTCCAACGACCATGAATGAGCTTTCGCCGGGGGATGCGGGTACCAGAGCTTCCATTAGCATTGGTCGAGCGCTAATAGATGTCGGGTTCACGATCAAACAAGCAGCCAGCCGGGCAACGATATAACAAACATCCGAGCCAGAACTCGTCGCCGCTATTACTATTACTGAGATGACCTCCACTAATCATCAGCCCACATATCGATCTGCTACCTGGCTTCCCTATATTTCGATAGGGATCGGTCAGCCCCTAACGACACCTCCTATCCTTACCTATTCCCTTCTTTCCCTTCTACACTGAGCTAGCAGCCTACCGACGAAAGGATAGACATAGGCATAGTAGATCAGAGGAGAGAATAGGCGGAGGGGATCACCAATGAAATAAGCCCATTCAATCCCTATATTTCATATTGAATTGGAAAGCAATATTCGTTTCACAGCTGGCCCCACCCATATGAGCATATTATGAATGGGAACCATAGCGCATTGATGAACAATTCCGGGACCCTCGCCATAAAAAAGAAAATAGTCAGGTATAACCTCATCAATTGTCCAATAAATCAGAATTCTGGTAATCGTGGACCTAACATGACCTATATGCGAAGAAACACGAAAAGCCTCCTTCTCCGCTACGCCCCGCACCTAAAAGAAAGTGATTCCTGCCTCCAGATTCATATTATAGGCAGACCCGGCACCTGAAGTCAAGTTATTCCTGTCTCCTCCATTCAAATAAAAGCAAGGAGAAAGGAGAAACCTTTATAAGGTTTTCCGGTCCGGTTACACGATGAAACCAAGTGGAGTGCCCCTAAGATACTTCCGTTGTCCACACTGAGGCCGCCTTGGTCCCGAGGCGTCTACCCTTAAGATCTCGGTCGGGTATAACCACTGCCTCCCATATTACAACCTTCCTCTGATCTTCCAACCTTCCTAAGAGAAAGCTTCCCCTCCTTGCCCTAAAGGGACAAGCGAAATAATACCCCTTGCTTGACGCGACCCAACGTTAACAAGCTGAAATACGCCTTCGATTTACTAATTCCGAACTCCTTCCATCCATTCACGAACCCCTCCGATCCGGCACTTATAAAGGTCTTCTAGATTCCCTCCAAAGCCCTAATGGTATAGGTTAAGTAACTATGTATTGATGGTAGGTGGGTTGTATGAACAAGGTAAGGGCTAATGAACCGATTTCACTTCCGATCCAACGATCCAATCTGTGGTTCCTAAGGTCTTCTAGATTCCCTGGTCAGCATGGTATAGGGCTGCTCCATAGAATGTATGTATACCAGGTGGGTAGTCCTTAACAAAGTAAGTGATTCTTATACTGTCCCCTACATATAAGATCTTCCTGGTCTAATTCTTGGGTTGGTAAGTGACTTCATCGTCCTAGCCTAGGATTCCGGCAGTAAAAAAGAAGGGTAAGGGTCTGATCCATCCCATCCATAATAAGTAACTCAGTGTAAGTTCGTGGTTCGTGCAAAGAAGGTAAATAAAGGTTTATTATATATGTAATAACGCATATGTCAAAACGCAAATTCAAAAATCCGATCTAACGATCCAACGATTCCATCCTCCGCATCTAAGTTCTATGGAATCTAAAAAGTATACTGGTGTCTATAGGTAAGTTCTAGTGAGTTTGAAATTGTAAGTAGTCAGGTTTCTGGATGTATAGCAGTAAGGGAAGGTAAGGTCTGATAGCATTCCTTTGGAAGACCTAATGGGGCCTGAAGCTCTGTCTGGTAGGTGGGTGAGTGGGCTGTCCCAAAGCGATCTCCCCAAGGCATCCCCGCCCGCAGTTCAAGTATCTAACCATAAGGTAAAGCACCACGCCCTCAACTATCTATGTGGGCTACAAATCCATCATCCATGAAACCCAGCTCCCTCCGTCCCGCCATTCCATCCCATCAGCAGCTTTTAAGGTCTGTGACTAACTACGTGGATTGCAGGTCTAGGGCTAAAGTGTGAGTTCTAGCAGGTAAAGAGTAACAAAAAAAGGGTTCTATCTATATAAAACCAGTTGTTGGCACGGGTCGAGGCGCCCATGTTCCACCTCGATCTGTAACAGGCGATTCTCAATAGGCAAGTCGATTCCTGATAGCATTTAAGGAGCGAAGCCGCTTGTCCCTCCGGGGGCAAGGTAATTTCCCCTCGTTCCATCCGTCCGTCCTATACCCGTACACCCGGTGCTTCTAAGGATCTCCATACCCACTACGTGATTCCATATATCTGGCTGGCTCCAGGTCTAGAAGTTCGTGCAGGTCAAAAGAAAGGTCTTTCTGGCGGGCGGATTGTCTTTCCAAGGTAAGGGCTTAATGAACCAATTCCCAGTCGCATGATCGCATCGCATCTGATCCGGCATACAGGTCTTCTAGATTCCCTCCAAATACCTAATGGTATAGGGCCGGTAAAGGGTAAGGTATATCTGGCGGGTGGGTAGTATTCACAAGGTAAGGGGGCTAATGAAGCGATTCGCTATTCCCATAATCCAATCCCGGCCTCTGGAACATTCAATCTGATCCGGCACATAAACAGGTCTGATAGCATTTCCTTCCCTGGTAAGCATGGTCGTCTAGGGCTGCTCCCTCCAGAGAAAGGTATGTATAGGAGGTGGGGGTAGTATGAGCAAGGTAAGGTCTTCTAATACTGTTGCCTACTGGTACTGATCTTCCAGGTCAAAGGGTAAAGGGACTCCCCCATCCCATCCATGGTCTTAGGTGTCTGGCAGTATCAAGATAAGGGTAAGGGTAAGATCCATCCATGCCATCCCATCCTCCGGGGGCTTGTAAGGTTCAACATTGGTGACTGACTACGCAACGTGATTCCAGGTATCTGGCTCCAGGTCTAGTTCTATCAGGTAAGAGAGTAGGTAAAGAATGGCTACGTGTGGTATTCCAGGCTTCTAGGGTGGTAGCTTTATGCTCTGAGGCTGATGGTCTAGGTAAAAGGTTCCTCCCCTTGAACTCTAAGGCATATGGTTTGTGATGATTCAAGTTCTAAGGAAAGGGCTAATGAACCCATCAAATTCCCCAATCCCTCCCAGCCGTGGCTTCTAAGGCGCTTTCCATGTCCTGCTCACTACGCAACGTGATTCCAGTTCTAGGGCAGGGCTCTGATCCCAATGCCAATCCCATAAGCAGCTGTAAAGGTCTAGCAAAATGGGTAACTAAAAAAACATGCAATGCATTCCTGTTCTAGGGCTGAAGATATAATCCTAGTTCAGCTAGGTGGGTGAAAGAGGCAAAGGTCTGTTCCGTACAGGTATGAAATCCTGGCTGGCTTAACTTAATAAGAGGTTGGGCACCAGTTATTCCTTCATGCTCCTAGGGTTCTAAGGTCAAAGGTTGGGTTCTAATGTGAAACCCGTCTAAGCAGGGCTACTCATCGGTGGGAACAAGATCCCCAAGTGGTTCATATGTGCTACCCGGAAGATGAAAAGCTATGTGTGACCCAGAAGAATTCATAAGTAAAGGTCTAATAGATGTTCTTCCTAAGAGAGATTCCTCTCGATGGCGGCGATGGCGGCGATGGCGGCCCTTTTGGTCGAGCGAGAAATCCCTCACCATATGAATAGTGAGTGACCCCTAAAGAATATAGGGCCCTTTATGGTCGAGCGAGAAATCGATGGCGGCCTTATCAGTCGAGCCCCTGCCGGACCTTATGGTCGAGCACCTAAAGGTGATGGCGGCCAGTCGAGCCTGCTTACGCATCCTTATGGTCGAGCCTGCTTACGCATCCTAAAGGCGAGTGTTCTCAAAGCATATCTGGCAGTGTGGTTCTGGGCATCCATCCATGCATCCATAAATATCCCTCCTAGAGTCAGAAGCCTGTCCTGTCCCATGTCATTCCCATAATCGAATCTACCCAAGCAATCCCCGGCAGGCAGTTTCAAGGATCTAAGCCATCAGGTAAACCAGGAACACGCACACAACCCTCCCTATTGGCTACTACATCCCTATCCCTCCCACCCATCCATCATCCCAATCTAATCTCGTTGCTTGCTCGCTTTTGCATCACTCCTTTATCTAAGGAAGTTGGTGGGGTGGATGGTGCTTTTTGGTTGTTTCGGGTGGTGTGAGTGAGACCTATCTACCTACTCTGTTTTTTTATTCCTTTTTTGCTGTGCGCCTCACGTCCACGTCTCAGTTCATTTACTCAGGGATGAGTGGTCTCAGAAAGGTAGGAGTAGTCATTGGGCGGAGCAACGAAGTTGAGTGGGGGTGGGGTACGGGAGTTGGCGTAATCCATCATTGGTTTTCTCTTGGAAATCACATATAGTATATGAATGCGAAGGGTGCAAAGAAGAGGGTGAGCCTGTCGAACTCTCGACCTATGCTAGTTACTTATTTGAGAGGGGCACCCAATAAGTCAAATGAATCCTAAAATGTGGTGAAAATGAATAGCGTGCATGGATCAAGCCCAACTCCTGAGCTACAATCGTTTTATTATATGATATTACGCTTTATAGCTTCACTTACCCTGTTAAGCTATAGTTCAAATACTTCAATAAGCACGACAAAATGGCCATATTTAGGACTTGTGAGGCCCCAACCCTAAGAAGGGTTCAAGTGCCGTTCCAGCGTGCTCAAATGGCCATAGAATTCAGATTTCCCGGCATCCGGCTCCCCATCCAGCGCCCCAGCTTACAAGCTCCCAAGCTCCCCAGCCAGCTCAAGAAAACCAGCCAGCAATCAGCAAACCCTCGGTTAATCGACCAGCAAGCGTTTGGCGAGAAGAAGAATATCCCTCAAGCTTCATTATCTCCCCTCGGGGATTGGGGTGGGTGGGTAAATAGTGGTCGAGTCACTTAACGTACCTCTCCCCCTTGTCGAGAGTTCGCGTGCTCACCCTTGAAACTAGATTTTTCTTTCTTTTGAACCTGGAATGAAATCGCTCGACCATAAGAGCCGCCATCAATGAAATCGGATGTCAATTAATACCATCTTGCCCCCTAGCTCAATGGGCACATTCTAAAAAATCCCTTCAAGCTGAGAAGGACGACCATCATAGGCTTTAAGGGTAATGGTGGATGGGACTCAAGGGAGCCTAACTTATGCCAGACCATAGTGGACATTACACAAGTAGATGCACCTTCGTCAATGATACACCAATGGATGATGAGGTTTTTGAATCGTGATAGGGATTTGAAATGCAACAAACAGGCCTTGGCTAAACTTTTTCTAGGTCAAAGTGAATGAAACTCGAATTTTATGGGTCGATGGTGCCCAAGGCTGATAGTAAAGCCTTCCGCTGGGAAGGGCAAATTTGGAGGACCTCAAGTGCTGACAGGTGATTGAGCCAAGTCATCAACAATACTATAGCTATGGGTAGCCCTCGCATGTGGGTTATGAGCAGTACGATGTAGAGGCGTGTTTGGTACAAGTGGTGTAGGGTCGGCGTTGATGGATCTATAAGAGACTACTAGTCGAGGGTTTAGCATCACCATGCTCCACTAGACTCAGCTCGGGCATACCATATGTCCGGTTGCAAGTCTGAAGGTGTATGTCTAATGAGTTCATGTAGATATTTTGATAGGATGGATGTCCTGGCTGGAAAGGATTAGAAGGCTAGTAAGATCTACAAGATTGGAAGGATTGAGGTTATTACCAGGCACTCGCACCTGCACCACCAAGCTAGCAGGAAGTCCTTTCATAGCTGGAGTAATTAGACTGGAAGGAATATGAATCGTCTAAAATAATAGGTCTAACCCTTTCAAGTCAGTAATAACAGTTGCTTGTCTCTTATCAGCTTGTCTCTTATCTCTTATTGGTATTGGTAAGGAAGCCTATATAAAGCCTATTCCCTATATTGTCTTTCTAGCCTAGCTTTCCTACCGAAGTGGAGCAACTTATAAATTGAATCTTTCTGATCAGCGAAGAGCCAAAACACAGTTCATCAAAAGCAGTGAACCGAAGGAACATGTTACCAACAGTCCGTTTACCAATAGCCCCATGTGACCAACAGTTAGCACACTGTGTTTACTTAGTTTCACCCGGCATCCCAAGCGATTTCATCCATCAAAACACCGAATGAGATATCGATGTTGACAAAGTTTCCACCAAACGATAGATAAGTCCGCACTGCCAGTCAACGAAATAAATAAGTCCGCCAGACGAGATGAGACTAGCGATACCATCACAACAAGAAAGATTTACAACAGCTGTTTGCTTGTTACATATGTCGATATACATTTTGAGGATCATATGCAAAGATATCCAGGGAGGGGCTAGAGCCTATAGCCAGTATTCGGGGAGGAGCTAGAACCGGGTAGAGGGGCTATGTGCAGTATATTGAGTCTTTTAGGGGAAGAAATCGATCTCTCAAAATTGCATAATGACATATATAATATATGCATTATCTGCTAAAGCGTAATTACCTATCTCATTCAGGCAGGGAGATCGTCATGATGCGCAAGCAGGCTCAACCATAAGGGTGAGGGTGAGCCTGTCGAACTCTCTCTAAAGGAGAGGCCCGGTAGGCCCGGTAGGGACTCACTATTCATATGGTGAGGCCCGGTAGGGACTCGATCGAGGTTACGAGGTCGAGGCCCGGTAGGGTGAGCCTGCCGAACTCTCGACTAAAGGCCGCCATCGACTCACTATTCATATGGTGAGGGTGAGGTACGTTAGTGACTCGACCTATGGCCGACGTAC
>Ga0115854_10219_pt1 | contig 13389 bp, 9 predicted proteins | sample InSIn2SAF170_FD_83868 | JGI IMG/M metagenome (GOLD analysis project Ga0115854, IMG submission 83868)
ACACTACACCATCCACATTTGGGGTTAAAGGGAGGACCTAAAAATTTAAAAAATAAAGAGGTACTAGTCAGCAATGACTGGGGAAAAATTGGGAAGAAAACTTGAAGAAACTTTGTTGGTAGCGAGTCGCTCTTGGACATGACACTTCACTCCGTGTCCATGTCGGGTTGGGTTGTTTCATTCACCGGTCACATCACCATGGTCACACTACACCATCCACATTTGGGGTTAATGCTACCAATCCATCATGTCAAGTGTCGCCGATATGTTCAAGAGAAGTCATTCAGAGAGTTCAACTGGGTCCACCCACCACCATACATCTATACTCCATCCTTTCATGACCGCCATCCTGAACCTTATATCATTAGACAGTTTTCACCTCCATGAAAATCATTTGCTCCTTTCTGTGTCACTGATGTGGGATTCATTAAGGCCCTCCTATGACGGATCGCTTCTTGTCGACATCAGCTCATTATCCAAGAAGCTGATCTAGGAATACCCCCTTCAGTACTTTGCAACTTGCATGCCTTAATGGCAAGTTTCTCACTTCCGGCAAAAGGTTTACATCATTGGCCTTCGACCGAAAGATTTTGCGTGGTGTTCGACACCAAGTCATTTATTCACACCACGTAGATTGTACTGCAGTACCTTGAGGGTCATCATCATTATCGGTGATTCCTCTCGCGCCTGTTAACGACTTACATTATTGGCTGGTAATTAGGCGATGTCTTTCCATGTTCGACTCCAAGTCTATTTTCACATGGATCAACTTGTACTTTGAGTGAAGATCGAACAAGATTGAAGACCCCGGATCTAGTTTCATCCATCCGGGCTGCGATATATATTCAGGAAAATAAAAACATCAAATGTACATCATTACGGCGCAGATAATCATCCTATCACAAGGATGATGGCTCTACCAAAATCATCAGTCTATTCTCAGAGGATTGTCTGTCCTATGTACATGAGAATGAATTTATAAAGCTGAGCATGGGAATGCCTGCCTCAGCTAGATCATGAAAATATTATTAAGATAATGTATTGTGTTGTATCTTATTACAGGTCTCCTCTTGGCTCGAAAGAACTCCGGATCCTCATTATAAAGCATTTCACCAGACATTTTAAAAGAAAAAATTAACGACCTCATGCTTTAGGGGGCAACTGTTATAGATATTTTTGGGCCCTACAACCCCAAGCAGTAAATATCCATAAACTAAGGGCTCCTAAGTCCCTAAAAGTGTTGTTCCAACCCCTAAAGGAACAAGGTCAAATGATTGCAGCTTCTCCCAGAAGTTATCCATGAAAAACTGCTTAGAATGGGTCAATTTAAGATAAGAGCACTTACTCCATGGTCAAGGTGTGCTTAAGCCCACCTAAATACACTATGGGGGTGCGCTTAATTGCAGAAAGCCCTTCTATGGGGTGCGCTTATCGGGAAAGAGACAAATGGCAGTGTCATCTTGCAAGGTGGAAAGGCATGGAATCTTCCATAACTCTCTCCTGTGACACTTGTCTCTCTGAATTCGACCAAGGATGAGTAAGAGATGCTCAATCTCCAAGTGGAAGCAAGGACTATCAGTGGGGGGGCCACTAATAAAAAACAAAGAGCTGACTCATACCCCTGACAAGATGGCTATATATTGATCCCTCATCCAAGAGATCCAGAGGTTGGAATTGGGCATATTGTAAGGAATTGCTGTTAGTTTCTTGAGGAGATATCAGTGCATGTTGGGTGATCTAAGCTTTTGTATGAGGTGAAAAGAGAACTTTTCTTGTCAAGAGGATGATGTTGGGTCGGAACAGCTGGTTGTAACTCTCTTGACTTCATTCTTACTATCAATAAAGCTATTCTTGTTTCCTTCCATATCTTTGTGTAATCCATGTTTATGCATTTGTATGGTTAATCTACACTGACCCTAGATTATTTATATTAGTAGATCCATGTTCTTGCATAGTCTTGTGTTGCTGTGATCCTGCAGGTGTTCCTTGAAGCTGGGCATATGAAAGGACAAGCATCGAAAGGCTGTGAGAAGGAGGAAGAATCAAACAAGGAGTCAAGCGCAAGACAAAGGTTGGCCTCCTTATTCTTCTTCCATCTATCTATTATAAAAGGAATCAAAGTAGACTTTCTTCTGTTGTTTCTAAGGCAGCTACCATACCTTAGTGGGATAGAGCAGTTCTATATAGACACTAATCCCGGTAAAACTGGTCACATCACCATGGTTCCATCACACCATCCACATATGGGGTTAGTGCTACCAATTCATCATGTCAGTGTCGCCGATATGTTCAAGAGAAGTCGCTCAAAGAATTCACCTGTGTCTCACCCACTACAATACATTTACGCTCCATTCTTTCATGACCACCACCCTCCTATGACGGATCACTTCTTGTCGACATTAGCTCATTATCCAAGAAGTTGATTTAGGAACAACCCTTTCAATACTTTGAAGCTTGCATGCCTCAATGGCAATTTTCTCACTTCCAGCGACAGGTTTACATCAATGGCCTTCGACCAAAAGATTTTGCATGGTGTTCGATGCCAAGTCCCTTATTCACACCACGTGAATTGTACTGTAGTACCTTGAGGGTCATCATCATTATTGGTGATTCCTCTCGTGCCTGTTAACAACTTACATGATTAGCTGGTAATCAGGCGATGTCTTTCCATGTTCGACTCCGGAACATCTCTCACATGGATCGACTTGTATTTTGAGTGAAGATCGAAAGAGGTTGAAGACCCCGGATCTAGTTTCATCCATCCGGGTTGCAATATACATTTAGGAAAATAAAGACATCATATGTACATCATTTCTTCACAGATAATCATCCAATCTAAGGGATGATGGCTCTACCAGAATCATCAGTCTACACTCAGACGATTGTCTGTCTCATGTACATGAAAATGAATTTATAAAGCTGAGCATGGGAATGCCCGCCTCAGCTAGATCATGAAAATGTATGATGATGATATATTGTATTGCATCTTCTACAGGTCACCTTCTAGTTCGAATACCTTTGATCCTCATGATAAAGCATTTCACCCGACATCAAAAGATTTATGACTTCATGCTTTAGGGGGCAACTATTATAGACATATTTGGGCACTGTAACCCCAATCTTATATGTCGATAAACCAAGGGCTCTTTAACCCCTAAAAGTGTTGTTTCATACCCTAAAGGATCATGGTCAACTGATTACATCATTCCCCAAAAGTTCCACTTGAAAAACCACTCAGAACTGGCCAAAACTAGACTATACTGATTGCTCCACTGTCAGGGTGCGATGCATATTGAGTCCTACACTAGCCAGGTGTGATGCATACTAAAGAGGCCTTCTGTGGGGTGTGATGAGTGAGAATGAACAAATGTCTGAGACAATTTGCTAAGTGGATGCTCATGGAATCTTCTAGAAACTTCTCCTATGATACCTGCCTCTCTGAATTCGCCCAGGGATGAGTAAAAGATCAAAGAAATCTCCAAGTGGAATCAGGAACTACAAGAGGAATGACACTAATCAAAAGCCCAGGGATGACTCACACCCTTGTAGACATCTATAAATGGATCCCTCATTTGAGAGATCTAGAGGCTGGAATTTTGTAATTTGTAAGGATGTTTTGATAGTTTGTCTTTGAGAAAGAGCCTTGTATTGTTGGGTGATCTTGATTTTCATGAGGTGAAGATGGCTTTGATGCTAGGAGGATGATGCTAGTTCAGACAGCTGGGTTGTAATTCTCCCTTCTATTTTAATAAAGTTCTTTGAGTTTTCCTCCATACAATCGCATATTTGTGAATGTTGTTATTTTTGAATGCCATTGCATGTTCAATGTATTTCTGATTTTGCATTGCTTATGATATAATAGATCGAGATGCTTTGATAGTTCTTTGTTACTGTGTTTCTACAGGTACTCTTCAAGTAGGATAATTACGGAGAGGAGTTGCAAGCTCTGTCAAGGGGAGAGAGATCAAGCAAGGAGTTAAGCGGAAGATCCAAGTTGGTTCATTTGCCTCTCCTAGGATAGCTACCAATCCTAGTGGGACTAGCTGATCGAAAAGACACTAGTTTTACTGGAAACACTGCCTGCTAGGGGGGTGATGTTGACAGTCTTCGCGAGGTTTTGAGGAACCTGGAGGGCTTAAGCATGGGTGTTCCCCCCGCCCACACCTCTTATGAGGGAGATTCCCGCTTATATGCAGCGACACATAATCGGTGTACCTGAGTGGTTTCTGGTTCCTCTTCGGAGGATAGCTAGAGCAGTTTTAGCATTTTAGGAGCAATAGGCTCTTTTTAGTAGGTGTTTTGGCATAGCCAATGGGTGTTTGTAGCTGGGCTTAGTAGCCATTTTGTACTTAAAACATCCAAGTTTTTGAATATTTCGATGTAAAAGACTGGATTTTGATATATATATATATATATATATATATATATATATATATATCTATATATATATATATATACAGACATTTTGGTATTTTGATGGCGTAAATATTTTTGTAAAATTTCTAACTTAGTAAATTTTTACTTTTCATGCATGTCCATAAACAATAACATATTGATCGTCTGTTAAACCTTGGGCGAATGAAGAGGGAAACAACCCATCAGGGAAGAAGCCTTCAGTAGACTGGTACTGATACTAAGGTAAGAGTTAGGTACACCACCTACTAGGGGTACAGAGCTGCTTGGTAACAGGGAATAATTAGGGAGGCAGAAGGATAGCTGGTCCACTATAACTACCTTTCCATCCAATGGAAATAGGATGATGCGAAAGATAGTAGATACAATGACCGCCATGGCATATGTCCAACTGTGACCCAGCAAGAGATTATAGTCGAGTTTTTTTATCTACAACTTCTATGTCCACCATTACCGTTTTTCCATACAAAGTGATGGGGTAGCTAGCTAGGTAACCTTTGGGATGAAAGTGTGGCCGTCAAAAGCTTTAAGGGAATTTGATGGTGGGGATAGGTTTGGAGAACCCAAAGCGAGCCAACATGAAGCCAACATGACACAAGTAGAAGCACCTTCATCGATGAAAGTTTTGTGTATACCTTTACCTTTTGAAAAAATTTGCACTTGAAATGCAAGCTGGTGGAAAAGGGGAGGTTTACACTTTTCCATGTCGAAAATTGCAAGCATGGAATCCTGTGCATCGATACCACCAATAGTCGAAAGAAAAGCTTTCCTTTGTGTTGGACATGTTTGTGATACTTCGAGCGCTGACATAGCCAATGGAACTTGCGCCAAGTCTTCTACAATGCTGTAGTTTTGGGTGGCACGTGCAGATGTATTGTGCGTTGTGCATTGAAGTGCCCCTTTAGGAGGGCGAATCACAAGGTCATCAACCAGCCTTTCGATATGAAAATCGTTGGGTGGAGGTGGGTTTTGAATTGAGGAAGGTTCCTTTGCATAAGCGACATGAGCTCCATAGGATTTTCCTCTTAATTGTAGATATACCATTTCAAAGGTGTAAAGAGTAGAGGATCCTTCACCAGCTGAAGGATGTTGTGAACCACCATTGCCCCCTTGTGGGGGTTGGGGTTGGTTTGCGATAAGGTTTTGCTGCTGCTAAGAGGGGAAAGGATTATTAAGGACATTGGGGGTCCTACTAGTATCCTTTTTAGCAATGTACTCCGTGCATTCCTAAAGATGCAGGCAGTGATAGGTCATGTGGTCTTTCGCACAGATTTTGCAAGGGAATCTGGCAAGTTTATCATTTCCATTTTTAGGAGGCATAGTAGCCTTTTGCTTTGGACTTTGTTGCTTTTTTGACTACCCCTAAGAAGGAGAGGTCTTTTTCTTATTCTTCTTGTTCTTACCACCGGGTTTTTGCGTAGACTGCACAAATTTTATCGTGGTGGTAGGAAGAGCAGTCGATTTTGTATAGGGGTCCATTGACATCTAGGCAATGTGACCATTGAGTTGTTGTGAAAAGGACCATCACCTTCCCCATTGTACTTTTTTGGATGAGGCCAAAAGAGTCTTGTGTAACCGTCCTGCTTCGCCACAACAACTTCCGTCTGGATACAAGAAACTCACCTCAAGTCCTTTACTAGTTGAAAATTCGACTAACATAACTCAATCGTCGGTCTAAACACATATCGCTAAAAGTGAATCTTCTGAGTCCATACCAGACCAAGGTCAACATGTCGAGATTGTAGTTGACCTAGTTTTACCTTCAGAAGATCCACTTTCAGATCATACCATTCCCAAAGAGAGTGAGAATGATACTATTCAAATTCTTTTTGTCACTTCAGAGTCTGATGAACTTGGGGGCAATCTGCCCGTTCCTTCACAACAGGAAAATAACCCCCCAGTCCCCACTAGTCAAGGTGTTCATTCAACCATTTATTCGGTACCCCCTCCAAGCAGTCTAGTCACTTCCTTCAATTGGAATCAACTAGCGAGATCCCACCCTCCTTCTAATGTACCATTCTGGATCATAGTACAAGTTTACAAAATGATCGTGTCTGGCACTATCATAGATGAAGGGGATTCAGTGAGTATTATTCCCTCAACTGCTTGGAAAGTGCTTGGTTTTCCATCACTTATGCCTGTTACACAAAATTTTTTAGGCTTTAATAAAGGAACCAGTTGACCGTTAGGGATCCTTCCTAAGTTACCCATAACTTTGAGAAGGAAAATCGTTCACTTGAACATGATGGTAGTCCAAGGACCATTAGATTACAATCTGCTCCTTGGATGTGACTATGTTTACAACATGGAAGCTATTGTTTTAACACTCTTTTGAGTGATGTGTTTCTCGCCTGAAGGCAAGATTTTCACTATTGACCGACTTTCATTTCCCGATTCAAACGCAGCTCCAAGTCAAACATCATCCATAAATGGTCTCTTTGCATCAAGAGTGTCTCTTCAACCTTCATTCCATCTAGCTGATTGCAGCGAGTAGTCCGGTGAATGTAATGAAGCTCAGGGGGCATGCACCCTTGTCCATTTGGCAAACGAACCCAGCTGAAAAGATAGGTTTCCATGTAGGTTATGTGATTGGAAGTGCCATCCCACACCATTCACTTTTTTCCACTCTGAGGATGAAGCCAAGGAAGTGTTTTATCTAACTGCTGACAAAACCATCCTACCATATGAATTTCCCTGTAAGTTAAGTGATTGGTCTGACACACCACTCACCTTTGTCTAATTGGCAGACAAAGCCAAGGAGGTGTTTTTTTCTAACAGCTGACAAAAAACAATCCTGATTAACCACAATGATTCCCATATGGTTACTGGAGACTCTACTTTTCTCAATGCCTAGGGGCATGCAAACCTTTTTATGCAAGAGAAAAACAACCAATTTCATTTTTTAGCTTTTTAGTTTTTCAACTTCTCAGGTTAGGTGATTGGTCTGATCCACCATTCACCTTTGTCTGCACCGTAGAAAAAGCAAAAGAAGAGTTTGAACCATTCCACGGACAAAACCATCCTACCTAACCTTAGTAGTTCCTTAGCTTTCTAGTTTTTCTAGCTTTTTAGTTTGGTCGTTTCTAGCCTACATAAAAAGGCAATGAGAAATGTTTCCACAAGGTTCAAGCTCATTAAAAAATAAACCCGCTACTGAGCATATGTTTCCCCAGAGTTCAAGCTCGTTAAAAAATGAACCCACCTTCGGTAAATAACCTTTGTGATTGCCATTCTATCAGTCTTTTGAACCTTGGTTGTGTTCTTGCCATCACCTCCATTCTTTTGGCCGATCATACACTTCCACTTGATTATTTACCTTTTTGAGGAACAACTGCAATGAGTGGTCCTGTTAGCCACCCTCTTCACATCACCATGTTTTTAGAAGTTCCAAGATTACCCAGAACTAGTTGCTACTCTAAACACCACTTGTTCCTCAAAATATGAGTCTACTTTAAACTTTTTTTCAGACTTGCTAAAAATGAAAAGATCGTCAATCAATTCGCCTCTCTAGCTCGCTAAAGTGATTGGAAGTGCCATCCCTCCTATATATTTTAATCTTTTTGGAACTGAGGGATTATCCCACAAAAAAGATCGACCGCTTGTCTTATTCAACTCGCTAAAGTGATTGGAAAAGTCATCCCTTTTGTATTATTTTATTCTTTTTTCAGACTGAAGGGATTATTCTACGAAAAAGAACTGCTGGAGTTTCCTTTTCGTCCCTTTTCAAACTCTCTAAACATGAAAAGGATCGAGTTATCCTTGTCGTTAAACTTGTTAAAAAAATAGCAACAAACTTTTCGACCCAGACAAGAACGAGTTTCACTGTCGCTGGGCTCACTAAAACATAGTGATAGGTTTTCCCGAAGGGAAAATTATAGAACAAGCATATGTTATCCTCAAGCTTGACAAAAATAGAGAGGTACTGGTCAGAAATGACTGGGGAAAAAGGGAAGAAAACTGGAAGAACTTTATTGGTAGTAGGTTGCTCTTGAGCATGACACTTTCACTCCATCACCATGATTGAGTCGGGTTGGGTTATTCCGTTCATTGGTCATATCACCATTGGTCCTCCATCCCGTCTAGCTTTTGGGGTTAACGCTACCAATCCATCTCAGTGCCACCGATATGTTCAAGAAAAGTCATCCAGAGAATTCAGCATCCAGTTAATGCCTCATCCACTGCAATACCTTCACCCGCCATTTTTCATGATGGCCATTCCTGAACCTTGTTTCATCAGATCATTTTCACCTCCAGAAAATCATTTGCTATGTTTTGTGTCGTAGATGTGGGATACATTAAGGCCCTCCTATGACCGGGTCACTTCTTATCGACATCAACTCATTATCCAAGAAGTTGACTTAGAAACAACCCTTTCAATGCTTTGAAGCTTGCATGCCTCAATGGAAAGTTTCTCACTTCCAGCGACAGGTTTACATCAATGGCCTTAGACCGAGAGATTTTGCGTGGTGTTCGACATCGGATCATATATTCACACCACGTGAATTGTATTGTAGTACCTTGAGGGTCATTATCATTATCGATGATTCCTCTCGTACCTTTTAACAACGTACATTATTGGCTGGTAATCAGGTGATGTCTTTCCATGTTCGACTTCAGGACATCTTTTCACATGGATCAACTTGTACATTAGGTGAAGATTGAATGAGTTTGAAGACCTCAGATCTAGTTTCATCCATCTGGGTTGCACTATATTCAGGAATATAAAGACATCAAATGTACATAGAAGCTACACAGATGATCATCCAAGCTAAGGGATGATGAATCTACATATAAAGAATCACTAGTCCACAACTGCCAACGATTATCTGTCCTATGTACATGAAAATGAATTTGTAAAGCTGAGCATGGGAATACCCGCCTCATCTAGATCATGAAAATGATATGATGATGATATATTGTATTGCATCTTATACAGGTCACCTTCCAGTTCGAATACCTTGGATCCTCATGATAAATAATTTCACTTGACATCAAAAGATTTACGACTTCATGCTTTATGGGGAAATTGTTATAGACATATTTGGGCACTGCAACCCCAATATTATATGTCGATAAACCAATGGATCTTTAACCCCTAAAAGTGTTGTTTCATACCCTAAAGGATCATGGTCAACTGATTACATCATTCCCTAAAAGTTCCACCTGAAAAACCACTCAAAATTGGCCAAAATTGGACCATACTGAGTGCTCCACTGTTAGGGTTTGATGTATACTGACTCCTACACTAGCTAGGTGTGATGCATACTGAAGAGGCCTTCTGTGGGGTGCGATAAGTGAGAATGGACAAATGTCTGAGACAGTTTGCTAAGTGGATGCTCATGGAATCTTCTAGAAACTTCTCCTATGAAACTTGCCTCTTTGAATTCACCCAGGTATGAGTAAAAGATCCAAGAAATCTCCAAGTGGAACCACGAAATACAAGAGGAATGACACTAATCAAAAACCCAGAGATGACTCACAGCCTTGCAGACATCTATAAATGGATCCCTCATCTGACAGATCTAGAGGCTAGAATTTTGTAATTTGTAAGGAAGTGTTGATAGTTTGTCTTTGAGAAAGAGCCTTGTATTGTTGGGTGATCTTGCTTTTCATGAGGTGAAGAGGGCTTTGATGCTGGGAGGATGATGCTAGATCAGACAATTAGGTTGTAATTCCCCCTTATATTTTAATAAAGTTCTTTGAGTTTTCCTCCATACAATCATGTATTTGTGAATGCCATTGTATGTTCAATGTATTTTTGATTCTGCATTGCTTATGATATAATAGATCGAGATGCTTTGATAGTTCTTTGTTACTGTGTTTCTACAGGTACTGTTCAAGCGGGAGAAGTACGGAGAGGAGTTGCAAGCTCTATTAGGGGGGAGAGAGATCAAGCAAGGAGTTAAGCGGAAGATCTAGGTTGGTTCCTTTGCCTCTCTCTTATCTATCATACATAGAGGAAATCACAAATTGCTTTGATTGTTTGATTCTAGGATAGCTACCAATCCTAGTGGGACTAGCAGATCGAAAAGACACTAGTTTTCCCAGAAACACTACCTGCTGGGGGGGTGATGCCGACAGTCTTTGCAAGGTTCTAAGGAACCTAGAGGGCTTGAGCATGGGTGTCCCCCCCTTCTTATGAGGGAGATTCCTGCTCATATGCAGTGACACACAGTCGGTGTACCTGAGCGGTTTTTGGTTCCTGTTCGGAGCATAGCTAGAGCGGTTTTAGCATTTCAGGGGTAGTAGTCTCTTTTTAGTAGGTGTTTTGGCATAGCCAATGGATTTTTGTAGCTGGGATTAGTAGCCATTTTGTACTTAAAACATCCAAGTTTTGGAATATTTCAATATAAAAGACTGGATTTTGATCTATATATATATACAGACATTTTGGTATTTTAATGGCGTAAATGTTTTTTAAATGTTTTTTTAAAATTTATAACTCAGTAAATTTTTACTTTTCATGCATGTCCATAAACAATAACATAGTGATCATCTGTGAAACCTTGGGCGACTGAAGAGGGAAACAACCCATGAGGGAAGAAGCCTTCAGTAGACCGGTACTGATATTGATGTAAGAGTTAGGTACACCACCTACTAGGGGTACATAGCCACTTGGTAATGGGGAATAATCAGGGGTGCAGAAGGACAACTGGTCCACTATAACTACCTTTCCATCCAATGGAAATAGGATGATGCGAAAGACAGTAGATATAATGGCCACCATGGCACACGTCCAACTGCGACCTAGCAAGAGATTATAGTCAAGTCTTTTATCTACGACTTCTATGTCCACAATTACTATTTTTCCATACAAAGTGATGAGGTAGCTAGCTAAGTAACCTTTCAGGATGAAAGTGTGGCCGTCGAAAGCTTTAAGGGAATTCGACGGTGGGTATAGGTTTGGAGAACCCAAAGCGAGGCAACATGAAGCCAACATGATGTAGTTAGAAGCACCTTTGTTGATGAAATTTTGTGTATACCTTTACCTTTTGAAAAAAAATTTGCACTTGAAATGCACGCTGGTGGAAAAGGGGAGGTTTACACTTTTCCATGTCGAAAATTGTAAGCATGGAATCCTGTGGATCGATAGCACCATTAGCCCAAAGAAAAGCTTTCCTTTGTGCTGGACATGTTTGTAATACTTTGAGCACTAACATAGCCAATGGCACTTGCGCCAAGTCTTCTACAATGCTGTAGTTTTGGGTGGCACATGTAGATGTATTGTGTGTTGTGCATTGAAGTGCCCCTTTAAAAGGGAAAATCACAAGGTCATCAACTAGCCTTTCGATATGCAAATCATTGGGCAGAGGTGGGTTTTGACTTAAGGAAGGTTCCTCTGCATGAGCGACATGAGCTCCATAGGATTTGGCTCTTGTTTGTAGATTTATCGTTTCAAAGGTGTAAACGGTAGAGGATCCTTCACCAGCTGAAGGATGTTGCGAACCATCGTTGCCCCCTTGCAGGGGTTGGGGTTGGTTTGCAATAAGGTTTTGCTGCTGCTAAGAGGGGAAACGATTATTAAGGACATCGGGGGTCCTACCAGTATCATTTTTAACAATGTACTCTGTGCATTCCTGAAGATGCAGGAAACAATAAATCATGTGGTCTTTAGCACAAATTTTGCAAGGGAATATGGCGAGTTTATCATTTCCATCGTCAGGAGGCGCAGTGGCCTTCTGCTTTGGATTTTGCTACTTTATTGACTGCTCCTAAGAAGGAGTAGTATTTTTCTTATTCTTCTTGTTCTTACCACCCGGTTTTTGCATAGACTGCACAGAGTTTATCGTGGTGGTAGGAAGAGCAGTTGATTTTGTAGAGGGGTCCATTGACATCTAGGCAATGTGACCACTAAGTTCTTTTATAGTAGCCCTATAGGTTATGCCGATAATCCCATCGGCGTGTGCTCTGGGGTGCTGAGTAGCAGAAACATTAGAGTTGCGAGGGGCATTGGTGATTATGTCGTAAAGAGTGCTAGACTATGAATATATCAAATCTAAGTGTTGGGCATGACGTATGGATTGGTCTTCTGTGACCGCACCACCTAAGGTGACATCCTTAGCGATTTGAGGGAGTAGGGACTTGCAGAACCAGTCTGCTAAGAGATAGTCTAGGAGGGGAGCTTTGACTAACCTCCACCTATGTCTCCATTCATGTATATGATCAGAGATGTGGGTGGTGGTATCTTGAAGTAATGAAGTGAGGAGCTTTGTCTCAGTCTCATATCGGATGGGTAGCTAGAAGTGCTTGAAGAATTCCATCACTAGAGTGTCGAACGTATTTACTGATGCATGTGGTAACTCAATGTACCACTTAGCTGCGTTGCCAGTGAGGGTGCGAGGAAAAAGATGTAACCAGACACTGTAGTCCACCATGGAGTTGGAAACACACCAAAGATGATAGGTGGTGATATGGGTGCCCGGATCCTCCCCTTGTTTCCCTTTGAACTTGGGGACTTCTGTTGGTATTTTATGTGGGATTGACGGCCAAAGTAAGTTATGATAGATGGGGTCATTTGTAAGTTTGTACAAGTTGGGGATATCCAACGTTGCCAAGAAAGGTAGAGCGTGTGGTGCCCCCGACTCGAACCAAGGAGATGACGTATGACTTGAGGATCCCTGCGGTCCTCCCATTGTTTGTATCCCAATATTATACATAGGCTGCATGGTATAGTAGTTGCCTTGGGGTATGGCGTTGTAGTGTGGATTTCCATGGGGAATGTGATGATGGGGTATAAAATTCCCCTAGGATAAGCAGTACCCCCTTGACTCATTTGAATTTGTGAGTAGGGTGCCCCCGTGGATTGGTTGGGACCTCTTTGAGGAGTCCCGCCTCCCACAAAACTAACCATATGTCCTTGATTGACATAAGGAGCACTCATGTCAATTAGTGATTGACCATGCATGATTGAAAGTGGAGGGGGAACTGTTACGTTCCCAACTAGTATATGCATATTTGGAGTGCCCCCAAATACTT
>Ga0115854_10220_pt1 | contig 13365 bp, 11 predicted proteins | sample InSIn2SAF170_FD_83868 | JGI IMG/M metagenome (GOLD analysis project Ga0115854, IMG submission 83868)
AAGCGTTGAGACCGTCTTGGTTTTTTGAGATCTTGATCTTCACCTGTGCTATGCTGGAGCTTTGTCAGCTTCGCTGTCCAGAAGCCAGCATGATAAGCCGCTGCATCGAGGAACCCGACCAGCGAAACTGCAACAGCAGCGATCTCGACGGCCTCCTCTTCATTGCTTTGTACATCATCCTCAGAAGTGATGGTCGAAGCCAAGGTGCTCGAAGCTTGTGACCAATTTTTCACGTACATCTTGACAATCTCCTGCACCTGATCCTTCAGGTATGGAAACTTGGCACCTATGCTCAGAAGTGCATGGGCCAGATCGTGGGTCGCAACAGCCCATGGTGAAGGACTTATCTCTTGTAAATATGGAGAAGGAGTGTATAGTTGCGTATGAGCTTCTGGCAAGTAGGCACCCAGCTGGTTCACTGCCTTTTCGGCATGGGAAGAATCTTCAAGTTTCGCGGCGGCGGAGCAAAGAGCAAGCAATATCTCGAGTTCTCGCACGTTCATCGGTTGGCGAGAAGTGGGCGCAATGGATCGTAGGACACCGTCCAGGTAGCCATTCGTCGCCGTGTTTCTCTTGGGTAAAGAAGCCACCAGTCTCTGTATGTTTCCGCCATCTTGCTTGACAGCTTTTCGGGTTGAAAGGGCAGCAAGTTTCGAATAGGCCTGGCGCCGAAGAGAGCCATGACTACGCCGCAATCAGTATATGATATGAGCAGTGCAATGCAGGAGGAGTTCTCTTACGAGTCCATAAATTCGATCTTGTGGGGTCCAGACGAGTTATGTACCACTGCCACGGGTCAGGGCGCGACAATCATCGAAGCCATCGTGAACGTGTTTCGTTTAGATCCGTTTCTCGAGATCGTATGTACTCTGAGCAGAGACGCGGACGCAGTACCCTCCTGTAACAAGGCTTGGCATATATTGGGTTAGTCCCGGGGAAGATGTTTAGCCAATTGTGATGACGAACCCCAGTCGGTGCAGGTGCAGATGCAATGCGGGAAGACCTCCAGACCCTCGAAAGTTCATGGCGAGCACAACTTCACTGCGGCTGTGCTCTTCGATCTTCAACTTTTCTTTTGCATCATTCTCGCGGGGCAATAAATCATCTCAATTTCTTATGTGTTACAGTAGCTGCTTTACCTCTTCTCGACTCTCCTAAGCTCTTCACGCTGACATCAATTTGGTTCATACCTGAGGTTTCAGGCCAACTCCCCTTCAGCTTCACTGAGCGATCGATCTTCTTTTGTACTCAATCGGACGGCCTCTCTCGATTCAGATGCCTCCGAGAACTGAGAAAAGCAGTTTGAAGCGTAATAGGGTAATGGCAATAAGGCTCATTTTACGGACACGAAGCTGACAAAGCTCCAGCATAGCACAGGTGAAGATCAAGATCTCAAAAAACCAAGACGGTCTCAACGCTTGTCTCAATCGCAAGTGAAGACGACAACTACACCCTTAAAGAACCAGTACCTTCCGTCCCCTATCACTCATGCCGAATCAACCACCTCAAATGTTACAATACCGCATAAGGATGGCACTTTAACGCCTCCAGAGGGTCGTCCGAGCCAGATACGTCCGAGCACACCGCAGTCTTCATCGCCTGTACTGACTGGCCTTTCCTCGCCTCCCCAAGAAACTCAGATTCTCTCGCAGTTTGTGTATCCCCCACGGGATTTGGGGGACGAACTTGAGGAAGACGAGGGAACATGGGGATTCTTACCACCTGTTGATTCCAATGTCGGCCACAGACTTGTTATGAGGAGCCGAGCCTTCTGTCCGGCACCCGCCAAACCCCTCGAGATCGGTAAACAGACCACCAAGACCAAGAAAGTGACGAAGAAGGACGAGTTGGTTAAGAACGAAGAAGAGTATGAGGCCCAGAAGGAAGGCCAGGGTTTTCCAGCTGGCGGCTATCTGCTAGGTCGACACCCTGAATGCGACATGCGACTCGACTTTGGCACAATATCCAACAGACACTGCCTTATCTTTAACGAGAACAAGACTTCCGGACCTATGGCTGTCATAGAGGACTTGTCGAGTAATGGTACCTTCGTGAACGAAGCCATCTTAGGTCGAAACAAGAGACGGGAGCTAGAAGATGGAGATGAAGTTGCTTTAGTTGACAGTGCTCGCTTCATATTTCGCTACCCAAAGAATCGTATGTCAAGCGCCTTCCACTCGCAGTATAGAATATTGCAACAGTTGGGCAAAGGTCATTTCGCAACCGTCTACCTCTGTGTCGAGCGAGCGACTGGTAACAAGTATGCTGTTAAGAAATTTGAGCGGAGAATGGGCGACTCTCAACGCTCTCAGACAGAGGGTCTGCAGCAAGAGATTGCGGTCCTGATGTCAGTGTCGCATCCAAACGTTTTGTGCTTGAAAGAGAACTTCGAGGAGCCTGATGGAGTTTATCTTGTGCTCGAGCTAGCAGCTGAGGGTGAACTCTTCAACTGGATCGTGGCCAAACAGAAACTGAGTGAATCAGAGACACGGAAGATCTTCATTCAGTTGTTTCAAGGCGTGAAGTACCTCCACGAACGTAACGTTGTTCACCGAGACATCAAACCAGAAAACATCCTTCTCACGGACAAGAATTTGTCCATTAAACTCGCAGATTTTGGGCTGGCAAAGATAATAGGTGAAGAGTCGTTCACAACCACGCTCTGTGGTACTCCCAGTTATGTTGCACCAGAGATTCTTGAGAATACGAAGCACCGAAAATACACCAGAGCAGTCGATGTTTGGTCACTGGGTGTTGTCTTGTACATCTGCCTTTGTGGCTTCCCACCATTTAGCGATGAACTCTACACTCGAGAAAGACCATACACACTCGCTCAGCAGATCAAGATGGGACATTTTGACTATCCTTCACCGTATTGGGACTCGGTCGGTGATCCGGCTCTTGACTTGATCGACCGCATGCTCACAGTAGATGTTGAAAAGCGCATCACAATAGACGAGTGTCTCGAACATCCTTGGACTCGCGGTCTTAGCCTGGCCGACCTCCAAGCAAATTCGAAACGAGAAAACTACGTCAACCCTTCGGATAGTACTGACGGGCTGACAGGTGCACTTGGCACTCTCAAGATGGATTTCAGCAAGCGCAAAGTCAAGCGCCAGCGAACCTTGCTTGCGAACATCAACGACATCAAAGTATCGAAGGTTGTTGAGTTTCCCAAGGGCAAAGTGCCTGGTCAGCTTGGCCGTGAGTCAAGCCCTGCGACTGTCAAAATCTGGGAGAAAAATCCTAGTGGCAAGATGCAGCATGTATCTCCAGGCACAGCCAAGAACGATACTGAGGCGACACCGAACGGTAAGGTCACCAAAGGTGGAAAGGATAAAAAGAAAAAGGAGGAGCATCCTGCAGCACATCGACAAGAAGAAGAATTCATGAAGATGGGCGGGAAAGGCGATATGCAGCTGTTTGCCGACGACGCGGACAGTCGATACGCTCCCCAAGAAGTACCCAAAGAAGGCGGTGCACAATGACGCATTGCCTTAACAATCTCTTCATGGTTAAAGGGTGTATAGATTTGTTTATTGGTGGCTCAGTTCAGGTGCCATGGCATGTTGTTTCTACCAACTTTCGACGCAGGTATCGAGGTTCATACCAACGGACTTATCATGGTTTATAAAACATAGTTGTGGAACAGCTATTCAGGGTATAGACATAGCTGATGAACTATTTTATGAGCTACCAGAAGGGTTTGGCTCGGCAAGAATATCAATGTTTAAGGTACCGAGCTCCCAATGTCATACTATTGCACTTTCGTATCTCAGCCAGTAGTGGTGTGCTCAGTTTCCTAGTGAAACCTTTATGCGCCCACATCGGCAGTCCAACCAGTGCACGTGACGAAGGAGTAGTTCACGTACTTCTCTGATCAACTTACTCACCCCAGCCCTTGACATGATATTCATTATGAAGCCTAGTGCCAATGCGCGACTTGATCGACTGAAGAATAGGTACACTCAGGTGTTTATCTTTGCAAAACACAACGCCGCTTTGGGTAATTGATGCCAATTGCTCCCTGAGGTACCTCAACTTGAATATGTCTTCACTCGAACATGTTTTCCCCTGAGCAAGAAATGGAAGTCAATCTAGCTACCTCGATGGAAGCACGACTCAAAACCGGCCATCGAAGTTTCCTTTCCAACTCAAAAGGCACGACCCTTGAAGAGACGAATCTTTTGTAAGAGCTTTCTCCATCACAACTATCACTGTACCTAACGGACAGGTCATCCCACGTTCCAACCTCGTGGCGGTCGAGTCTATTAGTACTCACGATTATCTCTCAGTGGAACGACTTCTGAATCAATTCAATAGCATGGCAGCACCCCGTGAGGTGTTGTGGTTCCATCACAATGGCGATAAATTTGTCCCCACTGCTATTTCTTCGACTAGTTCGACAGCGATTGACTCCATCAAGCGCTCAGCGAATGTCTGACAGTATCAAGACGCTCAAGAGCTTTTCCATGTTTATGGGTTTGGGCATACTCTACAGAAACCCGCAGATATCGACCGGTAGAGAAGTCATTTCGTACCGCAATCTCCCTACACAACACTGGTCAGCACGGACCTACAGATCACATGCCCGAGCAGGCAGAGGATCAGGCCCGTGCACCTGTTACAATGACTGAACGAATAGCATCAGGGCAATTTTTGTTCAGTTGCCTGTTCCGGCAATCCTTCAGAGTTCAATACGAAACAGCTCTTTGTTCTTTGATATGAGTATGGGACATCACATAGAGACTCAAGTTGTATACGTTTTCCTGTTGCATACCACCTCTCATAATCAGAATACGCTAGCAGAGTTATACGAACCATGACACTATGACAGCTCCAAGCGGTAGAGACTTTGAGCTCAGAGCACAGTCTTGGGGCGTGGAATTTGAATTCGTCCTCGCATTTCACCGCAGACGGCTTGAGCGAATATTCAACGCTTATGAAGACTCTCGACGCCCAAAGATCGTATCTCAGCACGAAGTCAATCACGATAGCCTGTTAAAGTGGTACAATGATGATCTGGCTCTCAGAGACGCCGGTGAAGGCCGTGCAATGTGGCCAAGCTGGGTAATGGAGGTTCCCGACGACGATGTGGCATGGACACTGGTGAAAGAGGGCGACCAATCTGATGAAATACCAGCCATCAGCGTTCTGGTCAGGATACGTTCATCGTACTCTTGGAGAAGATTCTGCCGCCCATCAAACTCTCATTCATCGCACATATTGTTTAGAACCACTTCTCATCGCCCAAGACGTGCTTCAGCTACAGGGGCTTGATACTGATGTTGTTGGTCGGGCTATACATATTTCACCAAAAATCCAAGTACCAGCACAGACAAATGGAAGCCAAAGTCATGGCGGGATCATCACATGGGAGCGCCGTCCACCTGTTCTCGAGACCTTTCGACGAAACAATCGAGAAGATGCACAAGCTACGAGAGATTCTGCTATCTGGCGTGCCGGACTAAAACCTGCTATCATACTCATATCCAAGCTGAATCTCAAATACGAGCAGTGGATGCTCACACGGGACAGTTCGGTGATTGGGGCTACCAAGAAAGAGCTAAAATCAGCGTTACAAATCTCTGCTGACGAAGCTAAAGACTGGGATAGTGACAGCATTGAGTTGGTCTCCCGACAGTTCGAATATTCGAAGCTTGCAGGAGGTTGTGAAGAAATTGCGAAGTATCTCTCGGTCTTGCGGAACGGTAGGCTGCCAGATGCAACTGCCACAGAGCAGGAGCAGCACGAAGCGAAACCAGATTGGCAAGCTATTCAGAGTGTCTTCGCTGGTACGCATGTACACATAGGCATGAACTGGAAAAGCAAAAATGATGCCGATCCCTGGTTCATTCGACATCTCGCATTCATCGTCCTCGGCAATGAAGAGCTTATTTCAAGTCTGCATCCTTGGCAACGCCGTGGTAAGTACAACGACTTTTCACCAGTGGATGTGGTCTTCCCTCAAATCAAACGCCGTCGCACATCAGCTGATGAAAGGGACGAAGAAGAGCTGCGTGTGGCAGAATTGACTGGAAAGTATGTTCCGAAGCACACACTGCAGTCCAACACAAAACGATTTGACGAAAAGACAGGCTGTCGAATTACCTCCAGCAACAACGAAGCTACCAACGCGTTCAACAGATATCGAGTCACAGCATGGGCCGATATAGCCCACGTCTGCTTCAGCAATCGAACGTCATTAACGGCGCTGTTTAACACTATTCAAGCGAAGTTTCAAGGCATCGCTTCGCACGGCGTCCTGGTGGACTTCAGCCGTCTCAAACGCTTCATGGGCTATGAAGACGAGCACTTCAGCGACGAATACAAAATCAGTCAACACACAGCCCCGACAATAGAATTCAGACAACACAGCTGCAGCCTTGATGCTGACGACATATCGCGCTGGGTCCGTTTCCTCTTCGCCATTGTCCATCTCGCTGAGCGCCACGCTCACACTGCTCCTCCACAACTTGAATTCATCACCACAGACGAGGTCACAACAATCCTAGTCGAACGCCTCAAATACCCCATCCGAGGTATCCGCACCTACCATCCCCATACAATCCAAGACCTCTGCGGTCCAAAAATGCTCAACCTCTCCGGCGACGACACAACCTACTGGATCGCCCGCCACAAAACCCACCAGCGCGACAACATGTACTACATCGCACACCAAATCGCGCGCCGCCACAACCGGCAAAACAAACCAAAATTTGCCCTCCCCTTAACCCTTCAACAGATCCAGGCCCTCCCACCAGCTCCAGCACAACAACATTACACAGCCAAACCAACACCCACCCTGCGCGCCGAACTGAAGGAGCGTTTCAACCTCGAACCCCGTAACGCCTTTGACAAAAAAGCAATCCAAATTATCAACACCATGTCAAAGAAACAATTAGTCAACATGGCGGTAGAATCCGATGCTAATCTGCGGAGATACGGGACTTATACGCAGCAGCCGACGCAGAGGATGAAGGAGGAGGGGAAGAGGTATAGGATACCGTGTTCTAGGAGTGTGTTTCAGTATGAGGGTGTGAAGGGTTCGAGGGAGGTGACGAGGAGGAGGTATGTGGGGGCTGGAAGGGGTTTGGAGAGGGAGGTAGATGGGTTGAGGGTTTGGGGTTGGGATCCGGTGAAGGTGGTTGGGGAGGGGCTATTTTGATTGATGGATGGATTTGGCGGTTTTTGGGACTCGGTTGGTTGTGGGGGAGTAGAGTGTGTTAGTGAGCATAAGCTCTCAAGACACTAGGTACACATCAGACGAAGCTCAAGGTGGACGTCCGTGGTCCGTGAAATTAATACGCCGCATGACGGGTCTTGCTTGAGTAGCGCTCTATCTTGCCTACTAAAGCAAAATACCCGCGTAATGTGGTTCATACTAAGAGCCAATATATTCTCTCGTTGATAGATTGGGAACTCCGCTCCACGGAACACAGTAGTACACCCTGACACGTGAAAAGGCGAGAACGAACACAGCTTGCCAACAACGACATTATCCTTAAACATATCGATCATACATTCACAAGCAAACACCTCCACAACAGCCCCAACCATCGCTCAAAACAACTCGACCACAACGAACAAAAGAGATTCCACCTAACCATCAACCTTCGTCGCCTGCCGCATGAATATCTGATCCAACCCCCTCTCATCGGCAAAAGCAAGCCGCTTAGCTTGAATATTACGACCGCGCAGCACATGTCTCCCATTCCTTAATCGCTGCTGCGTTACTGTCGTAATGCTTACTACGGCGTCGCCGTTTTGGCTGTCTTGGAGTAGGAGGGGCGTTGAAGTGCCTGTGCTTGTGCTTGTTGTTATCGTTGTCTCAGTGAGATCAGGAGTCTGTGTCCCGGATTTATTTTCTTTCTGCAGTTTTCGTAGACGTTTTGCTTCTTTGCGTGCGCGCCGGTCTTCTTTGCGTTGTTTCTTTTCTGCTTTTCGTGCTGCGCGTTCTTGTGGTGATTCGTTCTCGGATCGTTCTGTTTTGAGCGTTTTTGTTATTACTGGTTCGTTTTCCGTGTCGCTTGTTGCAGTGTCGGGCTCGGTCTTCTGTGTATCATCCGCAGCATCCGATTCCGGTTTCTTTAATTGTTTCGTTGGATCCTCCTGTACTAGTTTCCCACCGGGCACGAATACCATACCGCCCCAACGTCCCTGCGCAAACATCATGAGCTTTTTATTCTCGATCCGTTCTTCTACAGCTTTCAATTCTGCAGCATCCTTGGCGTTGAGACGGCCTAGGAGACCCTGGAAAGCATCTAGACCTGTACGTTGGTGTTCGACGTTATTACTTTTGAGAGAGGCGCCGAGACCGAGTGTGTTGTCTTTAACGGCAATTTTTACTTTGGCTGCTGAGGCTTCGGAGGCGGGTGTTGATATTGAGCTGGCGCCAAGGGCTGTGCCGGGTTTCCAACCGGATTGGAGCATTAGTTTGTGGCCTACGGAGGTGGTGTCTGTGGTCCATGTTGTGTTGCGTGGGTCGTGGGAGAGTTTTATACGTCTGTGAGGGAGAAGGTTAGTTGTAGGTTTTGGGGTGGATGGGTGGGTGCGCTTGCTTTCTAGGTTCTGCAAGACCCATGGTGAGATGTTCAAGATTTTAGGCAGAGGAGTCGAGAGTGCAGGTTCGACAGGTTGTGTTGTTGGACGTCTATGATGGACTTTGAAGTGTTGTAACACGATCAACTACTCGAAATAATTTTATTCGTAAATTAGGGTGCGGGCGTATCGATTGGCCGTTTCTTATCGCCATGCGCGTCGAAGTGCGAAGGAAAGAGTTAAAGCTCGGTAGATGATGATAACTAACGGGGCGGAAGCTAGGCGATCATTTAATCTTCCTTGGCGTCTCTTTATGAATGAAGCTACAGGTAGGCATGCGTTAATACATGGCTGAGGAGGTTGACTTATACTAGCAATTCAGCAATGACTATTTTGATATAGTGTATTCCTCTCCTCGTCCTGTAACTAGGATTTTCATTTTTTGTTTCATTTTTTCTTTCGACCTTTCTAACCAAAATAATATTTTTTATACCTAAACTTCAACAGCCGAGCGTACAGTACGAGGCCATCAGTTTGACTCTATGCTCACTTTCCCACAGAAAACAATGAGCTTCCAACGAAAAAACACATGCACTCGCTAAAGCAGTAGAGTACCAACTCTTGATCGCTATTCCCGCCGTCTAGGATCGAATACGTCCTTCTGATTCGCTCTCTGTATACATGCAATCCCTCTATTTCATCTGACTTTGAAATGCTTTCATATTCCACAGATGGTGCTTACCGAGACTAAACCCTGGATGGAAAACGTTCAGTAGCAGAACAGAGATAATGATCATCGGACCCTCAAGAATCATGAAGAGTACTTCGTTGTTAGCAAGTGTGCCGTGAAAACCTCCCCGAAGTTCTGCAAGTCTGTAGCAGCTGCGTATAAGGATGAGTATCGTAGCGCAAGCTAGTGCGAGTATCAATCCTTTGAACATCCGACTGCGGCGGACATGATCTAACGTTGCGAGGGTTGGAGTGGTAGAAATACTGGTCTCGTTCTTGTCGAGTAAGACATAGGTAGAGTTATTCTCTAACATTGGGCCGCTGGACGGGGCCGAGCCGGTGCCGGATGCGCGGTAGAATCGCCATGCAAAGTCGCTGCAGAGGGCGATAAAAACCACCAAGGAGAATATTTGAAAGGCGAGGCCGGCTATCATGACATTAACACCTAGCAGGTCGGTTGTGGTGTCGTTTCCTGTTGATGTGATGCCACCTCCTGCGCCTTGGAGGACAAGGGCGATAAAGTCGAAGGTCACGAAGATGGTGGTATATACCTTGGGCTTCAATCGCGTGTAGGTAAGGTTCGGATCCATGATGGATATTATGCGGGCGAGACAAAGATAGATACATGCTGTCACGAAGGCCGGTGCGATTGTCAGAGGGACAAGGTAAATCAGAAAGGCGTTGAAACTGAAGATATTGTTGTGGAGCATTATGCGACCGACGTAGCCCACCGCTTCTCCAATCAAGCCAAGTGACATCCAGATTGTGAACGTGGTGGTTTTGTAGCGAATACCAAAAAGGAGATTGACAAAGAGCAGGAGACTGAAGATTGCCATGTAGAGAGCATTGCCGGCCAAGGAAGGGAGGTAATTCATGAAGCCATTAGCCAGACAACATGTTTCTGGTGTGCATGCAATGGTCTTTGGAGTGTTTGGCGAGCGACAGGTTTGGTATAAGGCTGCTGTGACGGACATGGTCGGTAGATGTGTGAGGTAGGAAACTGCCAAAGCTTTGACCGGGCCTGCCTAAGGAATGGCTTGTCTGGAAGGTGCGAGAGGTACTCGAATGTGACTTATTAAAGAAACTTGTATTGGTAATGGAGTAGCTTGTTGTGATTGATACAGGACATAAACCGCAGCGGCATCGTATGAACTTATAGTACTGGACTCGAGATGGTCCTCTGAGCAGGTGGAAGACTTACCAGGAACATGGTAAAACATACCTAGCAACTTTAGTAGATCACCAACTTTATGTGCTGTTCAATTCTAATGATGGACATTAGTCCGAGTGAAGGGTGGCCGGTTAACCAACAGGGGGTATTCGTTTATGTCGCCCTACTGTTCGTGGCTATTCCGCAGTCGAATGTGGTCTCCATAGTCCGAGATGATCTCCACAGTGCGAGGTCTTGGCTGATACATATACATGTAATTAGTGTTGGATTTGACTGCGATACACGTCAGCAACAGCGATAGCTTACCAAGTACGCACAAGACAGGAAGACAATATAGCTGCATGCATAAGGACGCTTTTGCAAACGCGACTGTGGCTTGACCTGCACGGTGTCATGGCAAGAGGATCAGGCGCGAGAAATCGAAATTCAGTACTTCGTATCAGGCAACAACGCCATGTTCTTAGCTCGACGCGCGGAGACCACAACCACAACAAGCGATTACTAAATATGGCCTGAAGACGCCATCGGCTTGCACTTATGCATATAAGTCGAATATCTACGATACATTTGGTTGGACAGGCGACTTCGGTTTCAGAGTCGCAGGCTCCAGCCAAACAGCTGCAGCCAGGGAGAGCAGTGGATGCAAAGCACTGCTGAGCCTCCCTTAGCATGTATCCACGTTATTTCCATGATTTCGTTGTTCTCCCGAAGTCGATGGTTGATAGAGAGCTCAGTTGTGAATAAGCGACTGGAAGAATTCAGGAAACATCGACTGTCTGTATGGATAACAGATGCCGGAATAAGTGAGTTTGGTAGGAATTAGTCTATTTCAAAGTCCACGTAGAACGAGTAATGTGGTTGGTTTGCGTCTTGGTAGCAGGTATTGGGCGAGCTCTATTATCATCCACACTGAATATCCTCTTGCCCCAGGTATTCACTAGGATATCCGAACGGCTCGGGCTCGTCTTCGTTTAGACCTTTTTCGAGCGGAATGATCTCGTCCCAGACCTTCCATGTTTGATCAGAACCGTACAGCTTCGCAGTGAATGCGACGTGTGAACCGAGCTCATTAGAGAAGTTGATCTGTACGTCACACACCCTGGCATTTTGGAAGATTGTGCCATCAGCTAGAACCTCAAAATCTTTGCTCTCAAGATCGGCAACCCTACTTGCGACTCTCAGAGCTTCCTCTCGTCTCCAGAGGCCTTCCCTTTCTGGGGCCCTGCTTAGCAATGAAAGTGCCTGATAACGAAGCGTTGGTTCTCTGCACTTTAATACCACAAGATACATTGGCGGTATGATGCCCATTTCAAATGTGAACGGCAAAGACCCATGAGGTAGTGAGTGATTATACGCGACGACTTCCTCGGCGTTGCGAATAATAGTTTCGAAATATTGGTTGTAACTATCGCAAAGTGCCTCATACCGATCTAAACAGGTCGAAAGCCAGAAAACTGTTATCGCATGGACAACGCGCAAGAGAGCGATAGAAGCATTGGCGGCAGCAGTACGATCAGTACGGGTTGTACATAGTTTGTCAAATTCTTGCAGCCAAGACGAGTACGTTACCAAATGTTGCTCTTGCTTCTGGAGATAGTCCTGCAAGTCTTTCTGTTCAAAGGTGAGTCCCAATCTGTAAGGCCTGTTTTGCGAGATGAGCTCATGGCTTTCTGCAACCATCCAGTATAGTACGCTGCGAGCTTCCTCCAACGTCTCTAAACGGCAGAAGCTGCCGCTGACGTCGTACAGTACTCTCTCAGGTGTTCGAAAACCGGGCATTCGCACTCCGAACAGCCGTAGTAGTACCACCAGTCTCTCAAAAATCGGAAGAAACATCGAAGTCACGGATTCTGGGTCTTGCGATATCACAGTTGTCCGTTGAAGAACTCTGAGCATAACACCTGAACCTGTTTGCAAGAACTTAACTGCTTGGATTTTGTCTCTCTGGAGACAGTGCAAGCACAGAAACAATACACAAGTAGCCAGAGCCACAGTGTCAGGCTCTGGTTCACCCAAACGTTGGGTTGTAAGGTTGAGCGCTTTGGCGTAAGCAGAAATGCTCTTCTGTTGAAGATCATGACCGTCTGAGCTTCTCGGACGTAACTTGTATTCCCATTCTGTGCTGATGGCCATCAGAGCATGTTTGATGGCTGGCTCCGACTCGCTAAGTTGTAACACTGATCTGGTCCAGAAGGAAGGATCAACGACACCTCCAAGAAGCTTCGAAACCTCGAGTTGATAATATTGTAGGGCTCGCAGTTCAGACGAAGTTGATGGGGGTGATGGCGATCTTGAAGCAGGAACAGAGGAGTGAAGAACTTTGACGATTGAATTGGGCGCTTCTGCGGTCGCGGTATAGGTAGCCACGAAGAGTTCTGTATATCCTCGACAGGGTCGATTGGCATCGATACACCTGGAGGCTAAGTCAGTTCGGTTGAGTCAGGAAGTCCACAGTATCACATACCTTCTACACACTGGTTTGGCCTCGTCGCACTTCACTTTCCGCGCTCTTGTTACAGCAACGATTAGCTTATGGTAACTTTTCGGTTGAATGAAACACACTTGCAAGTGAGACAACCAGTCCTGGTCTTCTTATTTCCGAGTCGATTATTTGGCTTTGATTGACCATTTGTGGTCTTGGACGATGTAGACTTTGTCACGATCATAGCTAGTTCGAGTACCTTCGAAGTCTTACAGAGTCATCAGTGCTTTTTCAGACGAAGTTGACGACGTGTTTGGTGGCCTGCGACAGGTATGCAACCAACTATTGTTCGAATAAGTTGTTGACGAAAGAGGTACGAATGTGGTGTGGCCTGATACGAAGTACTGAATTTCGATTTCTCGCGCCTGATCCTCTTGCCATGACACCGTGCAGGTCAAGCCACAGTCGCGTTTGCAAAAGCGTCCTTATGCATGCAGCTATA
>Ga0115854_10222_pt1 | contig 13315 bp, 15 predicted proteins | sample InSIn2SAF170_FD_83868 | JGI IMG/M metagenome (GOLD analysis project Ga0115854, IMG submission 83868)
CGGACATGGGGCGGCATTACAATCACAATAAAAAGATTTAGGAGGAAATTAAATGAACAAATACAGTCAATTACTTAAGAAGTTAGGATTATCTGCTGCTGCACTTGCATTATCAGCGACATTAGCTGTTGACAGTGCTGCAGCAGAAGAAGCTGATGTGAATGCAGAAGAGGGAGAAGAGGTTGTTGAAGACTTTGATGTTGATGGATTCCTTGAAGGCATCGAATCTGAAGCAGTAGAAACAGCACCTGAAGAAGAAACAGTGACTGAAGCGGCTGAGGAAGTTAGCACACGTGCAGCAGAAGAAGTGGCAGAAGTAGAACAAAATAATACAATTGCACAACCGGAAGAAGTATTAAGCTTAAAATTAGAGAGTAGAACGAGCAGAATTTCTTCATCACAGTTAAGAGTATATTTAAATCTTGATTGGAGAGTAAATAAATTATCTGGGAGCTATCAAATCACAAATTCAGATGGTAAATTTATGGATGGTGATAACTTCACTACTAAAAATAGATTGCATGATCAAATAAATTTATTCTATACATTTGTAGGAAAATATCCAGATGGTGTTTATACTTTCTCTGCTGAAGCAGAAGCAGATGAACAAGATAATAACCAAAAATTTGCTGATAGCTTTAAATTTACGATTAAAGATGGTGCAGTAGTTGAAGATGAACAAGAAGCTTCGGAAGAACCAGAAGTTGAAACATCGACTCCGGAAGAACCTCAAGAACCAGAAGTAACGCCAGAACCGGCCCCTGAAGAAGAGAAAGAACCGGAGAAGACACCAGAACCTGAACAGCCTGCTGATAAAGTAGATGAAGAAAAGCCAGCCGCAGACAAGCAAGAAGAGCAACAACCAGAAGCTCCTGCGAAAGAAGAACCAAAAGAAGACGATAAAAAGTCTGAAGAGAAAAAAGAAGAATCATTTGATGATTTACGTCCATTAGAGGAATTACCTTTAGGCGGTCACGCATCATCATTCGATAAAAATGGTTTCCCAATTAACTGGAGTGAAGCGAAAAAACAAGCTTATATCGAAAAATTCGGCCTACCTAAAGGGGCTGACAAACAAGGATCTGTTCAATCAGATAAACAAGATCCAGAGTTAGTAGCAAAACGTAAAGATTTATTAGCTCGAGTGGAAGCATCAGACTTAACAGAGAGTGCCAAGAAACAGTTAATTGAAGTAATCAATGACTTAAAATTAGAAAATGTTAGTGGAGCTGAAACAGCTTTTTATCACTACCAAAAACGTCACTACGAAGAAGTTGAACGCCAAAAACAAGCCCAAGACAAACAACAACAAAATGATGGACAAAAACAAGACCAAGACAAACAACAAGATACTCAAAAACAAGAAGCACGTGGTGAACGTCTACCAGACACGGCAACAGGTGCTTGGGCATTAGGCGCTGTTGGTTTATCAACTATTCTAGCAGGTCTCGGTGTCAAAAAATTCAAAAAAGACTAATTCATTAGTCTCTAATTGAGTTTTAATCTATGAAGAAGGAACCCCATGTCCTTCTTCTCTACATAGCTTGAAATAGCCCTTCAGTCGGGGCTATTTTTATTTCTGAAAAAAGCAGTTGAATTTATAATGAAAAAAATATAAAATAATAAAATGCTGTTGTGTCAGCTGGTCTTGTAATAGATACGGAGTATGCGGATTTACATGATTTAGTTTTTTTGTGCATAGTTGTTGAGTTAATGAGGAAGTAGGATGGTTGCTGGAGTAATTATCCGGAAAGGGGTTATGATGAAGCGACAATATCGTGATAGTATGACAGTGGGGTTTGCTCTGTTTGCTATATTTTTTGGGGCAGGGAATTTAATTTTTCCGCCGTATTTAGGGTTTTCAGCGGGACGTGATTGGCTCAGTGCAACGGGAGGTTTCTTATTAACCGATCCGTTCCTTGCTATTTTAACCGTTGTAGTGACGACAAAATTAGGTGGGCGGATTGATGATATTGGTCGCCGGGTTGGGGTGAATTTCGCCAAGGGACTTGGGGTGTTGACTATTTTGTTAATTACGTCACTCGTTGCTGTTCCGAGGACGGCTGCTACTGTACATGAGATTGCTATTGCACCGAATTTTCCCGGTATTTCTCCGGTATGGACGTCGATCATCTTTTTCAGCTTAACGATGTATTTTGTATTCAATGAAGGACGTGTGATAGATTTTATTGGGAACTTTTTGACGCCGATGTTGTTAATCACCTTAGCTATCTTTATTATACGTGTGGTGTTCAATCCTCCAGGTGAGTTAAGTGCACCAATTGTTGAGGGGAATCAATTTATTCGTGGGTTTATGGAAGGTTATCAGACGATGGATGCACTAGCGGCGCCTCTTATGGCTGGAATTGTTGTAACAGATTTTGTTCGACGGGGTTATGGTCATCCCGAGCAGAGTTATCATATGGTTAAAAAAGCCGGCTATATTGCATTAGCTTTGTTGATCTTTGTCTACAGTGGATTGACTTATATTGGGGCTACGATGGGAAGTCACTTCTCGGCTAGTGTGACTCGTGTAGAAATTTTATTGGGTTCATTTTTGCAAGTTTTTGGGGGAATGGGAGCGGTCTTGATTGCCTTGATCGTGACATTGGCTTGCTTGACTACTTCAGTCGGTTTAACAGCGACGTGTGGGGATTTTTTCCATTCCATTTCGAACGGTCGGTTGAGTTATAAAGCAATTGTGCTATGGTCGCTAGTTGTCAGCTTCTTAATTTCTTTATTTACGGTAGATGAGATTATTATTTATGCAGGGCCGATCTTGGAAGTCATCTATCCGGTTATGATTACATTGGTTCTATTGTCAGCGGTCGATCGGTTCATTATATATGATATGACTTATATCGGGGCAGTGATAGGTGTACTATTGATGAGTATAATCGAAGTGGCCAGTCGATTGTTGGGCTGGACAGGTTTCAGTCAGTGGTTAGATCACTGGATTCCGTTAGCGAGTATTGGTTTAGCCTGGGTGATGCCGGCTATTATTTTAGGGATTGTCTTCGGTCTGATCGGAAAATATGCTGCAATTGGTAAGCGGTTAGCAGATCATAATGAAGTGCACACCGTTTATCGCGCGTAGACGGCGTGAATTATCTCATATTTAATGGGTGAACACTTTATCTTGGGATGCTAACGTGGACTATAATCGTGTGATACCTGTGCAACATAGAATGAAATCAATGAAAAATGTAGTCGGATAGTGAAGATGGGTTTTAAAGGATTTTACTATGTTGATCAGAATATAATTTGATTATCTAATATCCGTTTTTTCGTGTTATAATGATTGTATAGAGATAGGAGGGGTTAGTATGTTAAAAACATTAGCACTTATTTTATTAGTTATTTGGATTGGTGGACTGGTGTTGAATATTGCAGCAGGATTTATTCACTTTGTCCTAGTGTTGGCTATTATTTCATTCGTAGTGGATCTTGTTCGCGGGCGCCGCTAATCAATCAAATAAAGAGAGCGCTACAGTCCTATTAGACTGCATCGCTCTTTTTTTTTGTTATGAAGTTATTTTGAGAAGTGCCAACCGATCCAATGACTAATGAATCCCCAAAGCATATAGCCGATAATAATGGGCCACGATTGGCGTGGAAAGTAAATCAGCCAGGCCAGTAGTATGATGAGTGAGACACCTATTCCAAATAGGCTGTCATATTTTGGCGTGAGAATCCCATGTACGAGTCCGGTAATCCCGATAATACCAGGGACAATATAGACTAGATAAACAAAATCAATGCCGTGAACAATATTTAATAGATGTACTCCATAAATAATAAGTGCTACGATAAGTAAATTAATCCCTAAACTTCTCCAATCGCGTACCTTCATCATATCCCTCTTTCCCGTTGTTGGCTTCATTATACACCAAAACTTATAAACAAATAAACTAAATAATAAACCGCTACATCATCTCAGAATATTCATCATTTTACCGAAAAAAAGTAATGCAATAAGAGCAATTTGTTCATTGATTCGCAGAGTATTACTTGTTAAGATATGAGTATCAAAAATAGAGATAGGAGAATTACAAATGAAAAAAGCATCAAAATTTTTAACCATCTTATTGGCAGCAGGTACTTTAGCAGCGTGTGGTAGCAAGGTAACAAAAGAAAACGGAACGGAAACTGTTTCACCTGAGAACGCAACAATTACTGAAGAGGGCGCTGAAGAGGGTACTTCATTAGACGACGCTGAAGTTAAAGACGCTGACATGGACAAAGATATGGACAAAGATATGGACAAAGACGACAAACAATAATCGTCAGCTCTCCTTAAAAAAAGGTCATCCGATATGTCGGGTGGCCTTTTTTAATTGGGACAAAAGTAATAGGGGCTCATTTTTGGGGATAATTATCAAATAATGAGTCAATAGTGTATGAGTATAACTAAATTCATAAAAATATCAAAGAAATTCGGTAGACAATGAGTTGCTTTTACCGTACAATTGGTGTGATGTCACTCACAAAAGAGTGCGGGAGTATTAGAATGATCAGTATAGATAGAAGGGGAATAGCGATGAAAAAATGGTTGAGTGTGAAGAGAATAGTAGGGAGTATGGCGGTGGTCAGTACGCTGACATTGGCTGGATGCCAGGCATTCGGAGGAAATGAGCAGACTGAGGAGTCCGATGAATTAACGTATAATACAGTTATTGTACGTCCTGAAGAACCAGCAACAGTTGATGGAGTCGTTGCGTCTAGAATCGATAAGGGATATTATTACAGTTCAGATATTGGAACGATTTCGCAAGTCCATGTCTCAGATGGTCAACAAGTTCAAAAAGGCGATGCTTTATTTACATATGCAGCCAAGGAAGACGATCATGAGCTGGAAGATTTGAGCCGCGAGCAGACCAATCTGTACAATCAGCGAGAAGCCTTAATTGCTGACTTGTCACGCTTGACAGGTGGGACGTATAACATGATGGGAGACCGTATTGTCTGGTCTTATGCACAAGGACGCTATGTCGTTACCGATCCAATTGGTGTAGATTACGGGGCACGAACTAACACAACCAATTCAAGTGGTCAAGCTGGTGGTGCGGAAGCCCAAACTCCTGATTCAGGCGGTAATGATGCGGATTCAATTAAATCTTCTATTCGTCAAGTGAATGCGCAGATTAAAGAAGTCGAGATTAAATTACTCCGTGCTCAAGAGAAGAAAAACCCAACCATTAAAGCAGATTATGCGGGACAAGTTTATATTGATGAACGTGGTCGTGATGGTGGTTCAGTGCCGTTCGTGCGTATAATTGGTCAAGGTCTAGTCGTGAATGGAACAGTAGATGAATATAACTACCACCTATTAGAAAATGACTTAGAAGTTGATATGTACATCAATGCAGAAGACCGCACAATTAAAGGGAAAATTACGTCTTATGACCGCTTACCACAGAGTAATTCGTCACAACACGGCGGTGGAGGCGGTGCTGGCGGCGGAAGTGGTGCCGGTGAAGGTAGCGGAAGTAGCGATGATGCGTCACCAAGTCAATCAGAATCACAAGCTGCCAAATTTGGCTTCATAGTTGAACCAGAAGAAGATGTCCAAATTGGATTCAGTACCCAAATTTCTATTCCGCGAAAAGGATTCGTCTTACCACCTGAATCTATTCTTGAGATGAATGGTGAAAAATATGTCTTCAAGTATGTTGATGGTGTTGCGAAGAAAACAAAAGTGAAGATGGAAAAAATTGGTATCCAAGAAGTCATTACGAAAGGTCTATCAGAAGGCGATGAAGTTATCCAAGACCCAACCGGCTTAAAAGACGGAGACCAAGTAAAAGTTGCCGGTGAGAATCGCATGGAAACAGATGAAGATTTCATGGCTGATCCAGCAGCTGAAGATGCAGAAGGTGCAGATACAGAGGCCGAAACAACAGAGGCAGGTACTGATAAAAAAGATGGCAAAGACAACACAGAGAATGATACAGATGAGGAAGTTCACTCACCTGCTGATGATGCTGATGTAAAAGATATGGATCTTAAACCTCAAAGTGAAGGGGAGTAAGCCATGATTGAATTAAAACGTGTAAGTAAATTTTATCAGCAAGGACCGAATCGTCATCAAGTGTTGAATGAAGTCTCTTTAAATATCGAGCAAGGTGAATTTGTCTCAATTATGGGACCATCTGGATCGGGGAAGTCAACCTTAGTGAATGTGTTAGGCTTCTTAGATGCTGATTATGAAGGGGAATATATCTTTGATGGAGAGTCAACGGTTAGCCGTAATGATAATCAAATTTCAAAATTGCGCAATGAGATGGTTGGATTCGTCTATCAGTCGTTCAACTTAATTGATTCGATTAGTATCGAGGATAATGTCCAGTTACCACTACTCTATAATGGGTATTCTGTTGCTGAGACTCATGAAAAGGTAAAAAAATCCTTAGAACGTGTAGGCTTAGGGAATAAACTAAAGAGTACGCCGAAAGAATTATCTGGTGGACAAAAGCAACGGGTAGCGATTGCGCGTGCCTTGGTGAATGAGCCTCGTTTTATCATTGCCGATGAGCCAACAGGAGCCTTAGACACAAAGACCAGTCGTATGATTATGACAACACTCGAGCGGTTAAATCGCGAAGATGGGGTGACGATTGTAATGGTTACCCATGATCCAACATTGGAAGATTATACGAACCGTCGTATTCGGGTTGTGGATGGCCATGTTGTGACCAATACGTTGATCGATGATGAAACCTACCTTCGTGGGAAAGAAAAGTATCAGCCGGTTTACTTTGAATCTGAAGAACAATCAGTGCAGACTGTTCCGGAAGATAAGGTTGAAGCTGCCCAACAACGTTCACGGGTTGCACGCCGATTCTTTAAACGGGGGAAGAAGTCAGGAGGCGATAAGTCGTGAAATTTAGTGTTATTTTAAGATCATCGCTGTACTCACTGAAAAAGAATGCCCGCCGAACCTTTCTGACGATGCTAGGAATTATTATCGGGATTGCGTCGGTTATTACAATTATGAGTTTGGGAAATGGCTACAGCCGTCACAGTGTGGAAACGTTGACTAAAGATGAGCAAGGTCGTCAGAACGTTGACTTCTTCTATGAAATGACCTCAGAAGTGGATGTGCCGAACTTCTCGCCATTCTCTGATAAAACGATGGAAAAATTAAATGAAATCGATGGGGTAAGTGAGGCGGCCGAAAGTCAATATGAAGCAGATAATCAACCGTATTATGAGATTAAAGCACGCGAACATTCTGAATCGCTAGCTGTTGATGTTGCCGCCAAAAATTATGATCGAACCATGGTGGCCGGACGGATGTTGACGCTAGATGAGCAAAAGACATTCTTACCTTACGCCGTTATAGATGACGAACTAGCGCGTAAAATGTATGGAACGGAAGAGAATGCTTTAAATAAGGGAGTAAAAATTAATAACTATTCCTTTACCATCATTGGTGTGATGGCCCGTGAAGGGGATGGCTCGTTTGGGAGTAATGTATTCGCAACGCCGGGCGAAGAATTGGAGACACCGCCGGGCAATGCCATTATTCCGGCGCAAACATATGAACAACTCTTTAAAGAAGAAATGCCACGGTTTGGGATTACGGTTTATATCGAACCGGGTCGGGATCCGAAAAAAGTTTCTGAACGAGTTAAATCTGCTCTGGATGAATTCGGATCAGGGGCTAAATATGGAACCTACTCATTTATTGACAATAGTGAGATCATGCGTGAGATCGGTAAGCAGTTGCAGACAACCACTTACTTTGTATCCAGTGTAGCTGGAATTTCTCTGTTCATTGCCGGAGTTGGGGTTATGAATATGATGTATATCTCAGTGTCAGAGCGTATTCGTGAAATCGGGATTCGCCGCTCACTTGGATCCACGAAGCAAGCGATCCAACTTCAATTCTTGTTGGAAGGGATCTTAATTACGGTAATTGGTGGGATATTCGGATTCGTGCTGGGACTTGCTATTGCTTATGGAGTCAGTACGTTCCTACCATTCGGCATAGGTTTGACGCCAATTATGGTTGTCGGGACGATCGGAGTCTCCACGCTAATTGGAATTGTCTTTAGTGTCTTCCCGGCCCGATCAGCTGCCAATAAGAACTTAATCGAAATCTTGCGATAACTTTTTCGTAAGATTGTAAGACAGATCGGCTAAATAGCTTACATGAAAATCCTTCTAGTGTATCGGCATCAGCCTGTACCTTGGAAGGATTTTTTAATGTGTATGAGGAGGTTGCTTCGTACGTTCCAGCGAATGAAAAATTAGGCTTTAAATACGATAAATACGTGCTAAAAAATAGGGTGTGGGATCAGTCGTAAACCTTATATTGGTGGAAATATCATCAATGTATATAGAAAAATATTGACCTTAGTTGGAATAATTGGTAAAATTCAAAGTGTAGAATGATTATGAAGGTGGTGATGCGGTGTTCAAAGAAACAGATTCTGTGCGAATGATGGGAACGACGATTCATTTGATGGCAGAAGGATGGCAAGCCGGACGTATTATTGAACGCATGAAGGAGTTGCTTGAGCAATATAATCACCGCTTTAGTGCGAATGATGATGGGTCAGAATTGGCCCAAGTCAATCATGCAGCTGGTCAGGAAAGTGTTCAAGTGCATCCGGAATTGTTCGAACTCATTCAGATTGGTAAGCAGCATAGTTTACCTGAGGATAGTTTTTTGAACATTGCGATTGGCCCATTAATAAAGCTATGGCGGATTGGTTTTGATGATGCGAATGTACCCAGTGATCAAGCAATTAAGCAAGTGATGAAACGAATCGATGTGCATCAAGTCGAGCTTGATGCAACAACGCATACGGTGAAGTTGGCCCAGCCGAAGATGGAACTTGATCTAGGTGCTCTGGCAAAAGGCTATATTGCTGATAAAATTATGGCAGATATTCAATCCTTCGCGCCGAGAACGGCTTTTATTAATTTAGGGGGCAATTTACTTTTATCAGGAAAGGCACATCATCATCCTGATAATTTGTGGCGGGTCGGTATTCAACATCCCGATAAGCCGCGGGGACAGAATTGTATGATTCTGAAGTTGCCGGCTTGTTCAGTGGTGACATCGGGGATTTATGAACGGCGGCTTATTGCTGAAGATGGACGTGAATTCCATCACGTGTTTGATACGAATACGGGGCGCCCAATCGCTACTGATTTAGCAAGTATTACCATTATTTCGCCAACTTCATTGGAAGGTGAGATTTGGACGACACGTCTATTCGGTCATGATAAAGCAACTATCTTACAACAAGTAGAGGCGCTAGATCGGATCGAAGCAATCGTGATTGATCAGCAACATAATATTGCCTATACGTCGGGAATTAAGTCACGGATTGATGCATTTTTATAAAGATGCAACTTTAGATAATGTTTGGTATAATGAGTTTATAGTATAGTAGTATAGAGGATGAAAGAGGGTAAAAAAATGAAACAATTAATCGGATTAGTGGGAACGAATTCTGATCAGTCGACCAACCGTCAATTACTGCAGTTCATGAAGGAGCACTTCAAAGAAAAAGCTAAGATTGAATTGGTTGAAATTAAGGATTTCCCAATGTTCAACAAACCTGAAGAAAAAGATTTACCTAAGATTGTGAAAAATGTGGCAGAAAAAATTGAAAAAGCGGACGGTGTAATTATTAGTACACCAGAATATGACCACTCGATTACGGCATCGTTAAATAATGCGTTGGCTTGGTTATCTTACGGTATTTATCCATTTGTAGATAAACCGGTGATGATTACGGGAGCGTCTTATGGGACATTAGGTTCATCTCGCGCACAACAGCACTTGCGTCAGATCTTAGATGCACCAGAACTGAAAGCACGCATTATGCCAAGTTCTGAGTTCTTATTAGGTCACTCACTTGAAGCATTCGACGAAGAGAATCAATTAATCGATGAAGAAAAAGTTGAAAAATTAGATGAATTATTCGCAGATTTCTTAGTCTTTATCGAAATTATGGAGAAACTGTCACACGCTTATTCATCAAACAAAAAAGATGCTGAGAACTTCGATTGGGAATCATTGTAGAAGGAGAATATTATGCTTAAAATAGTAGGATTAGTAGGATCAAATGCGGACCGTTCGTACAACCGATTATTACTTCAAGCGATTAAACGTCGCTTTAAGGCGAAGTTCCGCTTCGAGATTTTAGAAATTAAAGATGTACCGATGTTTAATCAATCCGATGATCAATCGGACAGTCCAGCGATTCAACATTTAAATGAACGGATTGAAAATGCAGATGGGGTCATTATTGCGACACCAGAGCATAATCATACATTACCACCAGCACTGAAAAGTACCCTCGAATGGTTATCTTACAAGTTACACCCATTTGAGAATAAGCCAGTTATGGTGATGGGCGCATCATACTATAACCAAGGAACTTCACGTTCACAACTGCACTTGCGTCAAGTGTTAGAAGCACCAGGTGTTGGCGCACATGTCTTCCCAGGACAAGAATTCTTGTTAGGAAAGGTTAAGGAAGCTTTCAATGAAAAGGATCACTTAATTGATCAACGAACCATTGATTACTTGGAATTGTGCTTGGATAAATTTGTAAGATTTGTAAAAGTGAATAAAGCATTTGAACAAAAGGGTCCGTTGCCATCTGAAGATTTGTGGGCAACAGATTCTATTGAATCAACCATTGAAGGAGTCGATAAGTCTGACCCAGAATGGGTTGAGAAAGCTGCTGAATTAGTTGGAGCGGCAGAAGGCTCAGACTATGTGAAGTTAGACCGTGGGATTTTAACGGTTGACCAGTTGAACATTTTCTTACGTTCAATGCCAATGGAACTGACTTATGCTGATGATAACAACCAGTTCCTATACTACAACCGAGTACGTATGGGAGATGACATGTTAGCGTCTCGTTATGAGCATCAAGTTGGATTCTCTCTTGCTGAGTGTCACCCAGAGAGTGCGCGTAAGGGAGCAGAGTATGTTATCCAACAATTACGTTCAGGTCAGACTGACGTTCTTCGTATTCCGATTACACACCATGGCCCAGATAAGTATGTTGTTCACAACTACCAAGCCATGTACTATGAGAATGGTGACTATGCAGGAATTAATGAATATATCTTCAGTTGTCTCGGCTGCTTGATCGTCCGCACCCGTTGATCCTTCTTCACTCTTGTTCCCAGCTCCACCACATGCTGCAAGTACTAGTGCCGCTGAAAGTGTTAATCCTGATTTAATCCATTTGTTGTTTGTCATTGTAAATTCCTCCATATAATAATTAATAATTTTTAAAATTTTGCTAATAAAATAATAGTTATTCATTTTGATAGTTACGATTTAACTCGGTTATCGCTTGTCTAATGTCTTAACGGCCCAATCTCCCAGTGCTTGTACAACGAAGACAATCGCCAGAATAACTAGTGTCGCTACTAAGGTCACTGAGTGCTTATTACGCTGAAACCCTTGTAGGTAAGCTAGACTCCCCAATCCACCTGCTCCAATAACACCCGCCATTGCGGTAAAGCCAACGACTGCAATCGCTGTTGTTGTTAGTCCTGCTACAATACTAGGTGAACTCTCTGGGATTAAGACTTTATAAATGACTTCCCACTTGCTCGCACCCATTGCTTCGGCTGCTTCAATGACTCCTTTATCTACATCGCGGAAACCCGCTTCAACAATTCGAGCGTAGAATGGCCCCGATGATATAATCAAAGCTGGCAAAGCTGCAGTTGGGCCCGTCATTCTTCCCACTAAAATTTGAGTCAATGGAATAAGGAGCACAATTAAGATAATAAAGGGGATTGAACGGAATATATTAACAATACCCGATACGACTTTATGCAAGGCCTGGATGCCTGCATGCTCTGATACTCTTGTTTCGAATAAGAGCAAGCCCAAGACAAGACCAAGCAAGAAGATGGCAATAATCGAAGCCGCTGACATATAAATCGTCTCATACGTCGCATTCCAAACTTTGCTCCAGTCAACTTCACTAAATTGGAAATAATCGGCAAACGTCCCGCCCGCTAACGATAATAATTTCATTATGATAACACCTCCGTATTGAGTGCTTGCAACTCATCAATCGCTCGGTCAACATCACTCTCATCACCAAAAACCTGTACATAAAGCGTTCCAACCGGTGAATTCTGTGTGGTATAGATTGAACCACGAATGATATTAATATCCACATTGAACTCGCGTGATACCCGTGAAATAATAGGTGCTCTGGACTGATTACCCGGATAAGTCACCCGAAGAATACGCCCTTCAGGGAAATATTCACGGAAGTCACTTAACAATTGATCAATATCTTCATCCTCATCCTGTTGAATAAATTCACGTGTAATTTTTTCTTTTGGATTTTGGAAAATATCTGTGGTTTTCCCGGTCTCAACGACACGTCCACCTTGCATAACAGCAACCCGATCACAAATCTTCCGAATGACTTCCATCTCATGAGTAATGATGACAATGGTTAAGTCAAGGCGACGGTTAATATCTAAGAGCAATTCCAAAACATCATCAGTCGTTTTCGGATCTAGTGCACTAGTTGCCTCATCACAGAGCAAGACATCCGGATCATTCGCTAACGCCCGAGCAATTCCGACTCGCTGTTTCTGTCCACCTGATAATTCAGATGGATAAGCCCCTTCACGTCCATCCAGCCCGACTAAGCGTACTAACTCTTGCGCTCGCTCAAGGCGTTCTTTCTTCGGTACTCCTGCAATTTCAAGCGGGAACATAATATTCTCAACAACGGTCCGACTCCATAAAATATTGAAGTGTTGGAAAATCATTCCGATCTTCTGCCGACTCTGGCGCAGTTGCTTGCCGCTTAGACGACTAAGCTCTTTGCCTGCTACCGTAATACTTCCCGAGGTCGGTTGTTCCAAGCCATTCAGCGTTCGTACTAAAGTACTCTTCCCAGCTCCAGAATAGCCAATAATTCCAAATATTTCCCCTTCGTCAATGTGTAGAGAGACATCATCAACGGCTACAATCTCTTGCGTGCCATCACTGAATACTTTTGACACATTTTTTAATTCAATCATTCACTCACTCCTCATTAGATCTGTTCAGCGTGTTTATTCTTGCCCGACTGGAAGAACTGCTCCCTTCCAAGTTTCTAGAATATAATCAGCCACTTCTTGGGATTGTAATTCTTCCACCAAACGTTTAATATGCGGATCATTCTCACGTCCTGATTTAACCGCCAGAATATTGACATACGGTGTGGCTTTACTTTCTAGAGCAATACTTTCTTCCAACACATCAATATTTTATGGAGTCGGACCGTTGTTGAGAATATTATGTTCCCGCTTGAAA
>Ga0115854_10225_pt1 | contig 13263 bp, 11 predicted proteins | sample InSIn2SAF170_FD_83868 | JGI IMG/M metagenome (GOLD analysis project Ga0115854, IMG submission 83868)
TCAATTTATATGGGATTTGGGGATTTTCTTGTGATCTGATTATATATGTTGCTCCACCCTAATGATCATTATGAAAAGATACAATTTCTCTCTCTCTCTCTCTCTCTCTCTCTCTCTCTCTATATATATATATATATATATAAACTGCTATCAGTTGTGACTATAGTTGTGCATGAGACTTTGCACAATCAAGGGTTTGAGTATGCCCATGAGAATGCCCAGTAACAGAGCCTGTGCTCATGCGATTTCCAGTGTGAGTGATTTTCCAAGGTAAATAGAACTTGGAACGAGTTTGGATTCATTAATTCTCTTGCAAGATTGTGCAGTGGAGGAGATTTTGAGATCAGATATGAGTTGTATTGTGTGTAACAAGTGGAGATAGTACTGAGTACTTGCGAGGAGTATTGTACTATGTAATGTTACATGTTCTCAATCATTATAATATACAGATAGTGTGGGGTTTTCAGCTGTAAGCTTTCCCCGAGTTACATGTTCTGTTAATGTGCGCATGCGATTGATGTTTCATTGTTTTTAATGCTGCTAAATTGATGATCAACATAGAGGAGGTTATGTATTATGCATGTATTTTGCAATAGTGTATAATCAGGATAATCTCTGTGAACAAGTGTCATATTATTCAAAATTTCTACAAATATGGTTGTCGGTATAAATAATTACGACCCGTGGGCTGCTAAAATGTACAAATCCTCTCCATGTGCTCAAAATCATATCCCTCTTGGCTATTTTTGCTCAGCTATGGAACAAATGCACTCAAAAGAATGGAATCCCTTTTCTTTCTAGTGGCCCAATCGTAACATAGCTCGATAGCCTACTAATGGTTAGGTTTGACTACCTCAACTCAACCAGAGTTACAGTATTGACTCTTCTAGCACATTCTACATCATAATCATGTGGTTAGCCCATTTTCCATGTATGTTGGGGGCTAGCGTGGCATCCTCTCAAATTATAGTGGTAAAAATGGGAAGGTCAACTTCTGAGTGCCATAACTTTTCGTATACAAAATCTGATTGACATGATTATTACATTGTTGGAAAGGTATGTATATGTAGAATAGGTAGAAAATTTGCTATGTTAAATAATCAAAGTTTTACCCCAAAAAAAACATCATTTGATTCCTCGAAAAGATGACAAAATGTTTCAGACCTTGATTTTCCAAATTGGATCTCGCTCGTAAAAATAATCATGTGAGATGATTCCTCCATATTTTTCCACTTTGAAAGGATCGAGATGGATGACAAACAATATAATGATGCAAGTTAGATTACTCAGTAGCATCAAAACTTAAGTGTAACCAGTGAGGACCTGTGAAAATAGAGCTTAGATAAGAAATTAATAAAACAAAGCTAAAACTAAAATAAATAAAAAACTAATAGAGGATCAAAATAAGCATATGAAATTAACCTTAAAGAATCTCATTAAGATTCACCTTAGAGATATTGATTTCTTCCAAATCCATTTTTGAGGAAAAAACTTCCTTTCATAATTAAAATCAAATAGCATAAAGAAGTTGCAACTCTATCAAATTGCATATGCCTATGATCATCGAATTTATTGAATTTAAACTAGAGCGAGCATTAAGTCACAAAAGAATAGTTCATGTTCAAAGAATCAAGAACAAATAAAAATCATCAAAAATAAAAATGAAAACAATAAAAATATATCAAAATGTACTTCACTTTGTATTACAACTATGATTATTCTCTTTGCTACTTCTGATGAAAGTATTTTAATTTTATATCAGCCCCAAAATTATCTTAAAATCCCATGGAATTAGGCCAAAGTCCCAACCTATGTAGCAGTTTATATATATATATATATATATAGAGAGAGAGAGAGAGAGAGAGAGAGAGAGAGAGGAATTGTACCTTTTCATAATGATCATTAGGGTGGAGCAACATATATAATCAGATCACAAGAAAATCCCCAAATCCCATATAAATTGACATTGAACCATATTACCACTACATCAATGCTAGTGGATATGAGACTATGAAATAATGTGGTGATGTCTGAATGGAAAAGAACCACATAAAATTTGCAGCAAATAACCATGCTACCCTGATGATAAAATCTTGTGAAAAAAAATTCAACACACACTTACCAATCCTCCACATAAATATGATAGTTGCTCGGGGGTTACAAGTGGTGGGATGTGATTTGAAATGGCTATGAGTTGGCATCATTGTGGCTAATTACATAAGCCCGAGAGCTAAATCCAAGAAAGAATGAAGAGTGTGTGCTAAGATTATGACCGAGGTGAGGAGATCTGAGATGATGTGGAAGGGAAAGATGTGTGTCCCAATGAAAAGAAATGTGAGGCTATGTGAACGTCACATGGGCAAGTTGAGTCATCTCGGGAGAAGGATTCCAAAAATAATAGGAAGAATGTGCATTAAATTTCTAGGGAAGGCTATATGGGATTATCGAAAGTGGGGCTTACAAGTGCCTAATAAGATGCTAGAAGAAACGCATAATAGGGGCTTATAAGCTAAGGTCTAATGATGAGTTGCCTTGGCTAAGTTGTCCTGGTTCTTTGAAATGTACAAGCATATGTAACCATGGAAAATTTTAAGAACCCCCCCAAATTTACATGTATAATAAATGGGCGAATTTCCATGGTATATAGGAAAAATGGAAGGCGATTTTATCAATAATATGATATGTATATATAATTTTTTGGCGAATCTCTCACGAGGCATGGCGAATATTTTACTTAATAATAAAATCTTGTGTTTATTGAATACACAAATGAAATCATTGCAATTCTTTAAAATATCTTTTGAAATCAAAATTACCGAAATTACATATCGATAACCTAGTGGGTGTAGGATAAAATTTACCCATGCCATTCACAGAAAGCATGAGAAAAAACCTAATACTATATATAAAACCAAGAAAAATTCATATTCATCACTTCTAGGGACCTCGTAATCACCTTACCAATACACAAATATGTTCTTGTTTGCAATTAGAAAAATTACCCAAATTACAATCTGTTTACTCCACTTCTAGGGACCTCATAACCACCCTGCCAATACACAAGTATGTTCCCATTTGCAATTAGAAAAATTGCCCAAATTACAATCTGTTTACTCCAGCGTATGTTGGAAAGTTATAGAAGGATGACCCCTGCCAATACACAAGTATGTTCCCGTTTGAAATTAGAAAAATTACCCAAATTACAATCTGTTTACTCCAGCATATGTTGGAAAGTTATAGAAGGATGACTAGTGTAATCAATCCATTCCTTTTAGCCCTAGATTTGTTTCAGTTTAAAACAGAAGTATACAAATATACTTGTCCAATGTCTATGCTTTAACCATTCACATTAAGATGTTTTTACAATATAATTTCCTAAGTCTATTTAATATCTTCATTATCATAAAAACCAACCTATATCCATCTTAACTCCACATCTACCACTCTTAGGGGGATGAAATCTATTTATCCCTCTGAGCACTTGGTAGACCCAGAATTAAGATGCATCTAACATAGAATTTCCCCTTTAAATAGTCTATTCTCACATGAATACCATGGGTTATCACAAAACCTAGAGCTTAAAAATTACTATTAGTAATTTATAAAAATTAATAGTTGATTTTTATTTTATTTTTATTTTAACCAAGCTAAAATGTTTAACATACATTAAATTACAACATCCATTTTTACTCTTGATCAGATCAAATATTTTTTCACTCTATGCTAGCTTGCATATCACGATATTTGATACACTCTAGGGGGTTAGTAGATCCAAACTAAAGATGGATCTATGCTGGTTTAATTCCCCCATTTAAATAGGCTACATTCCAAGTGAATACCATGGGTCAATACCATGTGCCATTTTGGTGAATACCACGGGTCAATATCATGTGCCATTTTTATTTTTATTAATACTAATATCAGGGTTAATAATGTTTTTTTACATGGTATTAATAACAATCTAGTCCATGGTATTTGTCCCGTAGTTTAAATATAAGGTGACATATGGAGTAAATATAAAAAAAAAATGTTTTATTTGTTTACCATACCTCTCGTTTATTTATATTTTTATTTATTTACCATACCATTCATAAATACAAGGTGACTTATGGAGTAAATATAAAAAAATGTTTTATTTGTTTACCATACCTCTCGCTTATTTATATTTTTATTAATTTACCATACCTCTTTTACAAATATGGTATTTGGCCCATAGGATTCACTTAAATAAAACCTCTTTCTTGAGCCTTCATAAATAGAACGAGGGTTATGGACTAAATATAAAAAGAATTTTTATTTATTTACCATGCGTCTAGTTTATTTATATTTTTATTTATTTACCATACCTTTTGAGTAAGTATAAAAAGACGTTTTATTTATTTACCATACCTCCACTTTACTTATATTTTTATTTGTTTACACCCTTGCATGTATACAAGGTGACTTGTGGAGTAAATATAAAAAATGCTTTATTTATTTACCATACCTCTCATTTATTTATATTTTTATTAATTTACCATACCTCTTTTATAAGTATGGCATTTGGGCCTTTGGCCCATAGGAATCACTTAAATAAAACATATTCTTGAAAATGGGTGAATGGAAGGTTGTAACTCCTAATTTCAAGGGCTAAATTTACCTTTTTTACCCTCTCCCTTAAAATAAAGTGGGCTATTTGAGGTGATTTGTAAAAATGTACTATGATACAAAATATTCGCCCACTAAAAATTTAAAACCCCTTAATTTCGCCAAAGCGCGAACATTCGCCACTAAAATCACCCCTATATGTAACCTCCAAGGAAGGAGGGTTAGGATGACATGGAATGGAGAATCATATGAGGATCGAAGAAAAAATGCCACAAGTCAATTGAAATGCCACATGGGATGGTTGAGTCATCCCAACAATGGGAGCCCAAAAGAAACAAAGGGCAAGCTCAAGGAAAGAGCCATGGTGAGTAGATCTGTGATTGTGTAAAGGAAAAATGTAAGGATTTAATAAGAGCACTTGTGCATGGTCACAAATTTTGATTATAGAAACCGAGTCATCCCAAGGATGGGATCCCAGATGAAATGAAAGGTATGTACGCTGAAAGCTCCAGGATGATGAGCTATGGGATGATGTATGGGATGATGTCAAAAGAGGGAGTCTTAAGGACCAATGAAATAATAAAAGTGCAAGGGAGAATAACTCACAAGCAAATGTGTACTTGTCGATTTGTATCAGAGTTTATAAAAGAGTGAAACCAAAGGAAAAGGCACATGATGATTACCTCCAGAATGAGACAAGCATTGTAGTGACAAGGTTTGACCCACCCCAGCTTAAGCAAATGAGAATTTTAGAAGGCGTGGGGATATAGTTATGAGACGAAGATGAAATGGGTAGGGTTATCATTTTCTCATTAATAGATAGAAGAATTATTCGCCTTTTTCCATTGTTTCAAATTTTGCTCGCATTATTTTCCTACCCAAGTAACTTACAACTCAATTAAATGCCTTAATGTTTGACAAAATGTGCAATGAGTGAAGGCTTTATCTTTGTGATTAGTTTTCCACCAATGATGCTAAAAAGTTTAGCTGAATCAACAAAACAAGAAAAACATGATTAGGACTCATCTTGTAAATTTTCAAAGCAAAGGGAATATAAAGAAAAACACATGTAGAGAGTACAAAGAATTAAAAATTTTGATCAGTAGATGAATATTTCCCCAAACATGTGCATCAACAAATTTTATTGGAATAATTTTGGATCATTCTTTTCCAGAAAAATTAAAAGGCTCATTGATTTCACACCTACCATATGAACAAAAAACAAAAAACAAAAACAATCTAAATTAAATGAATCTTACTCCTAATCCTAATCTTCAAGACAGACAAAAATTAAGTAAAATCGTACTTCCAATGGATCCATTCCATTAGCTTAAGTCATGAAAGAAAATGCATATCAAAAATTAGTAATAGAAATGAAATTATTATTAAACTATTAAAAGAAAAGGTCAACTCATGTGTACATTAATTTCTAATAAGTTCAGTAAAGGAAACTCATCTACGAACCTCTCTTGAAATGTATTGTTGAACTTTGTTTCAATCAGATCATAGAAACTAGGATGGAAATCTACTAATGGTCGAAGAAGATCCAAATGACAACAAAAAAATAGACTATACTCAAATGGTGTACCTTTAAATACTGGAGCATATAGAAACACTTTAGTACTATGTATAATACGAATAGTATTAGAAATATTTTATGTAGCTAAACTGCCCAAACATATTTCAAGTGGATCATAAAAGTGGGAGTGGAAATTTGATAAATCTATCAATTTTTCTTAGATAGATAAGATAGTTGGTCAAATTGTGATATTACACTCTCAGGCGTTGATTCTTGTGAAAATGCATTTGAGAAGAAATAATAAGTTGATATGACATGAACATCAAATGAAATTAAAAGTTTAGAAGTTCTTGATACTCATGACCTAGAATTTGACATTCATTCACAGATTCTTCCACTAAAGCACCCGGTAAACGTTCACCACTCAACTACTCAACATGCCAACATAATGTATCCAAAAATTGAAAATAGAAGACATATACAAATCTGAAAATAACCATAGCAAATGAAGCATAAACAAAAAAATTACATCTCTATTTACACTATTGTTACAAATAGTGTTACAAAACAATTGGGATTTATTTGGAAATTTGTCTTCCTCACAAGTTTCATCCAAGGTATTACAATCAAAACTATTAGTGGCATCTACTTGTGAATGAAAATGTGACTCTAGACTATGACCAAGAATGGGAACTTGAATAATGTCAAGATCAAGAATTGGAATGGATTTCCTTTCAAAAAAGTTTGGAGTCATGATGACATTTTGGTCGTTCAAGATGAGAATAATTTATAATGATATCAGTAGAAGAAGATCAATCAACTTGAAACATGGATTGAATTAAAGTATCAAGAACAAGAGAATTTAATGATTGATGAGATAACTCAATATTCTCAAACTTAGAATCTTCATCATAAATAACTTGACAATTTTTGTTATCATTTCCTTCCTTTTCATAAGACATATTAGAACAAGAAGAATCATCAGATGAATTTTCAACACTATTGAAAAGGTGATCATTAAATGACACTTTTCCCTTAACAAAACTAATGGGCAATTCATTATTTATAAAAATTATAACAACTCCTATGTTTTATAAAATAAAATTTATGCAGGGAGGAATTGTTGGATTATAAGAAAATGAATTACAATCAACAAAAAGATCAGGATAAAGACATATGTGACTATTTAAGGATATCAACTTGAAAAATTCCCTAATTGTAGATTCTTGCTCATTTTCCATGATGAAAATTTCATATTCTTCATTATGTACTTGGCTGACCACACTTTCTTGAATATTAATGTTGGCTACCCCAAATTTCGTGGTTGATCATGAATTTTAGCATTAAAAAAATCAATAATAATTGTAGCAGATTACACATTGTTGGAATTTTCAGTTGCATTATTGGTTGTTGATTTGCTTTCTGAATATTTTTTGTTAATTTTGTTGCTTGAAAATTTTCTTCTTTGTTATGAACAACAATTTCATTTTGATTTTCAGTAGCTGATTTTTCAATAGCATGATTTTTAGCATTCTCGGGATCAACGTTATTTATGTTGGAGGAACTTATCCTTTCCTGAGAAGAATGATTAGCAATTTATGCATTTTATTCTTGACTTGAGTTATCCATGCTATTAGTAATTAGAGGTTCCTCAATAATGGAAAACGTGTTAAGAAAAATAATATATTTAGGTTCACTATAGTTATGAGAAATAAAAGGAAGGGTAACAATATGTCTAAACCATTCGATCAATACAATTAGATGAGGTAAATCTTGCGCTTGAAACTATAAGCAAATTAATTTAAATCTGATAAGAAAATTTTCAAAAGATTCCTCTTCAAATATATGAAGACTTTCAAGTTGATTACATACCTTATCATAATTGTAGTCTTAGAAAGCATGGATGAAAATTCTTGTAAACTCATCCCAAGTATGTACAAAGGCAACAAGTAATGATCGACACCAATATTTGGCTAAGCATGTCAGGGTAAGAGTAAATATCCCAAAAATCACACCTTCATCAATATCACAATCATTACAATTTATAATAAATTGAAGAACATGATCAAAAGCATAAACATTCTCCTTACCATTAAACTTTGTTTTTGACAAGAGCTTTACTACCTTTATTAGAGTAGTGGTAGGTGTGATTCTAGTGAAGCACATCCAAATAGGAATTGTAAAAGGAGCCATTGCAAATAAATAAAAATTGAAAATAGAAGACTCCAAAAGGACTACTTGTCAGTGTGCATCCTTCTAGCACCAAAATTGTTTATTGCCAAAAATGACTGAAATCAACAATAAGGAGATCGCCTGAATAGGGCCCCAAACTAAGCCCTTATCCATTTGAAATGGTGATTTTGACTGGTTCAAATGGGTCCAATTACCCTCACTCTCCCTGTTAGGGTCCTATAATATAGGGATCATAGTTTTTCTGTCTTACTATTCATTTGGGGGTATTTTGTAAAATTTCACGTCTGTTTTCATGAGTCTCATAGTCTAAGGGGTCTTTTTACAAAAGAAGCAAATTGGTCAAATTCATTGTAAATATTTGTGTCATAAAAGGGTTATGATGAGAGTGAAAGGGGTCATGTCATGAGGAATTTTCTCATTATAAGTCAGTGGTGGAGGTCATGTCATTCATATGAGTCAGTTAGTGTCATGTCCTACTCATGATTGTAAAAGTACCCACTCATATCACCTCACTTTCATCATTCAAAACCACCATCATGACAAGAAATAGGTTTCCGTTGGCATAAAAATTCAAAATTGTTTGAAAATTCTCTCATTTTCTCTCATCCGAAGTTTGGTTTGAGCTCTAGAGAAAGTTGAAGGTGAAAGACATCATTGAGAAGGCCAAAGGAGAGGTTGTAGGTCGAGTTCAAGCAATCGTTGTGAATATGTTGCACAAGTGACCTGCTACTACGCAATTGTTGCATAAGTGATGAAACGACCTCGAGCTTTTGAGCAAGAGTTTTTCTCTTTTCTGTAAGATTTTAAATGTTGCATGAAGCTTTTTGAACACCGTCCAACCAATCTCAGAGTTTGCAGAAGACCCGCAGTATACCAACCTTGGATGTGCATTTGCATTTGCTACCCATTCGCTGCGCAAGTTGCATAGTCCCTCATTTTGGTTAATTGTGGGATTTTTGTAGTTTTGAAAGATTGCTAAGGTGTTATAAGGATTTTTTATGTGCGAAGAGTGCTCCTCAGCCATTTTGAAGCAGAAAGGACATCATAAACTCGAAAATTTGGAATTGTTGCGAATCTTCTGCGCAAGTGGAAATTAACCATCTATGAGGTTTGCAAGATTTGGAGAGACTACTTCAAGAGTTATACACCATCAAACAAACATTTCAAGCCTACCTATTTGATCCATTTTCCATAGGAGGTGTGCAACCATACAGAGCATGGAGGCCTACTTAGACTTGCTATGAATTTTCTACGAAACTGACTGTTTTTTCCATCATTTTCAAAAGATGTTTCCGACCAAATGGAGATGAATTTTGGAAAACAAAAAGAAGTTTTTTTAAAGAATAGACCAAATAAAAAAAACTTCCTTCAGTTTCTATACACGTGTCATATATTGGAATATTCAAATGCATATTTGCAACCTAGTTTTCAGGTTTTGTCATTTCCTCTTTTACTTATGATATTTAGGTGCAAATTATGAGGCGCTGGAGAAGAATTTTTGGGAACCAAGAGAGGTTTCTCTCAAGGACACTCTCATATACAAAAAAAATCCTTTTTTTTGTAACATATATCATGATTCATGAGATATGGACTAGTTTTTTACCCCCATTTTTCCATAAATTCAGTCCCTGTTTCGTAGCAGACTTGTTGCAAATGCACTGTGAAACTAGACAATCATCTTTTTGAGTGAGTTATCATAATCAAAGCATGATGTAATTTAGTTTTTAGGTTTTAGTAATTGTAATTAAAAATAAATAAAAAATTACACTCACAATCTTGATTTGGCACTTAGGAATTAATGTAAATGCTTAGAAAATAATTGGTTTTAACAAGTCTTTAGGTTTTAGCAGTTAGTTCTATTTTCCTTGCAGTAGTTAGGAACAACATTCCTAATGAGGAATTAAACCCTTGGAGGTGGGAACTGACTATTTTGAGTCTATATTGTGATGTACATGTAATGGAAAAGGGGTTGGTTAGTGTGGAAAAGAAGCTAGTCTACATTTTTTGAAAATTTTGTATCATTTTCCTAAGTGAATAGAAGAAGGCAGGTGCAGTTTTGACAGAGATTATTGTGTCGGTGCTTATTGGTGTTAGGGTCGCACCCTAACCCCCTTATTTATGTCTTGGGATCACGTCATAGTCAAAGAGTCAATAAAGCCCATATTATTTGTAAGTGGTTAACCCGAAATTAATGACGGGACCACAGTTAGTTGCAAATGGGCCGTAGCCGTAGTATTAGATAGATGGTATTAATAAAAACCCACGGTATTGGTTCGTGGTATTGCATGTATGAGTCATATATAAAGGATAGAGACTCCCTGCGAGGAGCATCATGTCTTATTTTGTAATCGAGCTCTGCTCTATTGGAGGTTGCCCCCTCGAAGAGGCAAGTGAACATTTCTCTCTAAATAATAAAATCATTTCTATTCTGTGTTCTGGGTATCTTTTTCTTCGCATATTCTGTATTTGGGTATTATTTGCAGGTTAAGAGCATAACAAGTGGTATCAGAGAACTTTCCAGGACTCGGTGGGATCTCCAATTTTAGCAAAAAAAATTTTGGCTAGAGACGTGTTCCAGCGTCTTTAAACCACGGGATCTGTCGTTGAGCGCATAAACCTGTGGATTTGGGGAGGCATGCATGCAGGAAATACAAGAGGTGGTCACATCTGTTGGACTCCCTTGTAACCCCTGTGGGTACCCCTTCGAGTAGTAGCGCATTAGACAGAATCGCGCACGGACTGTCTTCCACATACCCTCTGGGTATATAGGAAGCCCCCTAGGCTCCCTTGAAACCTCGCCATAGATAAACCTTCGGCCGTCTTGTGGCTACAGTACACCGAGAATAGCACTCGGAGAGATTACTCGCCCGTACGATAGGGTAGTCCAGTTGTACGGCTAAGGGTACGGTCGATCCTCCTTAGTTAGAGCCCTAAAATATTGGGCCAAGTACTACTGTCAGACCCTTATGTATATTGCGATCTGTAGCACCTGACACTCCTCAAGACCATAGTTCCCTTTTCTATCAGGGGATCACACATCATCTATTCTAGATCCGCGTGTGCAAAGAAGTGTCGCAGCAGCCGGCATCAGTCCCGCAGCTCCATCAGATCCGCAGCAGCAGTTGTTCCACCATTTATATCTCTCAGATCCACCAGATCGGAGTTGTTGTGAAGGGTTCCTATACCGGGGTATACTTTTCGCAGGACTTTTGGCAGCATTGACATTTTGAGGATTTGACGACTGCAGTATTGATTGAGAAGGAGTAAAACTCTGTTAGGAGTTTTCAAGAAAGAAAAAAAATAAAAAATCGCCTGAGGCACTTATTGGTGATCAAGCCCATCAGCATCAGGACGACGAGCTGAGCAAGGTGGTACCATTCAATTTATTAGTAAAAAATTTTAGGCGGTCCCAATTTTTCATCAAGTTGGTGTATGGTAGAAACTAGAGCTCAAGCGATGGCCAATGAAAGGCTGGACAAAATTGAAGAAAATATGAACTCCCTCCAATGTGAGATTAGTAGACTAAGTATCCAGGTACAACAAGTACTCTCGAAGGGCAAGGAGCCAGCCCACGAGGAGGCGTCTAATGGCCATGAATACCATGAGGGTGAGTCTATCCAGTCTCCTCACTTCTGGCACACCCATCCACCACCCAGTCAGCGACCTCCCAAGTTGGATATGCATAAATTTGACGGTTCTCACACGTCGGCATGGCTAGCACAAATGGAGTAGCATTTCAAATTGAATCATATCCTAGACGATGGGACTAAAATTATGGTGGGGACCATGTACTTGGACAATGAACGATGGCAATGGGGGGAATGGCATCAGCGTTGCAATGGACCTTTTAAGAATTGGGCCCAGTTTACCAAAGCTCTTCGAGATCACCTTGAACAGGAAGACTCTTTTTTGGGGCGTCTCACTAAGCTCAGACAGACGGGTACAGTGGATGAATATATTACCGCTTTTGAAGCCTTAGCCTTCCGCACTAAGGGTCTCACAGATGAGTTCTACATGGAATGTTTTATCAGCGGTCTTAAAGAAGCCATCAAAGCTCAAGTTCTACTCCACCACCCACCCACGTGGATGGAGGCTTGCCAAGTAGCTCGTAAGGTGGAACGTGAATTATCAGCCCAATACAGTCGCCCCAACTTCCCTGCTAAAGGTCGTCCCCCACAGGCTCACAACACGACTCAAACACTTAAGATCCAAAAGGTGTCACCTGCGGAAATGGCCCAAAGAAGGAAGCAAGGACTATGTTACTACTGTGATGAAAAATATTCCCCTGGTCATAAATGCAAGGAGCCCAAGTTTTTTCAAATAGATGCCACGGACTACAACTCAATCGAGGAAGATCCACCACTTGAGGAACCCGAGGAAATAGAAGAAGACAACCAAAAGGAGATTGTATCTTACAAACCAGTTATTTTGCTAAATGCGTTGGCAGGAATTTCTTCCCCTCAAACTCTCAAAATCAAGGGTTTTCTTAAACATCGCCCAATAGTAGTCTTGATTGATAGTGGAAGTACCCATGATTTCATCCATCAAAAAGTCGCAGAAGCAATGCATTGTTTTGTGCACGCAGTTTCTAACTTCCAAGTCCAAATCGCGGATGGGGGAACAATGAAATGTGAAGGCCACTGTGAAAATGTCAAACTTCAAATGGGGGATTATCAGTTGAAAACCCACATGTTTTCCATCCACGTGGGGGGATGCGACATTGTCCTCGGCGCTGAATGGCTCCGCACTCTTGGGAAAATCACAATGGATTTCCAGGAGTTATATATGATTTTTAAGCAAAACAACTGCACACATACCCTCCGTGGACTCCAGGAGGGAGCCCCCTCGATCATCAGCTCACATAGGATGGAAAAATTGTTAAAAAAGGTAGACTAGCTTCTTTTCCACACTAACCAACCCCTTTTCCATTACATGTACATCACAATATAGACTCAAAATAGTCA